>ERZ773061.1090-NODE-1090-length-10394-cov-5.662733_pt1 | contig 10394 bp, 10 predicted proteins | sample MGYA00580627_ERZ773061 | MGnify/ENA primary metagenome ERZ773061 (study PRJEB29015, sample SAMEA2738119) | human oral metagenome | biome: human oral; feature: human-associated habitat; material: saliva | place: China | collected 2223 ...
TCGATTGGCAAAAACTAGATCCAAGAAATATAGATTGGAGCCAATTTGTAAACGGCAGTAGAATAAATACAACATTCACAGTGGATTTCTTCGGAAATAAAGTACAAATAAGCCCAGCAATAATATTTGGAGCAATTGTACTTACAGGAATGTATGCAATATTTTAATAAAAGGTAAAAAAATAGAGGAGATTTAATTAAAAATCTTCTCTTTTTTTATTTGTTAATAACATTAGAATTCAAGTTTTGATTAGTAAGTTCTTGATAACAACTTCTACATAAAGCTCCGTATTCCTGATCTCCGATAATAATCTCAGAATCCTTATTACCAGCTTTATAATAAGTATAAATTGCCTCATCACATTTACAATTATCACAAATAGAAGTAAGTAGCTTAATATTATCTGCAATTGCTAAAAGTTCGGGCATTTTACCAAAAGGTTTTTTCTCAGAAGTAAGATTTAAACCAGATATAAAGAATTTTTTGCCATTGTCAGCCATTTCTTGAATAACTGAAACATCGCCTTTAAGAAATTGAAATTCATCAATGAAATAAGCATCAACATCGTATTTTTTTAAGTCAGCAATTCTCTTAATAAGCACAGCAGGAATATTTATACCATTTCTAACAGCAATGCAATCACCATTTCTAGTATCAATAAGTGGTTTGAACATTTGAACACTTCTGCCAGCAATTAACTGTCTTTTATATTCATTAAGAATTTCTTGAGTTTTACCAGATTTCATAGGCCCAGAATAAACATTTATATTACCCATAAATTCCCCCTTATTTATTTTTCACAGTACATGAATGATATAACATCCTACTAAAAATAACAAGTAAAAATCGTCAAAAAATCAAATTTTATTATATGTAATAATGTTGTAAAAATCACAGTGTAATGGTAAAATATTATGGAATTATAATATGGAGGCGACATGTGAAAAAGATAGAGACTATAAAAGGTCTAGAAGATATAATACCAAGAGACAAGATATTTTATAATGAGCCAATGAAGAAAAGAACAACGATGAAAGTTGGCGGATTAGCAGATATATTTGTTGAAGTTGAAAATAAAGAAGACTTAATAAAAATACTAGAGTTGGAAGAAATAAAGAATAAACATATACCAGTAACAATTATGGGAAACGGATCAAACACATTAGTTAGAGACAATGGAATAAGAGGACTAGTATTAAAATATACTGGCAAGAATATAACAATAGATGAAAAATCAGATGATGAAATATATGTAACAATTGAAGCAGGAGCATTAAACAAAACTGTAGGAACAACAATGTTGAAAAACTCAATAACAGGATTTGAATTTGCAGATGCAATCCCTGGTTCAATAGGCGGTGCAGTAGTAATGAATGCAGGAGCTTATGGACATGAAATGAAGGATATCATAGTAGAAACAACATATATTGATTTAGAAACATTGAACTTAGTAACAATTAATAATGAACAACATGATTATAGATATCGAAATAGTATATTTGAAAATGGAACAGTAAAATCAATAATACTAGAAACAAAACTAAAGCTAAAAAAAGGAAATCCAGTTGAAATTAAAGCACAGATGGATGAATATATTGCAAAAAGAAAAGAAAAACAACCACTAGAATACCCAAGTCTAGGCAGTACATTTAAAAGAGGTGAAGGATTCATTACATCACAAGTCATAGATGATGCAGGATTAAAAGGATACCAAGTTGGAGGAGCAATGGTATCAACAAAACATGCTGGATTCGTTATAAATTATGACAATGCAACATGTGAAGATATCTTAGCAGTAATAGAACATGTGAAGAAAACAGTATTTAATAAATTCGGCTTTGAAATAAAGCCAGAAGTGAGGATAATAGGCGATGAAGGGCTTAATGAAATGGATAAGTAATACAAAAGGTGTTAAAAGATGGATGTTATTAGGATTGGTTGGCGTTATTTTAATAACTTATGGAATAGCAAACATAATAGTAAAAAAAGCTATCACAAAAGCAGATCTTATTAACATTTCAATATGTTTTGTATTAGGAGTATTAGCATTAGTAATAAGTTCAATACAAAAGCAAAAAAGAATGTTAGAAATATTAGTAGAAGAAAGTGACACAAGATACGAAAAAAATAACTTAAATTCACTAATATTCAATAAAAAAGTATACCACCAAGGACCAAAAGTCGTAGTAATAGGTGGAGGAAGTGGACTTAATACAGTAGTAAGAGGGTTGAAAAACTATACTGATAATATAACAGCTATTGTAACACTTTCAGATTATGGTGAAATCAGATCAGACTCAAACAAAGAATTAAAAATGTTACCAATCAATGACATCAAAGAAGGTATTATAGCACTAGCAAATGATGAAGAAGCAATGGAAGCATTATTAGCACATAGATTTAGAAATCCAAAATTAAGAGGACTAAACTTTGGAGATATCTATATTGCAGGAATGACAGAAGTAAATGGAAGTTTTAATTCATCAATTGAAAGTGCTGGAAATATTTTAAATATGACGGGAAAAGTAATTCCAGTAACATTGGACCCAATTAAGATTTGTGCAGAATTAGAAGACGGCAGTGTTGTAGAAGATAGATCAATAATACCGGAAGAAGTTAGCAGAAACGGTAAAAAGATACAAAGAGTATATATAACACCAACAAACACAAGACCAGCACCTGGAGTAATTGAAGCAATTATGGAAGCAGATGCAATTGTAATTGGACCAGGAAGCTTATATACTAACGTAATCCCAAACTTATTAATAAAAGGAATTGCAAAATCAATTAAAGAAAGCAAAGCAACAAAAATATATGTAAGCAATATCATGACTGAAATGGGACAAACAGATGAATACACATTATCAGACCATGTAAAAGCAATAATTGATTATGTTGGAAAAGGAATCATTGATTACTGTATTTATGATACTGGTGAAATCGTTCCAGAATTCATACAATTATATAATTTAAAAGGATCTGATATAGTACTAGCAGATGTACAAAATGTTAAAGAACTAGGAGTAAGTCTAATACAAAGAAATCTATCAAAAATTGAAGGAGACTTAATTAGACATGATCCAGATATAATTGCATCAACAATTATTCAGTTAATTTGTGATGAATTAGTATTTGATGATATGGAAAACGATAGCCAATTCATAACATTAAATAATAAATTAAAAGAAACAGAAAAAGAAAGAAAGAAACGCGAAAAAGAAGAATTGAAGTTTATGACATCTGGAAAGAGTATTTTTGAAAGAAGCGCACTAATGAGCAAATTTAAGCTAAAATACCAAGAAAGAATGGAAACAATCAGAAAAGACGAAGATGAAGTAAAAGAAAATAATCACACAAATGATGAATAGAAAATATTAAGGAGATTTCCAATTATGAGAGAATGGCTAATAACTAATGGTATTGGTGGATATGCAGCATCAACAGATATTGGAGGCATGAATATAAGACGTTACCATGGTTTATTAATAGCACCATTAAATCCACCATCACAAAGAAAATTGATATTATCAAAAGTAGATGAAAGTATTGAAATACACGGAGTAAATTATAATTTGTTTACCAATTCAACATCAAATATGGTAACAGAGGGATACACTTTTTTAAAAGAATTTGAAAAAGAAATAATTCCAATATACAAATTTAATGTATTAAATACAAAAATTGAAAAATCAATATGTATGTTATATGGAAAAAATGCAGTAATAGTGCATTATAAAATAAAGAACCAAGACTCAAAGTCAAAATTTAAAATAACTCCATTAATAAATAATAGGGATTTTCACTCATTAACAAAGGAAAAGACTTTTTCATACACTCAAAAAACAGATGTAGATAGAGTACAGATAAGTTTTGATCAAGAAGAAGAATGTAAAATAAATATGTGTGTAAAATCAAGCAATTACATTGAGCACGACAACGATATATTCTACAATATGTTTTACAAAACAGAACATGATAGAGGATTTGATTGCTTCGAAAATCACATAGTACCAGGAACGTTCGAAATTGAATTAGAACCAAACGAGAATAAAGAATTAACATTTGTATGTTCACTAGATGGCAAAAATGGAATAGATTTCGATTCGATTCTAAAAATAAATGGAAAAAAAGTAATAGACAATGAATATTTAAGAATAAATCATTTAATCGAAAACTCAAAATTACTAAAAACCAAATTATCGGACGAATCAAAACAACAAGCATATAAAAATTTAGTCAGAAAATACATAATAGCATCTGATAATTTCATAGTAAAAAGAGAATCAACAGGACTATCAACAGTTATAGCAGGATATCCATGGTTCCTAGACTGGGGAAGGGATTCATTAATAGCATTTGAAGGAATCCTACTAATGTCAAACCGTATAAAAGAAGCAGAAGAAGTACTATTAACTTATGCAAGATCCGTACGTAGAGGAATCGTACCAAACGGGTTTAATGAATATGACGATATGCCATTGTTCAATAGTGCAGATGCAGCATTACTATTAATTGCAGCAACTGGGAAATACTTGAAGTACACAAACAACTACAGCTTTGTTGAAGAAAAAATATTTGATAAACTAAAAAGAATAATAACAGCATATACTGATGGAACTGACTTAGATGGAAATGATATTTACTTGGATAAAAAAGACTATCTAATCTCAACTGGAACACCAACAACACAAAATACATGGATGGATGCACAGGTAAATGGAAAGCCAGTAACTCCAAGGAATGGAAAAACTGTTGAAATAAATGCACTATGGTATAATGCACTATGTGTTATGAAAGATATCGCAGAACATTTGAACAAAAGAGTATTAAAAATCCAGTATGCATATATGGCAACAAGATGTAAAATGTCATTTGAAAAATCATTCTATAACAGCACAAACGAATGCCTATATGATGTGTTAGGAGATGCCAAAATAAGACCAAACCAATTATTTGCATTAAGTTTACCAAACACAGTACTTGATTGTTCAAAAGAAACAGCAAGAGCAAGTTTTGTAACATGTACAAAGCACTTATTAAATAAATATGGAATGAGAACATTATCGCCGGAAGACAAAGATTTCAAACCAAAATATGAAGGTGGTCCAGTAGAAAGAGATGGAGCCTATCATCAAGGAACAACATGGCCATGGTTGCTAGAACTATACTATGATGCCTTAAAAAATTTAATATCAGCAGAAAAAAGAACGGAATATAAATTAAGTCTAGAACAAACATTGAGAAGATTTAAAATAAATGTAGCAGATGTATTTCTAGAAGAATTAGTACATGGAAATACATTGGGCAGTATATGTGAAGTATATGACGGATTAGAACCACATGATGGAAAAGGCGCATTTGCACAAGCATGGAGCGTAGCAGCTGTATTTAAAATATTATTAGCAAACGATGATTATACACAAACATCGGAATAAGGAGATAAGTTGATTTATTTATTATATGGAAATGATGAATTCATAAAAGAAGAACAACTAAAGAAAATAAGAAAAAGCATCGGTGAATTACATTTAGGAATAAATTATATAAAAATCGATAATATTAATTTATCAGAAATATTGGATAATATAGAGACACCAGCATTTGGTTATGACACTAAAACAATAGAAATAAGAAAATCAGGACTATTTAAAAAAGAAACAGCTGAACTTAAGAAATTTGTAGAAAATTTTACACAAAATGATTTTGAATACATAAATCTAATTTTTATAGAAGACGAAATAAGTGAATGTAATTTATTGAAATTTGTAAGACAGAATGGAAAGATTATTGAATGCAAAGAGCTTCCATTACCAGCATTAATAGACAAAATGAGTAAAATAGCAGCAATGTATAAAGTAAGACTAGATCAATATAATGCCAGATATTTGATAGAAACCGTTGGAACAAATATGCAGGATCTAATAAATGAAGTTCGTAAATTAATTGAATATGCAGGAGAAAACGGAACAATTCAAAAAGAAGATATAGATGCATTAGCAATCAAAAAGTCGGATAGCATAATCTTTGATTTAACAGATTCCTTAGGAAAAAAACAAATCAAATACGCACTTCAAGTATATTCAGAATTAGCAAAAACACCATCTGACAGACAAATGATACTAATTCAATTATACAGACATTTCAAAAAATTATATTTATTAAAAAACACTGAAAATGATTCTGAAATAATATCAAACTTGAAATTAAAGCCAAATCAAACATTTTTAGTAAGAAAATACAAAGAACAAGCTGGGCACTTCAAAACAGAAGATTTAAAAAACATATTAAAAGAACTAATTAAAATCGATGAAAAATACAAAATCGGAGAAATTGATTTATCAATCGGAATCGAACTAGTTCTTTGTAAATATTGCAGTTAATGTAACAAAAAAGTTAAATCAAGTAATAAGATATGGATTGGGTAGAACAAGTAAAAGAAATACTTCATACCCGGTCCTTTTTTATTGTTGTAAAATAATATAGGAATAATAGCCAGCATTCCAACCACAATTCTTGCAATTATTGAACTCAAAGGATAATAAGGCGCTCCAACAAATTTAAAAAAATGTAAATTAGAAAAAATACTAAATAATATAATCACTAGTGCAGAGCCAGCTTTGCTTCCACTAAAAACATATAATCCCAAAATCATTAATAATCCAAAAATATCATAATCAGCGTGAAGAAAATAGGAGCTGGCAATAATTAATGAAATTAGAGCCCATTTTAAGAATTTATTGTCAACATTATCAAAAACATATAGCATAATAAATCCCAGTATAAATTCAAAGAAAATATTTAATGCAAAATAATTACCATTCATATAATGAACCATTAACATAAAAGGGATTTGCGAAATCAGAGCAAATAACAACAATCTAATAAAAAATTTCTTTTTATTAGAAGTATTTTTATAACCAATCACAAACTGAAAACAAAATAGAGGAAAGGCAATCCTTCCAAAATAATTTAGCCATGAATGGTGCCCAACAACAACATCAGCAAAATGATCCATAAACATAGTAATTACAGCAATTAATTTAATAACAAAACTACTCATATTAAACTCCTAAACATACATTTCAAAAGGAATCTTTTTAAGAGAAATAACCAAATTATTAAGATAGGCCAAATCACTATCAGCATTATCAATAATGAATTTTATACTATAACTACATAAAAGCTGTGTAGACACTCCAAAACGCTTATTAATTTCATAAGAACCATATTTACCATCACCTATAATAGGAAGTCCAATATGGGCCAAATGAGCTCTAATTTGATGTGTTCTACCAGTATGTAAAGTAACATTAATCAAACTAGATTTTTTATTAACATTCTTTTGAATCAATTTATATGAAGTATGAATCTTAACAGCACCTTTTTGAGGTTGATCAGAAACATAAACAAGAGCTTTTTTGCTGTCCTTAAATAAATAAGCATATTCATCGGCAAACTGTTTAGCAATGCCATAACAACAGGCGATATAGCGTTTTTCAATTTTTTCAGTAGCAAATAAATCAACTATAGAATCAAGAGTTGCTGGATTTTTAGCAAAAACAACAAGACCAATCGTATTTCTATCAATTCTATGGCAAGCTCTAATAAAATCATAATCCTTACCAAGTTTACTCTCCAATGAATTATCACCAACAACTTCAACATTTATAGGTTTATTAACTACTAATATATTATTATCCTCATAAACTTTATCAACTTTAAAATCAGAAATACCAAGCAAAATATCATCAGTAATAAAAACTTGAATTTCATCATCTTCAAAAACATCAACATTATCATTAATACGTTTACCATTTAATTTAATATCTTTTTTTCTAAGTGCTTTATAAACAGCATTAATTGACAATTTAGGAAAAACACCAGTCAAATAAGTAGTAAGTTTTTTTCCATCATTTTTATAATCAACTTTTAAATTTTTCATACAACCTCTTAAATATTAATATATCAGTATTTTAACATATTTGAATTAAAAAAACAAAAAAAGATACAAAAAAGTGTTGACAGAGTTGTGACAATATTGTACAATAATTCTTGTCAGGGAGAGATGACAACAATTAAATATGCAGGTGTAGTTCAATGGTAGAATTCCAGCCTTCCAAGCTGGTTATACGGGTTCGATTCCCGTTACCTGCTCCATATTAAAATGACTTAGATTAAATCTAAGTCATTTTTTAGTATATAAATTTTACCATATATTAAATATGCTAAAGTTATTAATCAAATGAAATATGTTGTCTAGAATATTTAGGATCATAATTAACTATCCAGATGCCAGAATTATTTATTTCTAGTGTTGCATTTTTATTACTGTAATCATTAAGCATAGATGTTAAATCTTTTTCTAATGGCTTAATAAATTCATCATTGTACAATTTTTCATCATTTACATCTTCACCGGTAGTTTTAGTAATATAAGCAATTTTTTTATTGTCAATATTAACTTCAACATAAATGGAATATGCTTTTTTCGTATCTTTATAATTTTTTTGATAAAAATATAAAGACATATATCTATCAGGCGTATGTTCAAAATGATAATTTATTTCACCTAATCTAGGATTCTTTTGATATTTTGTTACAATAGGAATAATTTCGTTTGTAAGATCCTTTAAATTATATAAATTAGATTTTACAGTATAGTCTATTTTATAATCATAGTGTCGAGTATTAGTAATCCTCCAATCAGGATTAGTTTTTATACAATATGCTATTAACATTATCATAAATATAGCTGAAGCATGAATAATAAGCTCAACTATAACAATTAAAATTTTTAACCAAATAGGAAAAATTTTCATATTACCACCTCCAAATAAAATCAAATAATTATTTACCTACCAACCACGCATAATATTAAACAATATAAGACAAGCACCTAGAAATCCTAGAATATGAATAATTATTTCTAATATAATAAGAAATATCTTTGCTAATATAATAAAAAACTTTTTCATAAGAGAAATCTTGTGGAAAAGTTTTATTTTTCTTGACTATTAGTTTAAAAAACAATATAATGTAATTGTAAAAACTAGATAAAGAGGTGGAGGAAATTTGGTGAGAGAATATCCAAAATGGTCAGAACTACCTGAAATAGATTTATATTTAGATCAAGTATTGGAGTATGTCAATAAATTACATAGTCCAATAATGCTAAAAAATGATAAAGGCTTAACATCGGCTATGATTAATAATTATGTTAAAAATCATTATGTGGATAAACCTATAAAGAAAAAATATAGTCGACGTCAATTGGCAAGATTAATAGTTATTACTTATTTGAAAAATGTTTTCTCAATTCAAGAAATAAGTAAAACATTAACAATGCTTACGAAAAATGATAAATCAGAAATAATGTATAATAACTTTGTAGCTTGTATGAATGGTGAAGATACTGATGAAATACCTATTGTTATAAAATCAGCATGTGCAACTGTGAAATTATATGAGCAAACATTGGAATTAGCAGACGAGTTAAAATAATATAATAATAGGTAAAAAAGAGGAGAATAAAAAATGGAGTGGAAAGTAGTTGTAGATACTGCGTGTGATTTCAGAGAAATCCCTAATAAAGCTGAAAATGTTGCTTATGAAAGAGTACCGTTTTCTCTTCAAATAGAGGATAAAGTTTTTGTAGACAATTTAGATTTAGATATTGATAAAATGATGGACGAAATGTATGCTAGTTCAGAACCAGCTAGATCAGCATGTCCTAGCCCAGAGGCTTATTTATCAGCTTATAGAGGAGCAGAGAATGTAATAGTTTTAACTTTGACTGGTGGAATGTCTGGAAGTTATAATAGCGCGGTTATAGCTGAAAAAATGTTAAAAGAAGAAAATCATAATGTTAATATACATATTATTAATACTCTTTCAGCTGGTGGGCAAAATGATCTATTTCTTCTTAAGATAAATGAATTAATAAAAGGTGGACTATCTTTTGATGAAGTGGTTGAAAGAATGAATGATTATCAAAGAAATACAAAACTTATTTTCTCTTTAGAAAAAGTGGATAATCTTGTGAAAAATGGGCGTTTATCTAAGTTAGCTGCTGCAGTAGTAGGGTTATTGAATATGCGTATGGTAGGAGAAGCGAGTTCAGAAGGAACTCTACATTTACTTCATAAAGTTCGTGGTGAGAAAAAAGCGATATCAACTGTAGTTGAAGAGATGATAAAAGCTGGATATAAAGGTGGTAGAGCTGTAATTACACATAGAAATAATGAAAATATTTGTAAAAAGATAGAAGAAAAACTAAAAGAAAAATTCTCGAATGTAGAATTTATTATAGTTCCTACATCTGGAATTTGTAGCTTTTATGGTGAAGAAGGCGGAATGCTTTTAGGATATGAAATATAATCCGTATTTTAGAATAG
>ERZ773061.1096-NODE-1096-length-10372-cov-6.686440_pt1 | contig 10372 bp, 10 predicted proteins | sample MGYA00580627_ERZ773061 | MGnify/ENA primary metagenome ERZ773061 (study PRJEB29015, sample SAMEA2738119) | human oral metagenome | biome: human oral; feature: human-associated habitat; material: saliva | place: China | collected 2223 ...
CACTCCAAAAGGATACTGTAGTATATGCTAAGTATTCAAAAACAGAAATTCCATCAACTGGAGAAGATAAGACTCAATATGACTTTATCATCAAGTCAAATGTTGAAGAAGCAAAGTTCTCTTCAGCAAAGGTTGCTAGTGGTACATCAATTAAGGAACCAACAGTAAACGCACCAGAAGGCTTTACATTTGATGGTTTCTTCAAGGATGAAGCAATGACACAACCGTATACAGGATGGGGCAAGCCAATTACAGAAAACACAACTGTATATGCGAAGTTTACAAAACAAGAAGTTGCTAAGTACAGTTTTGAAATCAAGGCAAACATTGATGATGTTGAATTTGATAAATTGGAAGTAAATAGCGGAGCTACTGTTAAGAAGCCAACTGATACTTCAGCTCCAAAGGGATACAGATTTGTCGGCTATTTCGAAGATAAAGAAATGACAAAGGAATATGACTGGAGTAAGCCAATCAAGGCTGATACGATCGTGTATGCGAAGTTTGAAAAGATTGAAGATGTAAATCCTTCAGAACCTGTTAAACCAACACCTACACCTGAACCTAAGCCAACTCCTACTCCAGAGCCAGAGAAGCCTGTAAACCCAGCAGATCCAGTTAAACCTGTAGATCCTGCTAAACCAGAACCAAAACCAACACCTACACCTGAACCAGAAAAACCAGTTCAGCCAGTAGAACCTGCTAAGCCAGGAGAAAAGCCAGTAGAGCCTAAACCAGTGGAACCAGTTAAACCTGTTAATCCAGCTGATCCAACGCCTACGCCTACACCAGAGCCAGAGAAGCCAGCAAACCCAGTGGATCCTATTAAGCCTGTAGACCCAGTTAAACCTGTTGATCCTACAAAGCCAGAACCAGAGAAGCCTGTAAATCCAGCGGATCCAGCAAAACCTTCTGAGGGCAAGATTGAAGCTAGAAAGTTTACAATTAAACCAAATGTAGAGGGACACAATGACTGGATGTGGACATTCTTAAAAGACAGAAAAATTGTCGTAAATAATGGTTTCCAAGTAGATGAAAAGGGATATCTGTTGAATATTGAGGGATTCAAGTTAGTCGGAATTTATTCTGATCCAGAGATGAAGATTCCAGCTAATCCAGAATACATCTTATCTGAGGATTTGACATTATACGCCAAGTACGAAAGACTAACAGCTGAAGATGTGAAACCTTCTGAAGATACAAATAAGCCAGAAGATAAGAAGAATCAGATAAATCCTACAGAGACAAAGAGTGAAGCGAAAAAGGGAACAACTTCCAAGAATGACGCTATCCCAACTGGGGCTAGAACCAATGTATTTGGCTACGCACTCACAGCTATTGCAGCACTAGCAACAAGCTTGTTCGTATTCAAAAAGAGAAAATAATAAGTAAAAAGAAGGGTTAGATAACTCTTCTTTTCTTTTTAGCATATATTTTCTCAAAAGAATTGAAAAGGTAATACTGTTATGCTATAATGAAATAGTAGAAAAGAGGGTAAAAAATGGCAGGACAGAAGATGAGTTTACAGGAGGCAACATCAGCAAGACTTCCATTCGATGTTGCAGAAAATGTTGATATTGAAGAAGAAAAAGAAGCAAAAAGAAAAGTGGAAGAATACAAACAGGCAAGAGAAGAATATCTAAAGACACTAGGTAAAATGGCGTTTGCACAGCAATGTGCCGATGACAAGATCATGCCCTTGAAAAAGCAGAAGAGAATCATCGGAAAGTATACATACGGGTTAAAGGGAGCATTATTTGCAAATATCAATAGCGTCCCAGATGCTTTATATATAATAGCGATGTTGTTAATTTTGGCATTAACTTTCTCGGCACTTGTGGCGGTAGGATGTGCAGCGGTTACAGATGAAAAAGCACTCATAGAATGGGTAGGAACAACCACAGAGAAATTCAACGAAGCTTTTTCCCATATTATTTTGCCTGCTCCATTTGTCTTTCTTGGATTATTATTGATCGATATATTCGTTATTAGAAGTATTCCAGTGCGAAGAGAATTTATTGCTGATGCAAAAGAAAAAATCAAAAAGAAAGCAACAGAAGAAAGGGTGCTTCCAAACCATATTGTCGATGTTCCATGCAAACTGAAAAGATTCTTTGCAGAAATGCTTTTGGAATACAACATGGTGGCGGTCGAATATGTATCAGAAAATGGTGCAATTCGGTTATGGGACGAATCAGGAGAACATAGACTATTTAAAAAAGATTTTTGTGGCGAGGCTTATGAAAAGGAGATTGAATACTTCGGCACGGAAGTAGAGCCAAATAAGTTTTATAACATTTCAGATTTGATTACTGAAAAAGCAGAAAAATAGAAGGAGGAAATTTATGAAAAATTTAATTAAAAACAAAGAACTTAGAAATAGAATTTTATATACATTGATGATGGTGGTATTCATTCGTATTATCACTCAGATTTCGGTCCCTGGAGCCAATACAGAGATCCTCAAAAATATGTTTGCAGATAATTCCCCATTATCGCTATTTAACACATTAACAGGTGGTGGACTATCTACAATGTCGGTATTTGCATTAAGCATCGCTCCATATATCTCAGCATCTATCGTAATCCAGCTTTTAACGATTGCGATTCCTCGTTTAGAACAATTAGCAAAAGATGGAGAAACTGGACGAAAGAAGTTAGAAAAGTATACTCAATTTATCGCAGTATTCTTAGCTGTCATTGAAGCTATCATTATGTCAATTGGCTTTAGCCGTCAAGGAATCATTCCTGCTACGTGGATGAATATTGTAATAGCATCCGTGTCTCTTGCAACTGGTTCAAATATCCTAATCTATTTAGGCAACAAGATTACCCAAAAGGGAATCGGCAACGGTATTTCTGTTGTATTGTTATTAAACATTGTATCCCGACTACCAAGAGACATGGTTGTACTATACAAGCGTTTCGTCACAGATAAGCCTATTGTGTTAGCAATCATCGCTGTTATTGCAATCGTTCTCGTCGTATCGCTATTTATTACCTATACGATCGTATTAAACGATGCAGAACGTCCGATCCCTGTCCAATATTCCCAAAAGATGCAGGGCAGACGATTTGTAGGGGGAGAATCATCCAACATTCCTTTAAAGGTGAACACAGGTGGTGTAATGCCAGTAATTTTCGTCACAACGATTTTCTCTGGATTCTCATTTGTATCTGCCTTACTAGGAGAAAAGGCACCAACAACATTATCTCGTATCGTTCATGTATTAACACCGAGTAAATGGTTTGATATCCAGAATATGAAATATACATTAGGCGTGATTCCTTTTATTATCTTAATGATTGCTTTTGCCTACTTCTATACAGAGATTACCTTTAATGCGGCAGAGGTTTCAAACAACCTAAAGAAATCTGGAGCTACGATCCCAGGTATCCGTGCAGGAAGTCCTACAGAAAAGTATCTTAGAAACGTATTGAAATACGTTGTATTCATTGGAGCCGTAGGACTCATCTTATTAAGTATCGCTTCCTACGCATTAGAAGGCGTATTTAATGTGAATGTATCCTTCCTTGGTACTTCTCTCATTATTATCGTTTCTGTGGCTATGGAACTCGTAAACCAAGCGAAATCCTATATTGATGCCGCAGATACTGTTACGTTCTTCAGATAAAAACGAGGTAAAAATATGGATAGAAAGATAGAAAGAAGATTATTAGAACGTATTGTTCTATATGGATCCATACAGGAAATGTTTGAGTTCACAATGGCAAACGATATGATCAGTGAAGAGATAACAAAGGTGCAAGGGCACAACCCAAAGGCGTTGTTTGTGGGCATTGGGGTCATGAACGAACTGGCTTACAAATTCCTAAAGAAGAGAATTTATAGTAAAGAGGAACTCCTAAATACATCAATAAAAAAGTTTAGAGAAGAATATTTTGCGAATAACTAGAAAGGTAGAAATTAACTACCTTTTTCTTTTGAGTAAAAATAACAAAATAAAGGAAAGAAGAAGAAAGGAAAGTTCACAATGACAAACAAGATCAACCTCCAAGAACTGGCAGACATCGAAATCCAAAGAGCAAGAACATTAGCTCAAAACGAAAGAGTAATAAATGATAATGTAATAAGACAGTATCAGCGTGAAGAAAAGAAGATAGATGATAAGTGGGACGTTGAAGATGCATCTGACCACAAAGATTTCGTGGATGAAGAGGAAAGAAATGACGAAAATGACTTCTTACAGATCGAGATCGATAATAATAACACGCTTGAGCAGGAAGAAATTAGGCAAGAAAATGCTGATGAATATAAGCGGGTCTATAGGGAAGCACCAGAGAACGACGACATTTGCCTATAGGAGTTAATATGAGTTTTGAGAAGTATTGACGACAAAAGAATAATTATTGTGCAATATTAAAGAAAGGAGAAACACGATATGTATGAAGAGCGGAATCGCAAAATAAAGGAATCCGGTAAAGCAACTAGAGAAAGACGTGCCAACATGGATTGTCGTGTTTTCTCTGTGAAGATCCAAGAGAATAGGTTATCTAAGGCGAAATTAGAAAAGTTACAACGTTGCTTTTTAGAGGCAAAGTGGCTTTATAATGCTATTCTTGCGACCGAAACATTAACTCTTGAAGATACTTCTACTGTTCAAGTTAAAGTTAAAGACTCTTTTGAGATTAGACCAATCAACACACTTTCGGCACAGATGAAACAATCAGTCGCAGATAGTGTTAAAACAAATGTTTCTAACTTATCTAAAGCTAAGAAACATGGTCTAAAAGTTGGTAGACTTCAATTCAAGAAAGAGTGTAACGAAATTAACTTAAAGCAATTTGGCAAAACATATAAAGTTAAATCTCACAACAAAATCAGCGTTCAGAACATTGGAGTTTTAGTTGTAAATGGACTTGAACAAATCAATATAGATGAAATCGAGTTTGCAAACGCTAAACTGATCCAGAAGCCATCTGGTTTCTATATTAACTTAACAATCTATTCCAATAGACAACCTCAACCAGAAACTTCCAAGGAAGTTCTTGGTTTAGACATGGGAATTAAGGACCAGTTGATATTCTCTAATGGTGTAAAGGTAAACTTCTACTTGGAAGAAAGTGAACAACTTAAAGGTTTGATGAGAAAGTTAGCTCGTCAAATTAAGGGTTCTAACCAATACAAGCAAACCTTACACCGAATCAAGAAAGTCTTTGAATACCAGAACAACAAGAAAAATGATGTAGTTAATAAACTAGACTCTGTTTTGAAACAGAACTACATCATCTGTTTCCAAGACGAATTATTACGTCAATGGAAACGGAAAAAATCTAAACGTAGATTCAGTTTCGGAAGAAAGGTTCAACATGGGATTTTAGGTAGAGTCAAGGACAAACTAAAGAATAACCCATCTAACGTTATGTTAAAGAGTTCTGTACCTACTACTCAGACCTGTCCCAAGTGTGGCTGTCTAACCAAACATAGTTTAGATAAGAGATTGTATCATTGTAATCATTGCGGATTTGAAAATCCAGATAGAGATATTCACTCTGCTAATATGATGGTACTGCTGAGCGGGTATGGAACGTATCGCTCATTAAACACGGATACTGTTAGCACTGAGAGGATGATTGGTTTTTTAGACAGTCTATCTAATCTTGGTGCGGTAGTTTCTACTACCAACAGTATGGAAGCTTACTGCCTTTAGGTAGTGGGTAGTTCACAAGCGGATCTACGAGCAAAGTGATTATGACGAACGATAAAATAGGCTTCTTATAGCCTATTTTTTACTTTTTTCTTTTCTTTTTACAATGTTTTACATTAAAAATTACATAATATAGGTGAGTATAAAACAGGAAGGAATAAGAATATGAACAAAATTATTAAATATGGAAAATTTGCTTTACTAGGAACGGTACTATTATTTACAGGCTGCAAAAATAAAACAGCAAGTGAAGAAGGAAACTTGAATGTAATTGAAGAAAAGAAACAAGATGCAGTAGAAAAGAAATATAAAGAAGGAGACTCTATTGCTCCAAATGGAACGGCGATTGTGGAAGGAGACTTTAAATCAGATTACGTAACATTACCAGATCTTAAAAATATCCAATATGAAAAAAGAAAGGTAAAGGAACCAACAGATGAAGAAGCTATCGTTTATGTAAAATTAAATGATGCTATCCATGCAAATCCAGTTAAGGACGATTCTTTCCAAGCTGAACTTGGTGATCAAGTATGGTGTCAGGTAACAGCAAAATTCAATGGAGAAGACTTGCCAAATGTATCCTTTAAAAAGGGCGGTGAAAACGTCGCTCTAGGAAATGGCTCAAATCTACCAAGAGAAGCAGAAGAAAAGATCGTGGGAATGCATCAAAATGAAGAAAAGGATTTCTCAATTACTTATCCAGAAGATTACTGGAACAAAGATGTTAGAGGATTAAAGGTTGACTATCATGTTAAGGTAGTACAGATTGCCAAAACAAAAGAACCATCTGCTGAAGATATTGCAAAAGCAAAGGAAATGTTAAGAGATCAAGATAAGGATTCAGCAATCGTTTCTAACGAAAGATCTTTAAAGAATGCCATTGTTTCTGGTTCCAAGATTGAATACTATCCACAGGCTGTAATTGATGATTTAAAGAATAAGTTTCAAGCAGACATTGAAGGCAAGTTTGGTCCGATCGAGAAGTACAAGTCCCAATTAACAGAGGAAGAATATAACGACCAAATGTACGAATACGTATTCAAAAACATTGATAAAGAAATGGTATTACGTGCATTATCAGAGAAGCTTGGCATTACAGTGGATTCACAATTATGCAAAGATTATGCTCAAGCGTTTAATCTTTCTGGAGATGATGCCCTTTGGAAAACGATCCTTTCTGAAATTGCTAACGGAAGTCGGTGATAAGGATGTTTTGGATCAAAAAAAGAAACAAGGAAATGGTTGAAATTTATCTAACTAGAGATGAACCGTTTGTAAAAAACATCAATCAAGATATTTTATCAGGTCTATTAACAGATAAAGAATTCGAAATGATCAAGCCCTCTTTAGAATTTGCCGCTAACCTTCTTGGAGTTAAGGAATTATCCTATGACATCTACGAAGTCGAAGCAAAAGAGCTAGATAGGCTACATCTTGAGTTTAATACGAACACAGACATTGCCTACTGTATCTTGGTGAGCAAAACACAGGATCAAACACAAAAGGTTTACGTTTGCAATCAGACGGTAGATAAGTTCGGCGAACGACCAATCAAAGAATTGCTCGGGCTATTAGAGAAGTAAAAAGAATTGGTGGATATGTTCCATCTTTTCTTTTCTCTACTTGACCTAAATTTGTCACAAAGAATATAATTAAATAAAAGAAGGGGAATTTTTTATGAAAAATAATAGAAAGCTTCAAGTTATCACAACTACATCACTCGTTTTCACAATGACCGCCGCAATGGCACTAAAACCAACATTGGTTCTAGCAGACGAAGGCATGGCGACAGCTGGACAGTTTACAGCAGGAGAAATCGAAGAAGGAGAAGGCTCCATTGCAGCTCCTGAACAACCAGCTGAGCCTGTGGCTCCAGAAACGCCAGCAGAACCTACCCCAGCGGTTCCTACTCCTACACCAGTTCCAGATACACCTGTTGCACCTACACCTACACCTGAACCAGAGGCTCCAGTGACACCTGCAAATCCATCTCAGCCTACAGAGGAGACACCAGCCCCACACCAAGGAAGTAGCGAAGCATCTGGTTTTACTATTAATTACGTAGACGAAAACGGAAACCATATTTATGATTCGATCCATTCGACAGAAACAACCCCAGAGCCAAAAGAGATTTCTGGATACCGTTTCAAGGAAAAGAATGAATCCGCAAATGAAGTGAATTTTGTCTATTCCCTCGTAAAATATTATTCTACCCGTTGGGAAGATACTGATGGCAACGTATTAAAACCTTATACAATTGCCGAAGAAATCAGACCACAAGGCGAATTCGATGGATATCACTTTGATCGCAAGGAAGTAGATGATAATGGAAATGTTCTCTATATTTTTGCAAAGAATGCAGAAGAAGAAGTAGCCACAAAGCATACTGAGATCGAAACTGGAGTACGAGGCAACTTAGTATTGTCATTTGTAACAACGATTGCGTCACTCTTGACGGCTGGATACTTACTAGTAAAAAATTCTAAAAAACAATAAGAAGAAGAAAAAAGAGGCTGAAACCTCTTTTCTTTTGTAAAAATGGCATAATAAGTAAAGAACAGGAGGAAGAAAAATGCAGACTTACAAACCAACATCTGACATTAAGACTAATGAGCCTATGTTTAAAAAATCTTGTATATGTTATTGGCGATACATTAGAGTGATTCTAAGAGAAATCGGACAGCCGATTCAAATCGAAATCGATCTGGTCGATGCAAATGATGAAGAGATGATGGTCAGATATACACTAGAGCATAATCGTTTTGTCGTAAAAGTGGGCAATCGAGATGAGATATGTGTCAGCAGTGCGAAGATGATCAAAACACTAGAACAGATCCAGACAAAGTTTGAGTATGAATTTTTATATGCTATTAGAGAATTTGATGAAAATAAAGAGAGCCTAGCTATACTAGAGCTTGCAAAACTTGGTGATATGACGATCACATACGGTGTGCCAGCAATCGTTCCGATCACGATCGATAATAAAGAATCCTACATAAAAATATTGGCAGATAAAGAAAATGGTAAGATATATACCTATCTTTGCAATAATGAAGATGAACCGATTCCCTTCTTCCAAGCTGCTATGTATATTGCAAACAATTTTGTAGATTTTAAATTAAAGAAACAAGAAATTTATAGGAATATCAAAACTGGAAGAACTGCATTTTTTTCTTCGCAAGAAAATAGCAAGATATTAAGTGAATCAAAGCTAAACTCAGATGGTAGTTTTAAAAGAGTAGATTTAGATAAAAACTTAGGACAGAAAGAAGTTGCGGAGAAAAAAGAAGGCTTTGATCCAAGCATGTTAAAAGAGGCAAGTTTTATTCTACAAGACAGCAACAAAAAGAGAAAAAGAAGACATACCTAGAAAGGATGTGAGAAGATGGGCGGAATCAATTTAGAAACGATGTTCGAAAAACAAAAAGAGAAACGAGAAAACAGAGAAGAATCTGTTAAAATGATTAAAAAGTTTCAGGATGCCATGCAAAAAGATGGATACAAAAACAAGATTGTCAGAGATGAAGAAGGCGGATACGTTGGAAACAACATGAGTAGAGATCAATTAATAGATATGGTCTTAAAAAATTTCAATGGTGATTTCTCATTTACTATTCCAGAAGAGAAATTTGCAAAAAAGGTTTTAAATTCTTTTACAAAGTCAGGACGAGAGTATAACAACAAACAACGACTCAGTTTCTTAACGGGAGAAGATGTAAAGATCGAAGTACAGATTATCCCATCAGGATTTCTTGGTATGGAAACAATGAAAAGTAGCGAATCAAACAGTTTTAGAATAAATGCTCGCTGTTTTGATCCGTCAGATCCGATAGACCCTAATTTAAAAGTCGATCCTTGCCTTCAGGTGGAACTCGGAGATTTAGGTAGAATCACACAGTATGAACGTGATGGACTTTTTGATATTTGTGCCCATATCAATAGACTTGAAAACCAATCATTTGCAAATTGGTACGAATCGAATAAGGAATCTTTCAATGACTTAGAACAAGCAATAGATTATTATGCGGATAACTGGAGGTTCTTAACAAGTGTAAACTATTTCAAAGAGAACATGTTAGAAAGCGAAATTTCACCTCCACGTAAAGGAATCTTAGAAATGGCTGAAGAGAAAAAAAAGAAAACAGAAGAGCGTTTTGCACGTGCAGATAAAGACGAACCCATTGATAAGGATGAACTTTATGATGAGCGTTTTTGCTACATGAAGCCTGAAGTACTTATCAAGATCAATGACAAACTGTTTACGATAGACTCAGACGAAGGAAGAGAGGTCGTTGCAAAGATCGCTGCATGGGAAGATCGTAAAATTACTGTGCCTGCCGAAGTTCCAGAAAAGATGAAGCAAAAAATGACGAAATTATCAAAAGATCAAAGAGAAACGATTGAACGCAGAGTAATCTCTAAGGCAGTCGAGGCACCATTCAACAACCGACAGGCAGATAGCCTGCTCGCACTAATATTCCAACAAGCACAACGCACAATTGATAGACCGATCGGACGGTAAAGGGGTGAAAAATTTTATGGGAAAAATATCTTTAAATGAAATGAACGACAGCAAAGTAGAAAAGATGGATAATGGTGATTATCTTGAAAGAGATAATGACATGAGAGATCTTGATGAGTTAATGAGAAAATACGAACGACTAGGTGATCTTGTTTTAACTAGCCTACATGGAAATTTTGAA
>ERZ773061.1098-NODE-1098-length-10368-cov-5.358674_pt1 | contig 10368 bp, 6 predicted proteins | sample MGYA00580627_ERZ773061 | MGnify/ENA primary metagenome ERZ773061 (study PRJEB29015, sample SAMEA2738119) | human oral metagenome | biome: human oral; feature: human-associated habitat; material: saliva | place: China | collected 2223 ...
TTAAAGAAAGTGCCGATGCGGATATTCTAATAATAGCCAACATGCCTTTATCCGGCGAGGTCATTCGTTCCTGCAAACACTTGAAATATATTAATATAGCATTTACGGGAGTCGATCATGTAGACCTTAAAGCGGCTGAAGAAATGGGCGTTAAAGTCAGCAATGCTTCGGGATACTCAACGGTGGCCGTTGCTGAGCTTACCTTAGCCATGATGCTCGACTTACTCCGCAATGTACCGCAAATCGATGCCGCTTGCCGTCGGGGGCAAACGAAGGCCGGCCTGATCGGAGCCGAATTGGAAGGAAAGACAGTGGCCATCTTCGGTACAGGAGCTATCGGCACCAAAGTCGCTCAATTGGTGCACGCATTCGGAGCCCGCGTTATTGCTTATAACGGATTTTCCTCCAAATCCGATACGGAGCTCATTACATACTTGCCCTTAAAAGAACTCATGCAAGAGGCAGATATCGTCTCTCTCCACTGCCCCGTAACGGACCAGTCGAGGGGAATCATTAATAAAGAAAGTCTGTCCTATATGAAACCTACAGCATACCTTATTAACGAAGCTCGCGGTCCGGTTGTGAATTCACAGGATTTGGCAGACGCGCTTAATAACGGCTCTATTGCCGGTGCCGCTATCGATGTCTTCGAAACGGAACCTCCCATTGACGTCAACCACCCCCTGCTTCACGCAAAAAATACTATAGTAACTCCTCATGCCGCTTTCGCTACCCATGAATCAATGAATAAACGAGCTCACATCGTATTTGAAAATATTCACACCTTCTTGGCAGGAAAACAGCAAAACATTATTCTCTAAAAGCTGAATGAAAACGGACCGCTATGCGGTCCGTTTTTTATATAAATTACTCTTTTTCTTTCAATCTCGTAAAAACCGTCTGCCTACTCAAATGCAGAATTTTAGCCACCTGACTTTGCGTATATCCTTGTGCCCTCAGATCATGAATGAGCGATTGTTGGAATAAGTGCTGAAGTTTTTTCATATCTAAATCGGGGAGCCCTTCTCCGTTTATGTCAATTGCGTCCTCAGGTGTATCAAATAAGTAGCCGTAGTCACCTTTGTCTTCTTCCCCTAAAACATGATAGCGCAATGCCACACTGTACAGTTCACGGATATTTCCCCACCAACGATGTCTTTGTAAAGCCTTTTTCAGAGCTTGCGGAATACACTCCTCACTATACGGATGTTTCGATATATTCTCCATAAACAAAGCAAACAGGTAAATTATATCAGACGGCCTGTCATCCAATGTCGGTAAATTCAACGTCAGTGTATTGAGACGAAAAAATAAGTCATTTCTGAATCTCTCCTGTGATACCTCTTTGACAACATCCTGATTGGCCGCCGAAATAATCCGTATATCCAGCGGAATGACGAAGTCGGAACCTATTCTCATGACTTCTTTTGTTTCCAGAACTCGTAACAGTTTAGACTGTATATTAGCGGACATACTGTTTATTTCATCGAGAAAAATAGTCCCTGTATGAGCTAATTCGAAAAGTCCCGCCTTCCCCTCTTTTCTGGCCCCTGTAAAAGCGCCGCCGACATAACCGAAGAGCTCACTTTCCAACAAATCCGACGGCAAGGCCGCACAGTTTACGGCCACAAAAGGGCCCTTATGACGCATACTGTAATTATGAATACTCTGGGCAAAGAGTTCTTTCCCCGTTCCGCTTTGTCCTTGAATCAATACGGGCGCTTCATAAGTTGCCATCACCTTAGCCGTTTCTATGACACTTTTCATCTTTTCGTCACGCGTCTTAATATCTTCAAAATGATGGGCCGCCACCAAGCCCGTACGAGACAACTTATAGCGAATATTTTTTTCTAAGTGCTGAAGTTCCGTTACGTCTCGAATATTTAAGACATAGCGTGTGTCATTGTCAACTTTAAAGATCGTTGCCGTCAAAACCAGAGTGTAAGAACGAATTGTGATGACCTTTTCTTTATCACACAGTTCACGAGGTTCTATATTTAATGCTGACGGAAAAGCCGAGGCTATATTCTTTCCCTGATCAACGTAATGTAAATATTTCTTAGCCGCTTTGTTGACATGATATATATTTCCTTCCTCATCGCAAACAACAATCCCGTCATGATAGTTTTCCAAGACGGCGCTCATCGTAGCTCCCCAACTTTGCCCCTGTCGTTTAAAATCAACGAGTTCGCATGCATACTGGTAAACGGATAAAATAGCCGACTCACTGGGGCGAATAGTCATAATCGGCATCGGTGTATTGGCAATTTGCGGCAACAGTGTACAACCGACAATAACCGTATTCCGTGTCACGGGAATTCGATTCACAATAGTACGCAATTCCTGATATGTCGTTTCTATCGCATATGCAGCATGTATTTTTAACTTCTGTTCAAGTTCCGCAGGACAGGCGGCGGCATTAAACATAAAATTTTTGCTCAACAAAAGGTGTATAGTATCATAGTCCTTTACCTGCTGCAATGTATACAACGTGTCACTGGTCGAACTGTAAAGACATAAGACGGGAATCTCTTTAACGGCGGCACTTAAAATTTGATAAGACCCGCTATTGGTAATAATGACCTGTGCTCCTCGGGCAATAAGTTGTTCAGCTTGCTCGACAACCCGTTCCAACTCAATAATTGCAATTTCCGTATCAATCTGTTTTTTCTCTTCTTCCGGTCTATAAATCCAAAGAATAGATTCTACTTCTTTTTTCAGTAATTCATCGGCAAGTAAAAATACGATCTTTCCCATAAGCATAGCCTCCTCTTCTTTAGAATACACCGACATGTAAAGTCATGTCTATTTTTTTTACATTTTTTTATGTCTTTAATATCTTTAAAATCTACCTTTCGCATAAATCCGCCATTTTATATGTTGGCACGATAATTTCATTCATAAGTTTAAGAACGAGAGACGTAATAACGTCATATTTTATTAAACCAGGAGGTTGTACGATGAAAAAACTTTTAACAGGTGACGAAGCCGTCGCCAGAGGCCTCTACGAGGCCGGCGTCCTCTTTGCCTCGGCCTATCCGGGCACTCCCAGTACGGAAATATTGGAAAATGTATCGGCGTATGATGAAATTTACTCTGAATGGGCCCCTAACGAAAAGGTAGCTATGGAAGCCGCTATCGGTGCATCAATGGCCGGCGTCCGCTCTTTTGCCGCTATGAAAATGGTAGGCGTAAACGTAGCTGCCGATCCCCTCTTTACCTTCTCGTATTTAGCCGTAAACGGCGGATTTGCCTTCGTTTCCGCAGACGATCCGGGTATGCACTCATCCCAGAACGAACAGGATAACCGAAACTACGCAAAATTCATGAAAATCGCCATGCTTGAACCTTCGGACTCTCAAGAATGTCTCGATATGACCAAAGACGCATATCGTCTCAGCGAAGAATTTGAAGTTCCCGTCATGATTCGTATGACAACACGAGTCTGTCATTCCAAGAGCCTTGTTACCGAAGGCACTCGCACGGAGGTCGCCCCTGTTCTGTACGAAAAGCATCCTGAACGAAATGATGCTATTCCGGCTGTTTCCAAAGTACGCCGACATATCGTCGAAGCTCGCGAAGAAAAATTAAAAGCTTATAGCAACGCCTGTCCTTGGAACTACGAAGAAATGCATGATACGAAAATCGGCATTGTTGCGTCCGGTGCCGCTTATATGTATGCCAAAGACGTATTCGGCGATAAAGCATCCTACTTTAAGGTCGGTTTATCCTATCCCATGCCGGTTGAAAAAATCCGCGCATTCCGCGAAAAGGTAGACGAATTATATGTCATCGAAGAGTTGGATCCGTATATGGAAGAGATTCTTCGCACGGCCGGTATCGACTGCCACGGCAAAGACGTCATTCCCAAGATTGATGAATTAAACCCCAATATCATTGCCGAAGCCGTTCTCGGGACAACCCGGGAATTCAATGATGTACCTCAAGACTTATTGGTTCCCAGACCGCCTACATTCTGTGCCGGCTGTCCGCACAGAGGCTTCTTCTATGCCCTCAGTAAGCGGAAAGATACGGTTATGATCGGCGATATCGGTTGCTATGCCCTCGGTGGTGCCGACCCGTTAAACGCCATTGACCTGGCAGTCTGTATGGGTGCCGCATTCTCCTTAGGACACGGCATGTCTCACGCTTTCGAAAAAAGCAATCAACCGAAACGCGTCGTCAGCATCATGGGCGACTCTACTTTCTTCCATACGGGGATTAACTCTCTCATAGAAGTGGCATACAATGGGTCTCCGACAATCAATGTCATCCTCGACAACCGTATTACGGGCATGACCGGTCATCAGGAAAACCCCGGCACAGGCTACAACATTAAAGGAGATACAACCTCGTTTATCGACATCGAAGCAGTCGTTCGTGCCTTAGGTTTGAAAAATATCCGCATCGTCAATCCCTTGGACTTAAAAGCTATGAACGAAGCTTTAGACTGGGCTTACGCTATTACGGATGAACCGTCCGTAATCATCACCAAATGGCCTTGTGTTTTGAAGAAATTCTCTAAAGAAGATAAAGAGCAATTCGATTTAAATATGACGCCCTTCGTCGTCAACCGGGACAAGTGCATCGGTTGTAAAAAATGTCTCTCTACCGGTTGCCCGGCATTGCGTTTTGACGATGAAAGCAGAAAATCGAATATTTCCGTAGACTGTGTCGGTTGCGGCGTTTGCGCCCAGGTCTGCCCGGTCAACGCCATTTCCCGAAAGGAGGCTCGTTAACATGAGCGAAATCAAAAACGTGCTCTTTGTCGGCGTCGGCGGACAAGGTGCAATTCTTGCCAGCAAAATTCTCACTATCGGTTTAATAGAAAGCGGCTATGATGTAAAGATGTCGGAAGTACACGGTATGAGTCAACGCGGCGGTTCCGTAAGTACCCAAGTACGCTTCGGTCCGAAGGTCTACTCTCCCATTATCGGGACGGGAACGGCGGACTTACTCGTTTCTTTTGAAGAAATGGAAGCAGCTCGTTACCTGAAATTCCTAAAACCCGAAGGCAAGGTTGTTGTCAACACTCTCCAGATTCCGTCTATGCCCGTCTTATCGGGAAAAAGAAAATATCCGCAAACCGTCTTGGAAGAACTAAAATCGCGGACTACCGTTTTACCCTTAGACGCCACACAAATCGCTACGGATATCGGCAATCCCAAAAGTGCCAACGTCGTTCTTCTCGGCGCCTTAATCAAAGCGTTGAATTTAACGGATATTGATTGGAAATCTATTATCAGTCGTACAGTAAAGCCTAAATTCGTTGATATAAACTTGAAAGCATTTGACGCAGGTATGGCTGCCGTATAACAACTTTACTTCTCTTACGGGTCGGGGGAGACCCGTAAGAGAGATTTTCAGGAGGGTATTATGTCTTTCATTGAAAAGCTTCCTATCATCAACCGTTTCACAGGCCCTTCTCAAGAAGAGCTGGCTAAAGAAGCGGGCATGACCCTTTCCGAATGGAAGGCCGCAACCAAGATTGGCGGTATTGACATCGGGTGGATTATTATGGACATCGGTATGGCAATCGGCGCCGGCATTGTCTTTCTTCCCGTACAGGTCGGCTTATCCGGCTTGTGGATCTATATTCTTGCCGCACTCATCGGCTATCCCATTATGTACCAACATCAGAAGCTCTTCTTAAATATTTTAGCCGATGCACCGAAATGTGAAGACTTTGCAGGCATTATTTCCGGATACCTGGGCAAGAACTGGGGCTTTGCCTTAGGGGCTGTTTATTTTGTCTTTACGACAATTCTCATCTTCCTCTATTCAACCGCACTCACCAATGACAGTGCTTCTTTCCTCGTAACCTTCGGAGTCACGGAAACATCCATGGCTGATAACATCTTCTACGGATTGGGTATCATTTGTGTCCTCGTAGCCGTTGCCTCTCAAGGCGAAAAGCTGTTATTTAAAGTCGCATCGGGCATGGTCCTTACGAAGGTCTTCGTCATTGCCGCCATGGGCATTTTAATGGTTCAATACTGGAATGCCGCCAATATAGCTCCTGTGCATAATATGGGGTATATAATTAAACAATTCATCATCATTTTACCCTTTGCCGCATTATCGATTGAATTTTTCGCCAATCTCAGTCCTACGGTTATCTACTACCGCAATCATGCCGAAAATAAGACAGTGGCCCACTATAAGGCATTGCGTACATACAATTACGCTTACATCATCTTATTGGTAGTCGTAATTTTCTACACCGTATCCTTCAACTTGGCAATATCTCAAGAGCAGGCCATTCAGGCATATCATGCCAATATCTCCTCCTTGGCCATGGCGGCGAAAGATATTGACGGCTCGTTAGTAAAAGTCTTCAGTCTCCTGCTTAATATTTTTGCCATTGTAACTGCATATTTCGCTATGTTCCTTAGTTTCCGCGATTCTTGTTGCGGCATTGCCGTTAACATACTGGAACGGATTGTTCCTATGGATAAAATCAACCGTACAATCATTAAATACGGCACCAGTGTTTTCTGCATAGCTCTTTGTTGGGCCGTCATCGTTTTTAATGCACCGGTACTCAGCTTTGCATCCCTGTTAAGTCCTATGATCGGAATCATAGCTTGTTTCTTACCCCTTTGTCTTGTATATAAACTTGACGTTTTTAAGAAATACCGCACATTCCAGGTCGTACCCATAGCCTTACTCGGTTTCTTCTTACTTATTTCACCGTTTATCTCCCTTTCATAGGGACGGTTAACATGATATTCTCTTCATAAAGGAGTGATTTCATTGGCATCTAAAGAAATGTATCAATGGGGGGCTCAGAGCTCCGTAATTCGCGACCTCTTTACATATGGCCGTGAACAAGCCGCAAAAATAGGCGACGAAAACGTGTTTGATTTCAGCATCGGTAACCCTACCGTACCGGCTCCGGAATGTATCAAAGACGCCATTACGGAAATTATGGAAACCCGCACAGCCGTTGCTGTCCACGGCTACACGGCCGCAGCCGGCGACCCTGTCGTCCGTAAAGGATTAGCCGATTATATGAATAAAACCTTCAATGCCGGCGTTGAAGCCGGTAACTTCTACATAACATGCGGAGCTGCCGCTTCCTTGACGATTACGTTAAAGGCCCTTGTAGAATCTCCGGACGACGAAATCGTCGTCATTGCTCCGTATTTCCCGGAATACACAGCTTTTATTAAAAATTCGGGAGCTGAAAAAGTCGTAGTACAGCCCGATATGGAAAGCTTCCAGATTCCCTTCGATGCTTTGGAACAGGCTATTACATCGAAAACACGAGCTCTGATTATCAATTCTCCGAACAACCCTTCCGGCGTCGTATATTCTGAAGATACATATAAGAAATTAGCCGCTCTCTTGGAAAAGAAGTCCGGCGAAATCGGACACACAATCTATTTAATTGCCGACGAACCGTATCGCGAAATTATTTATGACGGCCTGACCGTCCCTTATGTTCCTCACTACTATAAGGATACGATTATCTGCTATTCGTACAGTAAATCCCTGTCCTTACCGGGCGAACGCATCGGCTACATCCTCGTACCTCCTTCGGCTACGGACAGCAAGGAAATTTATACGGCTGTCTGCGGTGCAGGCCGCATCATGGGCTTCGTATGCGCCCCCCATCTCTTCCAAGACGTAGTCTTAAAATGCCTTGGACAAACGTCGGACATTTCCGTCTATGACGCGAACAGAAAATTGCTTTATAACGGTCTTAAAGAATTGGGCTATGAATGTGTATATCCGAGCGGGGCCTTTTACTTATTCGTTAAATCTCCCGAAGCTGATGCCAATGCCTTCTCCGAAAAAGCAAAGGCGCTTAACCTGCTCATTGTACCGGCTGACAGCTTCGGATGCCCCGGCTATGTCCGTATTTCTTATTGTGTACAACCCGACATGATTCGCCGTTCTCTCCCGGCATTCGCCGAATTGATGAAGTCCTATCGTTAAATCTCATTCTTCGCTTACCTACTATAGAAAAGAAGGTGCTTCATGGATTTTCTCAACGAATACCGAAAAAAGTTAATTACTGCAAAAGAGGCTGCAAAAATTGTAAAAAGCGGTGATTGGGTCGACTACAGCCAATGTTGTTCTTTCCCGACCGACTTGGACAAGGCCCTGGCGGCACGTAAAGATGAACTGACGGACGTTAAGGTTCGTAACGCCATTTCCGCTCTCCCTATTGCTGTCGTAGAAGAAGACCCGGACCAGACGGCTTTTACGTATAACCTCTGGCACTGTTCCGGTTTAGATCGAACTTATCTTGATAAGGGTATGGCTTACCATGAACCTATGCTCTTCCGCCACTGCGGTTCCTATTATGAACAGGGCATCGCTCCCGTCGATGTAGCCATGCTTACCGTCTCCCCGATGGACAGGCACGGTAATTTCAGCTTCGGCCTCACGAACTGTTGCCAACAGGAAATGTTAGATGCGGCTCGCAAGATTATCGTCATTCCGAATAAGCACATGCCCGTTATCTCGGGCCTGGCTAATGACCATATCCATATTAGCGATGTGGACTACATCGTCGAATCGGACACTCCGTTGCCGACTATGCCTAATCGCAATCCCGGAGACATTGACATTAAAATTGCCGAACACATCTTTCCGTATTTACGCGACGGCATGACACTTCAACTCGGCATTGGCGGGATGCCTAACGCCTTGGGCTCACTTATTGCCCAATCCGATTTGAAAGACTTGGGCATGCACACTGAATTGATGAGTGACGGGTACTTGGAGCTGTACAAGGCCGGGAAAATCACGAACAAAAAGAAAACCCTCCATCGCGGCAAAGGTGTTTTCTCCATTTGCATGGGTTCGGAAGAGTTATACGACTTTCTTCACCAAAACGAGTCAATACTCTCGGCCCCTATGTCATATGTAAATAATCCGACTGTCATGGCAGAACTGGATAATTTTATTTCCATTAACAGCTGTATCTCCATGGACTTGTACGGACAAATTTGTTCCGAATCATCGGGCACACGACAAATCAGCGGTACCGGAGGACAACTCGACTTCGTAACCGGAGCCTATAGCGCTGCTCACGGCAAGGCATTCCTCGCCATGCCGTCCATGTATGTCGACAAAAAAGGTATCCGCCACTCCAATATATTGCCGCATTTTACGAGAGGCGACATTATTACAACTCCGCGCACGCAAGCTCCGTACATGGTTACGGAATACGGCATAGCCAGACTCGTCGGCTTACCTACCTGGGAGCGGGCCGAAAAAATAATCGGGTTGGCTCACCCCGACTTCCGCGAAGAGTTGATTCAAGCCGCTGAAAAGCAACAAATTTGGCGCAAAAGCAACAAACGATAATACAAAACGTCCTGTCAAATCAAATTTGACAGGACGTTTTTACATTTTTGTTACTTGCTTTCAAAGAAGGCTTTATAGGCAAGATACGCACAGTACGCATCAGTCTTGGCAACCAATTCAAGCGGTGCGTGCATACTGAGCATAGCTACGCCGCAATCAACGACCTCACAACCCCAGTCGGCCATAATATAGGCAATCGTACCGCCGCCCCCCTGATCTACCTTACCGAGTTCCCCTGTTTGCCACGGAACACCGTTTGCATTGAAAATTCGGCGCACTTGTGCCAAAAATTCGGCATTCGCATCATTACTGCCGGCTTTACCTCGAGCTCCCGTATATTTACATAAGCAAATACCGTAACCCAAGCGTGCTGAATTATTTTCTTCGTAAGCTCCGGGAAACACGGGATCAAAAGCCGCGCACACATCGGCTGACAAGACCTTGCTATGGCGCAACATACGGCGAACAAATAATTCTTCCTTTTTCCCTTGTAAAGCCAATAGTTCCGCTACAAAATCCTGGAAATACGATGCTTGAACACCCGTATTCCCTACTGACCCGATTTCTTCTTTATCCGCAAAAAGAGCAATTTGGGTAAATTCTCCTGCCGTTGCATCTAAAACCCCCGCCAAATTGGCATATGAGCACACCCGATCGTCGTGTCCGTGTGCCATAATCATGGAGCGATCCAGTCCCACGTCACGGCTCTTTTGGGCCGGAACAATTTCCAGTTCCGCACTGGCAAAATCCTCTTCCTCAATGCCGTATTTATCTTTAAGAATCTGCAGTATTGCCGGTTTAACTTCCTCTTCTTCCCCGCAAAGTCCGACAACCGGCATGAGCATTTCACCTTCAATCGCTTCGCTTAACTTTTTTGCCGCCTGGTCTTTTCCCAAATGCGGTAATAAATCATTAATGAAAAATACGGGATCGTCCGGATTATCACCGATGGAGACTTCCGTCTTACAACCGTCCGTATTATATACAACTCCGATTAAACTTAAAGGCCGGCATACCCACTGGTATTTTAAAACTCCGCCATAA
>ERZ773061.1099-NODE-1099-length-10365-cov-7.476722_pt1 | contig 10365 bp, 5 predicted proteins | sample MGYA00580627_ERZ773061 | MGnify/ENA primary metagenome ERZ773061 (study PRJEB29015, sample SAMEA2738119) | human oral metagenome | biome: human oral; feature: human-associated habitat; material: saliva | place: China | collected 2223 ...
AAATATAGTAACGATGACTTAAATAAATTGCAGAAGATTTTATTTTATAAGTATTTAAATTTTAAGTTAAGTGATATTGCTAATATCATAAAAAATAATAATGATAGTTTAATAATATTAGAGGAACAACATAAACTACTTTTAAAAGAAAAGAAAAAAATAGAAAATGTAATAAAAACAATTGAAAAAACAATAAAAGATTATAAAGGAGAAATTCATATGACTATAGAAGAAAAGTTTGAAGGTTTTAAGAAAGAGGATATGAAAAAGTATGAGATAGAAGCAAAAGATAAATACGGAGAAGAGATTATAGAAGAATCAAAACGACGTCAGAAAGGGCAAGAAAGTAAAGCGGAAGATGACTTTAATAATACATTTAAAGCATTTGCTAAGTACAAGAAGGAAGAATTGGATATAACAAGTGATACAGTTCAAAAAGAAGTTGAAAAATTATATAATCACATAAATAAATATGGTTTTGATTGTAGTTTAGAAGTGTTTTCATATATTGGAAAAGGGTATTATGAAAATCAAGAATTTAGAAATAATATAAATAAGTTCGGAGAAGGAGTTGCTGAATATATTAGTTCTTCAATAAAGTATTACTGTAATAAAAATAGATAAGAATATCTTAGAAAAAAAAGATTAAAATTTTTTAAAAAAAGACTTGACAAATAAAGATATATATATTATCATAAGAAAGTCAGTTGAAAATGTACCGTAGACAGTAGGGGGAGAAATCCTTAATTAGCCTACCGAGGACAAAATTCGAAAAGAAACTTATGTGCCTTTTTGTATGTTCTCGCATGCAAGAAGGTTTTTTTAATGGTACTGAAATTGATAAATCTACTTAGGAGGAAGTTCAATGTCAAAAGCTATTGAGAGAAAACAAGAGTTAGTAAATCAAATCGCAGAAGAAATTAAAGCAAGTTCTTCAGTTGTTATTGCTGACTACCGTGGATTAAACGTTGCGGAAGTAACAGAATTACGTAACAACATGCGTAACGAAGGTTTAACTTTTAAAGTTTATAAAAACTCATTAGTTCGTCGTGCGATGGAGCAAGCAGGAATTGAAGGATTAGACGAAGTTCTAACTGGACCAAATGCTTTTGCTTTTTCAACAGACGATGCTGTAGCTCCTGCTAGAGTTTTAAACGATTTCGCTAAACAACACGAAAACTTAGAACTAAAAGCTGGTGTTATAGAAGGAAAAGTTGCAGATCAAGCTGAAATTAAAGCTATCGCTACATTACCAAGTCGCGAAGGATTACTTTCAATGTTACTATCTGTATTAACAGCGCCAATGCGCAATACTGCTTTAGCTGTTAAAGCTGTTGCAGACCAAAAAGCTGAACAAGAAGCTTAATAAATAAAAAATATTAAAAACATATAATTTAAAAATCGGAGGAAATTTATAATGACTAAAGAACAAATTTTAGACGCTATCAAAGAAATGTCAGTTTTAGAATTAAACGACTTAGTAAAAGCAATTGAAGAAGAATTCGGAGTAACTGCTGCTGCACCTGTAGCTGTAGTTGGTGGAGCTGCTGCTGGAGCTGCTGAAGAAAAAACTGAATTTGACGTAGTTTTAGCTAACGCTGGAGACTCAAAAATTAAAGTAATCAAAGTTGTTCGTGAAATCACTGGAGACGGACTAAAAGAAGCTAAAGAAAAAGTTGATGGTGCGCCAGCAACACTTAAAGAAGGAGTTTCTAAAGAAGAAGCTGAAGAAATCAAAGCTAAATTAGAAGAAGTTGGAGCTTCTGCAGAAGTTAAATAATTTCTAATCTAAGTAGATAAAATTAAGATAGATGTAAATAAACAAAATATTCTTTTTAAGAATATTGATACGATGATAATAACAAAAATAGTATATCTCATGTCTCTAACTATGAGGTATACTATTTTCTTCTATTTTATACGAGGTGTCTTTATTATGCAACATTATTATACGAATAATCCAACAACTAAAAGTTGTGAAAAAATTATTAGCTCAAAAATAAAGAACATAGAATTACAATTTTACACAGATAATGGTGTCTTTTCTAAAGAAAATGTGGATTTTGGAACAAAGGTCCTGTTAGAAAATTTTTATAGTGAAAAAGAATATGCTGATGTTGCTGACGTTGGTTGTGGATATGGAGTTATATCTATTTTTTTAGCAAAGAAAAATCCGAACTATAATTTTACTATGATTGATGTAAATAATAGAAGCCTTGAGCTTTCTAAAAAGAATATTGAGCTAAATAAAATTGATAATAAAATAGAAATTATCGAAAGTAGTTCCTTTGATAATGTTAAAGGAACTTTTGATATAGTATTAACTAATCCACCTATCAGAGCTGGTAAACAGATTGTTCACAAAATTATGACTGATAGTTTTGAACATTTGAAAAGTGATGGCGAATTATGGGTTGTAATACAAAAAAAACAAGGGATGGCAAGTTGTAAGAAACTTTTAGAGAATTTATTTAATTCTGTAGAAGTAATAGCAAAAAATAAGGGTTATTATATCCTGAAAGCTGCTAAGTAATTGACATCTTGTCTTTACTATGATAAAATGATATATTGCAAGTAATTCTATTTTTTGCTAATAGAATTACGAAAATTATATAAGTAAGTAAGAGGAAATGTAAATTTTCTTTTTAGTTTTATAAGAGAAAAGCTGAGAGGTGACACAGTTGCAAAAAGTTAAATTTGGTAAGCACAGAGAAAGACGTAGCTATGCTAGAATATCAGAGGTAATTGATTTACCTGACTTAATTGAAATTCAGACATTATCTTATGAAAAATTTTTAGAAACTGGTCTTAAAGACGTTTTTAGAGATGTTTCGCCAATAGAAGGTAATAATGATAAATTAAGTTTAGAATTCATAGACTATAAATTAGGGACTCCTAAATATAATGTAGATGATTCTAAAGAACGTGATGCTACATATTCAGCACCTTTAAGAGTGCGTGTCCGTTTGATAAATAAAGAACGAGATGAGATTAAAGAACAAGAAGTATTTATGGGTGAATTACCATTAATGACAGAGACAGGAACGTTTATCATTAATGGAGCTGAACGTGTAATTGTATCTCAATTAGTACGTTCACCTTCTGTTTACTTTACAGAAGATGATAAGCTTAAAGTGAAGAATATCCCTAATGCGTATAAAACAACTGTTATTCCTAACAGAGGAGCTTGGTTGGAATTTGAAAAAGATATTAAGGGATTAGTTTATGCTCGCATAGACAGAACTAGAAAAATACCTTTAACAACGCTAATTAGAGCACTAGGTTTTGAATCTGATGAATCAATTGTTAAATTGTTCGGAGAAGATACAGAACTATTAAACACTTTAGAAAAAGATGAAAATCTTGATACAGGAACAGCGTTAAAAGTAATTTATGATAAATTACGTCCTGGAGAACCAGCTAACGTTGAAACTGCAAAAGCGACTTTATATGGAAGATTCTTCGATCCAAGAAGATATGATCTTGCTAAAGTAGGTAGATATAAACTTAATAATAAACTTCATGTTGGAGAACGTTTAGAAAACCAAATTTTAGTAGAACCAATTGTTGATACAGAAACTGGAGAAATTTTAGTAGAAAAAGGTACTAAATTAACTCGTGAAATTATAGATGAAATATATGAAGAACTAGGAACTTCAGCTAACGTAGTTGAGTTTGAAATGAACGAAAGTCTTGATGGAAGTGACAGCCTAAAATTACAATTGTTTAAGGTTGTAAATCAAGTAAAAGTTGGTAATGATTTTAATGTTGATGAATTATTAGAAGATCAAGTTTTACATATAATAGGAAATGGCGCTCCAAATAAAGATATCTTAACATTAACTATTGCAGATATAGTCGCAAGTATTAACTACTATTTACTATTAATAAGAAATAGAAGAAATAATGATGGATTTGAGTATGAGTTAATAGGTCGTGTTGACGATATTGATCACCTTGGTAACCGTCGTTTACGTTGTATTGGAGAATTACTTCAAAACCAAATTCGTGTAGGGATTTCTCGTATGGAACGTGTTGTTCGTGAACGTATGAGTATTCAAGATACTAATGAAATAACTCCACAACAACTTATTAATGTAAGACCTGTTACAGCTATTATTAAAGAATTCTTTGGAAGTTCTCAACTTTCTCAATTTATGGACCAAACAAACCCATTAAGTGAGCTTACACATAAACGCCGTTTATCTGCACTTGGGCCAGGTGGTTTAACAAGAGAACGTGCTGGAATGGAAGTACGTGACGTTCACTATTCTCACTATGGACGTATGTGTCCTATTGAAACTCCAGAGGGACCAAACATTGGTCTAATTAACTCATTATCTTCTTTTGCAAGAATAAATGAGTTTGGATTTATAATGACTCCTTATAGAAAAGTAGAAGTTGATGCTGAAGGTCGTCCATATGTAACTGAAAATGTACAATATTTAACTGCTGATCAAGAAGATAAATATGTGGTAGCACAATCTAACTCAAATGTTGATGAAAAAGGATATTTCCTGGATGATGAAGTTGTTTGTCGTTTTAGAGGAGATAATACAGTTAAGCCTCGTGAAATGATGAATTATATGGATGTTTCTCCTAAGCAAGTAGTTTCTGCAGCAACAGCATGTATTCCATTCTTAGAAAATGACGACTCAAACCGTGCATTAATGGGTGCGAACATGCAACGTCAAGCAGTACCTCTAATGGTAACAGAAGCTCCATTTGTTGGAACAGGAATGGAACACTTAGCTGCTCGTGATTCAGGAGCTGCAGTAATTGCTAAATATCCTGGTATCGTTGAATATGTTGATGGAGCAAAAATCAAAGTTCGACGTATAGAAACATTAGATGGTAAAGAAATTGAGGGAGATTTAGATACTTATGTAATACATAAGTTCGTTCGTTCAAACCACAGTACATCATATAACCAAAAACCAATTGTTAAAGTTGGAGATAGAGTTGAAAAGAAAGATATACTTGCAGACGGACCTTCAATGGATAAAGGGGAATTAGCATTAGGTAAAAACTTAGTTGTTGCATTCGTAAACTGGGATGGATATAACTATGAGGATGCTGTTATTATGAGTGAACGTCTAGTAAAAGATGATGTTTACACTTCTATTCATGTAGAAGAATATGAAACAGATGCTCGTGATACGAAGCTAGGGCCTGAAGAAATCACACGCGAAATACCAAATGTTGGAGAAAATGCGTTACGAAACTTAGATTCTCGTGGTATTATTCGTATAGGTGCTGAAGTAAAAGATGGTGATATCTTAGTAGGTAAAGTTACTCCTAAAGGATTAACTGAGCAAACACCAGAAGAAAAATTATTATATGCAATTTTCGGAGCTAAATCTAAAGAGGTACGTGATACTTCATTACGTGTACCACATGGTGCTGATGGAGTAGTTGCGGATGTTAAAATCTTTAAACGTGAAGATGGAGCAGAACTTGCTAATGGTGTTAATGAACTTGTTCGAGTATTTATTATACAAAAACGTAAAATACGTGTTGGGGATAAAATGGCAGGACGTCATGGTAACAAAGGGGTTATCTCTAATATCTTACCTGAAGAAGATATGCCATATTTACCAGACGGTACACCTGTAGATGTTATGTTAAACCCACTTGGGGTTCCATCTCGTATGAATATAGGACAAGTATTAGAGCTTCATTTAGGTATGGCGGCTAAACAATTAGGAATTCACGTTGCAACACCAGTATTTGATGGTGCAAGTGATGATGATGTTTGGTCAACAGTAGCTGAGGCGGGAATGGCAAAAGATGCTAAGACAGTTCTTTATGATGGACGTACTGGTGAGCCATTTGATAGCCGTGTTTCTGTTGGGGTAATGTACATGATTAAATTATCTCACATGGTTGATGATAAACTTCATGCACGTTCAATTGGTCCATATTCATTAGTTACTCAACAACCACTTGGTGGTAAAGCACAATTTGGTGGTCAAAGATTTGGTGAGATGGAGGTATGGGCACTTGAAGCATATGGTGCAGCCTATACACTTCAAGAAATTTTAACATACAAATCAGATGATACAAATGGTCGTGTTAAAACATATGAAGCAATTGTTAAAGGTGAAAATATTCCTCGACCTGGAGTACCTGAATCATTCCGAGTTCTTATGAAAGAACTACAAGCTTTAGGTATGGACTTTAGAGTTATGGATAAAGATGATAACGAAGTAGATATGGGTGATATTGATTTAGGTGATACTATTGAATTCCATGGTCATCATGAATCAGAAAGACATAAAGAAGAAGAAGTAGTAGTAGAAACACAAGATGTTACTTCAGAATCAGGAGATTATTCATCACTTGCAAATATGATTACATCAACTGATTCAGAAGAAGTAGTAGAAGAAAGTGATGATAGTAACTCAGGTTATGCATCACTTGCTAGCTTATTATTATCTGATACTGATGATTATGCAGATGTAGAAGATATAGATGACGAAGTTGATGAAGAATAATAAAAATTTTACAAACAATCACAATAAACTATTCAAGGCTTTTATACAAAAAAATAAAGGAGGTATGCTCCTTGATAGACGTAAATAATTTTGCATATATGAAAATTAGTTTAGCTTCTCCAGAAAAAATAAGAAGTTGGTCTTATGGAGAGGTTAAAAAACCAGAAACTATTAACTATAGAACTTTAAAACCAGAAAATGATGGACTATTCTGTGAAAGAATTTTTGGTCCAACAAAAGACTGGGAATGTGCTTGTGGAAAGTACAAAAGAGTAAGATATAAAAATATAAAATGTGATAAGTGTGGAGTTGACGTAACTTTAGCGAAAGTACGTCGTGAAAGAATGGGGCACATAGATCTAGCTGCCCCTGTCAGCCACATTTGGTATTTTAAAGGTATTCCTAGTAGAATGGGATTATTACTTGATTTAAGCCCTAGACAATTAGAAGAAGTTATCTATTTTGCTTCTTATATAGTAATTGATCCAGGTGAAACGGACTTCATGAAAAAACAAATTGTTTCTGAACGTGAAGTACGTGAAGCTCGTAGTACATTCGGAGCTAACTCATTTGTTGCTAAAATGGGTGCAGAAGCTATTCAAGATTTACTAGCGGAATTAGATATTGAAAAAGAACTTAAAGATTTAAAAAATGAACTTAAAGAATTAAGTGAAAGTAACTATAAATCAGGTCAAAAAGTTGTAAAAATAATCAAACGTGTTGAAGTGTTTGAAGCATTTAAAAATTCAGGAAATAAACCAGAATGGATGATTATGAGTGTTCTACCTGTTATACCACCAGAATTAAGACCTATGGTACAACTAGATGGTGGACGTTTTGCAACAAGTGACTTAAACGATTTATACAGACGTGTAATTAACCGTAATAATCGACTGAAAAAACTTATTGAACTTAAAGCGCCAGGATTAATTGTACAAAATGAAAAACGTATGTTACAAGAGGCTGTTGATGCTTTAATTGATAATGGACGTCGTGGACGTCCAGTAACTGGGCCAGGAAATAGAACATTAAAATCATTATCTAATATGCTTAAAGGTAAGCACGGTCGTTTCCGTCAAAACTTATTAGGTAAACGTGTTGACTATTCTGGTCGTTCAGTTATTGTAGTTGGTCCAAACTTAAAAATGTACCAATGTGGTTTACCTAAAGAAATGGCACTTGAATTATTCAAACCATTTGTAATGCGTGAACTTGTTAAACGAGAATTAGCTAATAATATTAAAAATGCTAAGAATCAAATCGAAAGAATGGAAGATCATGTTTGGGATATTCTAGAAGATATCATTCGTGAACATCCGGTACTACTTAACCGTGCCCCAACTCTTCACAGGCTTGGAATTCAAGCATTTGAACCAATTTTAGTAGAAGGTAGAGCAATAAGATTACATCCGCTTGTAACTACTGCGTTTAATGCTGACTTTGATGGTGACCAAATGGCGGTACACGTACCTTTATCAAAAGAAGCACAAGCGGAAGCTCGTATGCTAATGTTAGCAGCGCAAAATATCCTTAACCCTAAAGATGGAAAACCAGTTGTTACTCCGTCTCAGGATATGGTATTAGGTAACTATTATCTAACATTAGAAAGACCAGATGCTGTAGGTGAGGGGATGATATTCAAAGATGCTGATGAAGCTAGAATAGCATATCAAAATGGATATATTCACCTTCACACACGTGTAGGGATTGCAGCAAAATCATTTAACAATCCTACATTTACTGATGAACAAAATAAAAAGTTATTAATTACTACAATTGGTAAAGTTATTTTTAATGACATACTACCAGAAGGGTTCCCATTCTTAAATGAACCAACAAAAGAAAACTTAGAAAAGGCAACACCGGATAAATACTTTGTATCTCCATCTGAACTTTCAGAAGGGGGACTAAAAGCGTTTATTTCTGAAAAAGAACCTACAACACCTTTCAAAAAAGGATTCTTATCTAAAATTATTTCTGAAATCTTCAATAGATTCCATATAACAGAAACATCAATGATGCTAGATAGAATGAAAGATTTAGGATTCAAATATTCATCGAGAGCAGGTATAACTGTAGGTGTTAGTGATGTATTTGTCTTACCTAATAAATATGAAATTTTAGCTGAATCACAAGAAAATGTTGATAAGATTACAAACTTATTTAGACGTGGATTATTAACTGAAGAAGAGAGATATCAAAATGTTATCGCACAATGGGCAAAAGCAAAAGATATAATACAAGATCAACTTATGGACTCACTTCCAGCGACTAACCCAATATATATGATGAGTGATTCTGGTGCTCGTGGTAACGCATCAAACTTTACTCAACTAGCTGGTATGCGTGGTCTGATGGCATCTCCTTCAGGAAGAATTATGGAAATGCCTGTTCGTTCATCATTTAAAGAAGGACTAACAGTATTAGAATACTTTATCTCTTCTCACGGTGCTCGTAAAGGTCTTGCCGATACAGCCTTAAAAACTGCCGATTCAGGTTACTTAACACGTCGTCTTGTTGACGTGGCACAAGATGTAATAGTTCGTGAAAATGACTGTGGAACATCTCGTGGATTACGAGTTTCAGCATTGAAAAACGGAACAGATGAAATTGAAAGTCTACAAGAACGTTTAGAAGGTAGATATAGTAAAGAAACAGTTGTACATCCTGAAACAGGAAAAGTAATTGTTGAAGATGGACAGTTAATCACTTTAGATACTGCAAAAGAAATTGAAGCTGCAGGTATTGAAAGTGTAGTTATTAGATCAGCCTTTACATGTAATAGTCGTCACGGTGTATGTGAGAAATGTTATGGTAAAAACTTAGCTACTGGTGAAAAAGTAGAAGTTGGGGAAGCAGTTGGTACAATTGCTGCTCAATCTATCGGTGAACCAGGAACTCAGCTTACAATGCGTACTTTCCATACTGGAGGGGTAGCAGGAGCCGATATTACACAAGGGTTACCTCGTATTCAAGAGTTATTCGAAGCACGTAATCCAAAAGGTAAAGCATTAATTTCTGAAGTTGATGGAACAGTTACTAAAGTAGAAGTAGATAATAACCATGTTCGTAGAATTTATGTATTAAGTGAAATTGGTGAAGAACGAGAGTATCAAGATTATGGTACAAGTCGTATGCTAGTTAAAGAAGATGATAAAGTTAAACGTGGTCAAGCCTTAACAGAAGGATCTATTGAACCTAAAGAACTTCTAGCTATTGCAGGTTTAGAAGCTGTACAAAGTTACTTATTAACTGAAGTACAAAAAGTTTACCGTATGCAAGGGGTAGAAATTAGTGATAAACACGTTGAAGTTATGGTACGTCAAATGTTAAGAAAAGTGCGTGTTATCAATGCAGGGGATACAGATTTATTACCAGGATCACTTGTAGATATTCATAAATTTACAGATGAAAACAAAAAAATACTTGAAAAACGTGGTAATATGGCAACAGCTAAACCAGTTATTTTAGGTATTACTAAAGCATCTCTAGAAACTGAAAGTTTCTTATCTGCTGCTTCATTCCAAGAGACAACTCGTGTTCTTACAGATGCAGCTGTTAAAGGAAAAGTAGATAAACTTATGGGACTTAAAGAAAATGTTATTATTGGTAAACTAATTCCAGCAGGAACAGGTATGACTAAATATAATGATATAGATATTAAGTTTGAAGATGATTTAGAAAAAGAAATGGAAAACGAATTAAATAAACCTATTGAAGAAGAATTACATGAAGAATTAGGTACTATTTAATATAAACTGTCAATAGGAGTATAAAATTATTATATTCCTATTGACAAACATAAAAAAAAATTGTAAAATAGATAATGTTGAATACAAAAGTAGAAGCACCCGTTTCTCACCTGCCA
>ERZ773061.1103-NODE-1103-length-10356-cov-3.860790_pt1 | contig 10356 bp, 17 predicted proteins | sample MGYA00580627_ERZ773061 | MGnify/ENA primary metagenome ERZ773061 (study PRJEB29015, sample SAMEA2738119) | human oral metagenome | biome: human oral; feature: human-associated habitat; material: saliva | place: China | collected 2223 ...
TTACCCTTAACTACATTTATAGTATATCACATATTGGAATAATGTCCAGACCTAAACTAAAAAGACAAGTAGAATCCTACTTGTCCAATATTTCCAATAAATAATTATTCACTGCTCGTTCAATCTCAGAATCTAATGAGACTTGATGACCGTAAGCTCTCACTTGTTTCTCAACATTAATGTAATCATCGTTGCTCAATTTTACAACATAATCGGAAATAGCTGACTTCGAAGTCGACTCTAGTGTATCACGTACCTTCGATTTATGAGCCGACATTGTCGATAATAACATGAGTACTGCGCAACAGATGACAAAACCTCCTGTACGAACAATCCAGTCTACATCGATTTTCGTAAACTCCGACGCCCACCATGCAATAGCCAATAGCCCAATACCAATCAGAATACTTACAAGCAAAAACTTATACAGTTCTATTTGTTGTGAGTATTGGACATCCACATATGGTTGTGGATTTACTTTTTCGATAATTTCATGAATCTTACTTACATAATTATCCATCTAACAATACCCCCTTAAACAACCACGGAGCGTTTCGTTTAGCCATGTCAATGTGATAGTCATTACCATATTCCATAATTTCCATGATGACATTTTTGTCAGAACAATTTCGAGCAATATAATCTTGCTGCTCGACATTTCCACATCTAAAAACGACCCGTAGCACACGTGGGTTATTGTCATGTGCTAGAATATCTCTATGGTGACGATTACCACGTCTAGCAATTTCTGCTCTAATTTCATAACATGAGTCAGTAATCATTTTATCAAACAATCTTCCATCGTCCGAGTCAATGACTGCTAGTCTAACTTCTTCATTCTCATCATTAACCAACCGGAGTCGTTGCTTGTGAGTTCCATATCTTGCTACATTCCTTCGAACCTCATGATTCTGGTCGTTAATCAATAACCATCGTTGTAAATTAGAACCAAATCTAGCCATAGCCGCTCTCACCATACAAGACTTGTCATTTATTAGTTTCCAACGAACATACGTATTCCCGAACTCAACAGCTAGTTCCCTAATTGGTGCATAAGAGCTTTTGATAAAATCATTCCATGAATATGGTGTGTTTTTGTATTTCAAAAACGCATATAATTTAGAATAGTTTGTATCAATTTCAATAAAATCTTCTAATTGTAACTCACGTAAGATTTTGATTTTGTTCGTACTCTCACGCATGTGTTCATGTCTTACGTTGCCTAATGCCTTTACCTCAAAAATTCGAAGCTTAGGTGATAGCCTACGCCCAATGAAAATAGCATCAAAGTGCTCACAAAACTTAAACTCGTTATCTCCATGCTGCCAATCCTTGTCGACAACTGATTCATAAGTTTCCCCAACCTCACATGGACAGTCTTCAATCCACCAAAAATCCTCATCATAAATCTTGTAACCCTTCATTTACTCACCATTCCTTTCTTTTAGCATTTTGTCCATTTTGTTTCTTAGTCGTTTTCCTGAGTTTTCATAAATAAAATTCCACGTCCACTCGTCGTTGAAAACTCTGTCTAAATAGTACTCACGGTGTTTGTCATTTCCAAACATGATAATCGTGAAGCATACATTCCAGTCATCGTCATCTAGTAATTGAGTTCGTAATTTATCGTTTCCAAACCTAGCAACCGATTCTCTAACATCATCGTCCCTATCGTGCAAGAGTGCTTCACGATGAGAATTGTCACCATACATGGCGACTGCGTTACGAACGCCTGCGTCCTCGTCATCTATTAGATACCATCGTTGCGTACGTGTTCCGTACTGCGCAACCAACTCTCGAATTAAATCATAACTACTACGCTTAAATACATCAAAATATCGATTACCTGTCAATCGCCAAACAGCCATTGATAATGTATACTGCATTGTCGGTCGTACAATTTTGTTCAGATACTCAATCATTCCCGGTCTTTCTGGTTCTCTTATATAAGCTAGAACCTTAGCGTACTCATCATCGTCAGATTCAAAAAGTTCATCCGTTGTTATTTCTCTAATTACTCTCATCTTGTTTGTTCTGACATATCTACCGAAACTTTCCTTTTCCATCGCTCCCAAAATCTCAGCTTCATAAATCCTAGTTTCTTCCACCATACCATACATTATAATAGCAAGAGTTAGAGAAGTATAAACCACATATCCGTACTCCGACTCCACCTTCGGTAAGCCTTTTACCTTGTAAGTCTCACCTACATTATAGTCATCTTTGTGCGTCGCAACATAACCAATCACCGCAATTCCTCACTTTCTGTAATTATCACTTCCACGTTGTCAAAGTCATCTGATATGTTCAATTCATGTAAGATACTATCAATGAGTTTACTCTCGCAATCAATAAATTCTATCCTTTTAATCGTAGAGCACGTAAAGATATCTCGACAAGACATATCTATTGACAGCTTATCTCCGCACCCACATTTCTCAAATCTTACGACTTCCGCACTACTTTGAGCAAATGTCTCTACAAGGTGTGAAAATTTCACGTCTCTGAATGTGACTGAGTGAATATTTGACTTCATAAACATGTACGCAGCATTTAATCCATCGGTACAAATGACAATGTCTCGAACGTTACCATAAAACTGAGCACCATTAAACGCAGACATTGCATTATATTCAGTACTCCCTCTCGGTCTCCAAGTCTCCAATCTCCAAGTATTACCGGTCAATCGAACTTTACAATTTTTAAATGTTCTCCACATTTTTGAAAATTCTCTAATCACCTCGGATGCTAAGTAGATGCTATCCCCTGTGTTTATAAATCGTTGTATACCTTTCTCCCACAGTTCATATATGACATCGCTAGAGTGTGGAATCTTAATTTGTTCACACGCCTTGTCAATTTCGACATAGTTCTCACTATGTACCACAACAAACCATTCAGTCGAAGTGTTCTGATGCTTACGTAGAAATTCGTCTAATTCATCCAAGTTGTTATCCGTAATTTTTAACGTCATATTCTATCTCCTAGTCTAGTATAATAATCCTTATCATCATTATAACATAGATAATCATAGAGTACAGACCTAAAATGAAAAGCCAATGCTAAAGCACTAGCTCCACATCATCGCCCAATAAGACAACTTTGTTGTGTTTCATGCGATGTTTTACTTAGTATTACTTTTCATTTTGTTTACTTTATTAATTTCTCTCATGACATGTTTGTATTTATAAACTTGTTCACGTGTCAGTTCATATTTTGAACTCGCATTCGATAACTTACTAAACTCATCGTCGGTCATGTCCACCAACTGATTATACAAATCAGTTGACGTTTGTTGATGTACATAATATTGTTGCTGTAACTCTCTTGCATGATTTGCCGAACTAGAGATGAATTGTTGACCTAGACACCAAGCCACTACTCCAATCAAGATACTAATTACTAATGCTATTGACATTGATAAAAACCAAAGTGGTGCGTTGCTGTTAGCACCAGAATCTTTTATTTCGTCAGTCACAGCTGAGTGCATAGCTATCAATGGAACAGCTGTTAGAAATCCTAGAACTAAAGCAGCAAAAATCATCGTCGTATATGCAGTCACTTGAGCTGAAAACAAATCCCATGCGGATACTGGTGTGCCTTGAATGACTTGCGATAATTCTTCTAACTTATTAATAAATTCTGTATGATTCAATCATCTCACTCCTTCAACTTATCTCTATCCGATTTTACTTCTTTGATAACCTTAACTACTTCCCAGTATTCGTCATCGTCACTTTTAGTCAACTTGTATTTTACAGTCGAATTCCACAACTCATTAAAATCAGAATCATTCCAATTTACTAAGTCATTATGTAACTGTACCAATGAATCACTATGTGTTATGGACTTTTCATCACCCTGATTGCTGATTGCACTAATAAAACCGACACCATTGAAAATTGCAATACTCCCTAGTATACCCACCATCGCTGTGAACATGAACAACACGTCCGAGTTAATCCCAATACTCTCCTTGAGCAGTCTAGATATCCCACCCATTAATCTTTCAATAAACCAATCTACCACTACTGCTATAATCGTAGCCAATGCTCCGACAACGATAGTCGTTAGTGCAAACTTCCCTAAAAGAACAAACAAGTTCCCTAGTGCACTTAGTGCATCACCATAACCAACAATAGTTTGCTTCAATTCACTTAATTTATCAATATATTCTAAATAGCTCACTCATCATCACTTCCTTTTCTCTATTCCATCTATTCATGCTTTCGATGTTTTCCGAAAGATGAATCCACTTCCAGCTTGTATAACTCAGCTTCTTTTCCAATGTCCTTCGCATCTCTTGGTACATTTACATTCACGTCATTTGCCCAGTCGAACAGTGATTTATACAATTCTCGGTCAGCGTCCTGTTTACTACCATGCTTCTCGTCTCTAAGTTCGTCCATTCGTTTATCAATTTCTGCATCCGTTGCGTTTTGTAAGAACTCAACTCCAAATTGTCGTGCTACATAATCATACTTGAATGATTTCTCTGTAAAGAAAATGAACATTGCTGTCAATCCCATGATTAAAATTCCAATAGTTGCCAACAATCTAGTCGCCCCACGCAATGATTCTAATTTCTCTCGACCACCTTCGAACGCTAGGAGTTGAATCAAAAACATCATGGTACAAATAGTAAATGAAGCACTTGACCCCCAATGGTCGTAAAACCAATCTAACATTTATCCTACCTCCCGATTGTTTCCTTCAAGTATTGATTAATCCTTTTAATCATCTTGTCATTTGTACTTAATTCTTCACTATATAACTTAACAGATTTTTCCAGTTTTGAATACTCAGAGTCGTCAAGTTTTTCTATATAGTTTGAAATCTCCAATTTAACATCGTGGGAGAGTTCTTTCTCGTTAACTCGACACCCTAGTCCTATCGGTAATGTAAACAATATTGTAGACATGGACACGACAACCATAGCAACAAGTACCCTATGAAATCCATCTAACCATTTAGTAGCTTTACAGAATTCAACCGTAAGGTAAATGACAACAATTCCGAGAAACATCACAATGATTGATGCCATTCCTATCATTCTCACCATTTTTAATCCACTATCCTCGAAAAACTGTGGATTCACCGTTTCTTTAATCCGATTCAGAAAATCTACATAATTATTCATTCACAATCGCTCCGGTTCTAAAGAAAATAATATTATTACGACGTGGTAACATTTTCTCTATTAATAAATCATTAATCGCCTCCAAATCTGAATCTTCAAACGTGCTCCCCCGATGTAACTCTACTTGTTGCTTCAAATCGTCATATTCAGTCTTACTCATCTGAGATACGTACTCAATCACACTGGACTGAGACTCATCTGTCAATGTCGTTACCTGCCGTCCAACAACTAGACTTACCATCAATAAAATGATACCACTAGCTCCAGCTATAAGAGTAATTGCCCCAGAGAGAAATTCAATTACAATGAACACTGTAGAATCCCAATCTAGAGATACCATTACTACCAAAATCGCAGCTGATACTCCACCGATAAAGAGTACTGTGATAATCCAAAAACCAATCCATTCTGGAAATTCGTTCAAAAATCTTTCAATATGTACATTTTCTTTAATTTTCAGCAACATCTCAATATATCTATCCATGTCTAATTACCCCCACAAAATCTCATACTCACGACACACGTCATGTACAATACGCAATAATTCAGCATATTTTTCCTTGTCACCATCCGCAAGCTCACACATTCTCTCCCATGTTACTAATTGGTGTATACACTCATCACCCCAGCTAACGATGATATTCTTGATGTTTGAATAATTCAAATCGTAAACCTTGTCTCGTTCGTTACGTGACAATTCTCTATAGTATTCAGCTTTACCTCCAAATTCTGTCATCAATCCACCAATAAATAAAGCTAATATAATTGTCACAATCGAACCCCCTACTGAATAACGCAATACAAATATCGTTGAGAACGCCACCAACATAGTAATGAATCCGAATAAGCTTGCTATGTTGTTATACTTTGAACGTAATTTTCGATATTCTTCTAACTGGTCATAATTGACCTTCTCATCCAAGTTCATTTCTTTTTGTAATTTTTCCAAATGTGATAAATAATTTTCCACATTAATACCTCCTCGTTTTGAAATTTAAGTACATCATTTTATGAAATCAATAATTACTTATAAATTTCACTGTACTCTCCACAAACCGATTTCACAATTCGTAATAATTCCCTATATCTCACCTCGTAGGTTGGTGATAGCTCATACATGTTTTTCCACAAAATCAATTGACGGATTTGCTCATCACCATCGTTCACAATTTCGTTTTTAATAGTTTTGTAATTTGACGTGTAAATTTTATTTAATTCAGTCGATGCCATACTAGAATAATGGTCAGCTTTACTTCCATTTACTATGGACGTGCAACCTAAAATTAACATTACCAACATGACACCGATAGATAGAAAATTCGCATATACGTTATCACCGTAAGATGTCACACCTAAATACCATAAAACTGGTATTAACAACAATACACACAATGCTAAAAGATTAAATGTTACTCGGTATTCGTCACGACGTTCTAAATATTGTTCAACCGCTTTATAGTCCACCTTGTCACTAAAATCCATTTTGCTTTGTAATTTTTCTAAATATTCTTCGTATTCATGCATTTAGTTCACCCTACTTTCAATGATTTTATAATCTTCTCTCAACGAGTCAATGACATGCAATACATACCTGTATTTCTCCCAGTCTTCACTAGACAGAACATACAATTGTAACCAATCAAATAGTTTTCTCATGAACTCATCACCGTCGTCGACAATCGCATTTCTAACGATGGCGTAGCTAGAATCGATTGGTGATGCGTATTCTAAATCTAACAGTACGTTATAGTAGTCGATTGATTTACTTGCTGCTGTAGTAGCTAACACCCACGATACCACACAAACCATTCCAATCACAAGCGGTGTCACCCATGTACCTTGATGGTGATAGTAGTATGCTGTCATACTCATAATCGTTCCGCCAATTGACAAAATTCCTGTTAGTAGACTCAACCAAAAAATCCAATCCCATAATCTCTTACGGTCTTTAATAACAATAGCCTTAGCAGACTTGAATAGAATCTCGTCCTTGTCTACTAATGAGTTTAGTTTCTCTAAATAGTCCAAATATTCGTTCACTAAAGTCACACTCCTTTGTTCTCGAATCGTTCGTACTCCAATCGTAGTGTACGAATCACTTTTAGCACATAATCATATTTACGCTTATCGTCAACTGTCAATGTGTACAATCGCTCCCAAATAAATAGTTTTCGCATGAATTCCTCACCTTCATCGATAATAGTATTTCTAACTGCAGCGTAGCTATTTTCGACATAAGAAATTCCTAACATTGAACTCAACTTGTACTTGCTGTCAATATAAGTCATTATTAACCAAAGATTAAGTGCAACTACGATGATGTATAGAGCTAACCAGAGCACAGTCTCACCACCATTATATTTGTAACCATATAATACCGAACGGAATAATTCACCCAAACCATCAAAAGCTGGGATACATAGCCCGATTGTCAATAGTATAGCTATGGAACTTAAACGACCCCATTTACGTACTTGTAACTTTTGTCGTTGACAATCATCTCGTACTCTTTCTAACTCATTAGTATCCACTAAAGAATTTAATTTATCTAAATAGTCTAAATATTCATTCATTGCTCGAACCTCACTTTTATACAATATTTCCTATTGTTATTGTAACACAACTTCTGAATTGAGTACATAGTCAAACCTACCATTATGACAATGAAATTGCTTGAAAATTGAATGAAAACGTTTGTAACATCAAACTAATAAAAAATAAGACACTCAATTGAGTGTCTTTCCATTTACTTGAATCAATTTTCACCACTTGGTTTCGGTTTCGTTATCTGATTTAACTCATTGACCGTCGACTTCCAATTTTCAAACTCCGCTCTCCAATTTGAGTTGACCGGCTCTAACTGCACATCCATCATGTATCGACTGAATGTTTGAGTAATATTCGGATAATGTTATCATTTTATTAAACAAAATCTAATTATGTCGAATCTATTTGATAAAATATTTGTTAGTCAACATTATTAAATAATGTCTACTCTAACTGGATGTAACACTACATCCTCTATCCCATCTGCCAAAACATTAGGGAATACTTTTTTCATTATTTGATATGCAGCATTTACATCTGCATTAATACTTATACCTTGATTGCTTATAAACAATCCACGATGCAACCGTCGTTTCTTATTGTAAAACTCTTTCTTCGGACTTTCTCCGTCAAGAAAACTTGTACCACTTGTATATGATTCTTCTGTTAGAATCACATTAATACCTACATTCCTAGCTTTATAAATAATTTTCTCGATTAATTTCTGATGTGGTATATTTACAAACGATTGATTTACACGTTTTCCTAAAGAAACATCTCGTTTCCAATCTTTATTATTTCCAATCACAATTGTATGGATGTCATTAGAAATAGCAGATGTTACTATAAACTTACTAACTTTGTGTAAAGAATCATCAATTTTAGAATTTCGTTTTCGAGTCAATCGATACAATCGATTTGTATAAAACTTGTTGTTCATTTGTTTTGCTACTTGCTGATAATGAGCTTGTTTCTTATTGTAGTACTGATTATTTGATTTCAGACCTTTACCATTGACAATAATTGGGTTTAACCCTATATTTGTGACAATAGTTGCTAAGTTATCTAAACCTAAATCTATACTCATATAACGACCATTATCTTGTAACAAATTATCAGTGATAGAAATACTATACACAATCTCAACACAAAATAATTGATTAGTTGGTACAATCCGAATTTGATTGATTTTCTTAAAGTTATCCAATCGTACACATCTTGGTATCAATGTGAATCCTTGAAAAGACTTTGGAAAATATAATAAACCGTCTCTCATTCTTACTTGTTGATTTGTCAGCATGAAGACCATTCTTCCGTCCTTTGGTTTATATTTTGGTAATTTTGGTCTTCCTGAGTACTTATCTTTGTTCTTCGACCAATCTTTAATTGAGTTGAAAAATGATTTCCAGTTTCTGTCTAACAACTGTAAAGTTTGTTGAGCAGATTGAGCTGCTGACATGTTTGCATAATCTGGATAATCAACATCTTTTCTCAAAATTTTATCTAACTCTTGATACCTTAACCACTTACCTGTTCTCAAAAACTCACTTCGAACTAAGAAGTTAGCATGGTTATACAAATTCTTTGATAAATGTGTGTACTCGCAAAACATAGAATAATATGGATGACTCTTTTTAATGATATGTTTTTCCACTTGTTGTATGACAGTCATTCTAAATCACCTCCTTGATTATTTTGTTCATATGTTTACATCTACATAATCTAACACATTAGTTAACGTTCTCCTAATCCCACTCGTCAATTCCGAATTTATCACAACCCCACATGTGGATTTGTAAGAATTTCTTAGTCAAAATCCATCCAATTACTAAAGTTATGAATCCAACACCAAATCTAATTGCAAATGAATTCATGATAAATGGATTCAACACATGGAATACATACATCCCAGTCAGTACAATTCCGATAATTAATGCAAACTCAAGTAGTGCGAGCTTCAAGAATCCGCCTGTATGATTCATTTCATTTCGCACGAAATCCTTACGTTTTTTACGTTCTAACATTTTTAAAATTTTTTGTTCAGTTTGTCTTTCCATCTTAGTTTCCTCTCTCCGTTGTTATATTGTATACTTCAACTGTAATTGTGACCGCAACTATCCAACTCGAAATTGCTATAACAAATAGTCCTAATCCAACCACGAGACCTAAATCTTGAAAATCATTTACATAACTCACAAGAAATATTAGAGTTGTTAGTGCGAATAGTAACCATGATAGTATCATACCAATGTAGTATGACGTCACAATTGCAAAACTTTTAGTAACATCCTTCCAATCAATCTTGTTCATTACACCGTACCAACTTTATTCTTTTTAAACATTTTTGATAATCTGTAAACCACAATCAATTGAATAATCAGCGTCACTACAATCACAATTGACGATTTAGACCAACCAGTGATTGCTACTAACTCATCTACAGCACCTTGTAGTACTGTTGCTGCTACCAATGCAAGAGCAGAAATGAGTAACATAATTCCTGCTACTCGTAACAGTTCTCGCACCATTGCATTGTTGTATTTCACTTCTAGTCTATTCTTATAAATAGTCTCTAGTCTTTGTTCTAAATCCATGTTCTATCATTCCTTTCGTGAATCGTTTCACAATCTTTCTATATCTAGAAAGCTTCGTGTCCTAGCTCTTGTTCG
>ERZ773061.1104-NODE-1104-length-10350-cov-3.204662_pt1 | contig 10350 bp, 9 predicted proteins | sample MGYA00580627_ERZ773061 | MGnify/ENA primary metagenome ERZ773061 (study PRJEB29015, sample SAMEA2738119) | human oral metagenome | biome: human oral; feature: human-associated habitat; material: saliva | place: China | collected 2223 ...
CGTCCTGACCTGCCGCCCGCTGTGGGGCCGGTGCCCGACCCGTCTTCCAATGAGCAGCTCACCGTGCTGGAAGTGGATAACCGGGTCGATATGGCCGAGGCGTTGGACTGCCTGTATCGGAAATACCTCGAGCAATCCAGAAGAGCCGGGCTCATCCCTCCCGCCAATGCTCCCGACGGGGATCCTTCGCCGGACGGCGCGGATGGCGGCAGCGCTGAGAAGAGCTGGTCAGGCGGGGTGCTGCGGGTCCTTCGGGACGGGAGCGGTTGTGTCGGTGGGCTGGTGGGCTTGTGCGGTTATTCGTAGGGCTGTGCGATGAATCGGCGGTCTATGCATCGACCTCCAGGCGCTTGTGCATATCCCGAGACCCCACGGTCTCCACGCCGGCCACGTTAATCCATGGTGCCAGGACGATGACTGCCAGGCAGGCTGCGAAGGGGACGCCGGCCAGGGACAGGAGCACCGACCCGGCCAGGGCCGCGATGGTCAGGCCCAGCATGAGTTGGTAGATGCGCCCCAGGGCGCGCAGGTTCACCGCGACCACGAGTGCGTACAGGATGATGACGAACACGGCCATGGGTACTGCGACGCTCAGGACGGCGCCGGTGGACGAGATCACTGCGTGTCCTTCCTCGCGCAGGGCGGCGACGTGCAGGCCCGTCCCGATCGCCGCCAGGGAGGCGAAGAGGATGAAGTGGACGTAGGCCACAGTCACGGTCCTGGCCGGGTGCTCATGGAGGATCTGGCCGAAGGGCACCTCGAAGTAGACCCACCACAGTCCTAGCGCGATCGAGACTCCTGAGGCCAGGACTACCACGGCGGAGGCCGACCAGCCGTGCTCGGTGTACAGAGCGGTTACGGACTGCGCGGTTCCCACCAGCACCTCGCCCAGGGTGATGATCGTCAACAGGCCGAAGCGCTCGGCCAGGTGATGAGGGTGCCAGCCCATGTGGTCGTAGCGGCGCACGAGGTGCATCGGCACCGCCAACTCCATGGTGAACAGCAGGACCGAGACGATGAAGAGCGACAGGGCGTTGAGGTGGACGAAGAGCGTGCCGACCCACAGCACCTGGGCCAGTGCGATCCACAGGGCGTGGATCCGGCAGGCGCGGGCCTGGTCCGGGTTGGCCCGCGCGGCCCGCAGCCACAGCGCGACCAGCGAGACCCTCATGACCACGTACCCGACCACTATGTTGCCGGAGTGCAGCTGCCATCCGTGCTCGAAGCCCTCGTAGAGCGCGGGGATGCCCGTGGTCATCATGATGATGCCCACCATCTGGACCGCGACTCCCGACCGCACGCCCCAGTCGTCGGTGTCGTAGGAGGAGGCGAAGCTGGAGTAGCTCATCCAGGCCCAGATCGTGCAGAACTGGACGAAGCCGAACGCCGCCACCCCGGCCGCCACATGCCCGGAGGCCAGGGCATGCGCCATCTGGACGCCGTTGACGCCGAAGGCGATCACCAGGGTCAGGTCGTAGAGGAGCTCCAGGGTGGTGGCCACCCGGTGCTCCTCGTGCGGGTCGCGTGAGCGCATGGGCGTCAGGGAGTGCAGGAAGCGGCCCGCGGTCGCAGAAGGGGGTACTGCAGTGGCTGAACGGGGTGCGTCGGTTGCGCTGGTATCGGTCATGAGGAGTGTTCCTGTCGGCAGACACGTGGGCGGGCGGTTCTCGGGCGGTGTTGAAGATATCCGCTGTTCGACTACTGGGCGTCAGCAAGGTTATCGTGAGCAGCATATTGTGCGTCCCAGGGAAGTCGAACCTGAGTTGCACAGTTTTTAGTGCCCTGTTGGGATGCTCAGGGCGGTGAGGATTTCTTCGGCTTCGGGGGTCAGGGGGTCGGCGGCGGTGAGGTGGTGGCCGTTGAGGTTGATGGTGATCTCCTGGAGCAGGGTCTTCTCCTGCTTGTCGGCCTGCGCGCGTAGGCGCTTGAGACGCTCAGCGTGCTTGAGCTGCTCATTGGCGATGAGCAGCTCAAGATTGGTGGTGCTCATGGTGATTTTCCTTCCGGTTGCTGGTTGGTCTGTTTCCTCGGTTTGCTCACTTGACGAGCGGGTACTGCGGGTTCATTCGGCTACCTCCTCACCCGTCTCAGCAAGCAACCGCGCCAGGGGGCCCGGCAGGCTCTCTCCAACGGGGGAGTCAGAAGGGGTGAGTGCCTCCATGACCCGATCCCTGTCCTCAAGGATCGGCGCGACCTGCCGCCGGGTGGCGTCGCGTTCGACGGCACGACGCTGCTTCTCAGGAAGACCACGGGCGTAGGCGAGAACCTGGTGGAGGTTCATCCGAAAACGTCCCAGGGTGAGGTACTGGTCCAACGTGCCTTTACCGAGGAGTCTCGCGTTCACCTGGACCTCCATCTGGTCGGCGCTCACAGAGACGACAACCGGCAGGTGTGCGGGTGCTAAGTGGTCCATCCACGCTTCCAAGAACTCACGAAAACCGCCTAGGAGCGACTCCGGACTGCGGTACGGTCTTGTGCCGCTAATGACAGTGAACTCGTGGACGAGCTGGGTGTGTCCGAACCTCGTGTTGATCGACGTCCTGCTTGGGAACACGTCAAGTGCCGCCACCAGTGCAGCACCTTGCAGGCCGTCCCCCAGGACCAGTTGAGACATCGACGTGTTCCAGTAGAGGACGCGCTCCCCGTCGTACTCGTCAACGCCGTTCCTGGTGACGAACACCCCATCATGACCCCCTGCCAGTGCTTCGGCGAGCCCCTGGCCGATCGCGTCCACGAGAAGGGCGTCATTGCCATACATGTAGAACGCGAGTCGAAACAGTGGCGGCTCCTGCGCCAAGAGGTAGCGCGCCCGAGCGCGACGCAGACGGGCCTCCGTCGTCGTCGAGCGCGTGAGCGCAGACCTCACCGAAAGACCTCTGCTCATGGCCTGCTCGATGTTGCGGGAACGCTGCCGACCGCTACCCGACAGGGTGCGGCGTTCATCCATCTCCCGGTCGAAGGCCAACCAGTCCCAGCCAGGGATGGCGTGGATCGCTGAGTCGGGATAGCGGACCTTGCCGAGATCCTGCGAGCTGCGGTCCTGGTGCCGCATGTAGTCGAGCTCGTCCTTGATCGCGGCCTTGCCGCCGCGCACCTTCTGGACCTGCGGGCCGGGTAACGCAAACCACGAGGCGAGAATCTCCGGGCTGATCTCCTTGTGGGTCCATAGCAGGACGTGGACGTGATCGGTACCGACGTCCTGGTCCTGGAGAATCCAGGCCCAGCCCTTGATGGTGCGGTGGCTGAAGCCCTTTTCCAGAGCGTCGAGAGTCCAGTCCGTCCCATCGAGGTGCTGGACGAACTTGTAGACGCGCACTGGGTGCTTGTCCTCCAGGAGGTTGATCATGTTGCTGTCACTCATGGCATGTTCCTTTCTGTTGAGCAGAGGACACGTGGCAGCCCATCGACCGTGTTATATGAGGACCCAGCCGTCGGAAACGCATCGGTGCTTCTGTCCCCGGAAGAGGTACAGATGTACAGATTCGCGCAACGCGTTCTGTACCTGAACCCCACCGAATTGCGCCTGTGCGCGTAAGCCGTTTTCCCTGGTAGGATACGGTTTTAGGTTCAGGGGCAGGCGAAGAGGTACAGAAGGTACAAAGATGCACGCGTTCTACGTGAGAACATCTCTGTGCCATTGAGCTCCCGAAAGCTGCTACATCTGCTACAAGGGTCTGTTTCGGTTGGTACGTCAGGGGGAACGCTGTAGCAGCTCTTGCAGCGGCTCTGCTACGAACTGCTACCGTTTCTGCTGCTTCGCGACGGTTCGCCTGGTAAACGAGGGGAAACGGTGTAGCGCGACGTGTAGCAGAACCAGTGCGCGAGTGGCTATCAAAACTGCTACAGGGGCCAGCGGGGGAGAGATCGGCGGAGGTCATCGTGCCACCGCCTTCGAGGCAGACGTCTCGACCCGGTTGGCGTCGAGCCAGGTTCGCAGGTCATCGAGACGGTAGAGCGTACGCGAGTGGGGCGTACCGACGCGAACGAAGGCCGGGCCGACGCCCTATGTGCGCCAGTTAGAGAGTGTGCGCGGGCTGACACCGATGAGGGCTGCGGCCTCCGTGGCCGGGACCGAGAGCGTGGATAAATCGTTGATCGTCTGGGGAGTAGACATAGTTCACCCCGTGGGTGAACCTCGCCAGAACGGTCTTACGTCTCCTATGCAACGGCCATATCGGTTCGTCGTGCTTCTGTGCCTGCCGGTCCGATGAGTTCCGCCCTGGAGATTCGGCGGCAGCTGGGATTTCGTCGTACATCGGGTGACCTGACACCTTGGCGCTTCGTGGTAAGTCTTGTGCGCCAATTCTACCAAGCATGTCAACTGCGGGTCAACTGAGTGGTGCTCCAGTCTGTTTCTGCCGCATCGCCGCCTTACGCAGACAGCGCCACCAGCAGTAGGTGGTCTTGCGCCGGGATGAGTTCGACACGTGCACCCTGAGCCCCACAGCGTAACCGCTGGGTCTTAGATGTGAGACCCAGCGGTTTTCTTGTTTGAGGGGTTGACATTGGTTCTCGCCGTTGCTGTTTGATAGACCATAACCTGCACCAATGCCATACCCTAACCCCATATGTACACTCAATCGACATATCCCCCCAATATGTCGATTTTTCCGCTCAAAATCGACATATCACTGCATCGCTCCTGGTCTAGGGCGCGGTGAGAACGTCGAGTGCGCGTTGGTTGATGAATACCTTCTGCCGTCCGTGCTTCACTTCGACGAGGATCCCAAGATCCGCAAGAGTGCTCAGCCAGTGTGCGGCTGTTTGGCGTTTCGCCAGGCCAGCCTCCTCAATGTTTTTGATACGGATGTAGGGGTGGGTGAACAGGAGTTCTGCGAGTTCCTTGGCCGGGCTGATGCCAGCTTTTTCGCGAAGCTCAGAGGCTGTCTGGTCTTGTAGTCGCCAAAGTTTCTCAATAAGCGTTGACGCAGTGCGCGCAGATTCTTCAATACCTTTGACAAGGAAGATGATCCATTCTTCCCATGCCCCTTCAGTGGTGACGGCGCGTAAAAGCCTGTAGTAGTCGGCCTTGTTGTTCACAACGTAGCCGGATAGATACAAAACTGGTAGGCGAAGTAGCCCTTCTTGCACCAAGAGCAAGATGTTGAGAATGCGTCCCGTTCGCCCATTACCGTCATAGAACGGGTGGATGGCTTCAAACTGGTAATACAGCAGTGCCAACAAAACAAGCGGGTCAAGTCCATGGTCAGAGTAGATGAAGCGTTCCCATTGGCTTAGGTGCTGTTCAATGATCTCTTTACCTTCCGGCGGGGTATAGAACTTGATTTTTTTTACCGGATCGCCAATGTACGTGCCAGGCATGGATCGCACTACTGCAGGTGCGTCGTGCAGGGCGGAACAGACCTGCTGCGCGGTGTGGATTGATAGTGGACGTGTTGCTAAAGATTCCACACCTAAGTGAAGTGCCTTGTTGTATCGCAGAGCTTCTTTGGTCGCGGGTGTCGGTTCGGCGTCCACTGCATAGGCGGCGCGGAAAAGCTCGTCGTTGGTGGTCACAATGTTTTCAATTTCGCTGGAGGCTTGGGCTTCTCGTAGCGGAATTGTTGAGGTGATAATGGCCGGGTTAGGAATGAGACGACATGCAGAATCCAGTGCGCCAAGTTCTTTATTGGCGGCGATGACGGCCTTGAGTACCGCGACAGTTTCTACTTCGTCACGCGGCGGTAGTGGCGGCAGGTTGTTGTGCGGGATATTTGGGTCGAACGGGCTGTGGTCGCTCATGTCTAGAGAATAAACATATCCCCCGAATATGTCGATTTTCCCGCCCAAAATCGACATATCACTGCATCGCCGCTGCTAGAGCGGCTCTTCGAATCTACTCTTCGTCGTTATCCTCAGGCGTCTGGGTGGTGTAGACCAGCCGTGATTCGACGTAGTCGTCGCGGGAGTGTTCTTCCACGCGGGGCGGCTCGGTGCCGGGTTCTTCCGCGGTGCTGCGTGCCCACCAGTAGTAGATACCGCCTGCGATCCCCGCGAAGAGGGTGCCAAACAAGGCGAACTTGCCTAGTTTGCCGACTTTGCGGCAGCACTTTTTCTTTCCTGCTTTTTTGGCTGCGCGCTTTTCCAGTTTCGCGGCTTTGCGGCGGGCTGCACGGGACAGTTTTTTGCCGGTGGCACTGGTTTCTTTGACGAGTTCTTGGCGGCGATTGTTCAGTTCTTCACCAATGTCACCTGCGATTTCGCGGACGTTAGCGCGGAGGGAGTGGTAGGTGTTCGCGGCGTCGTTAAGCACCTCGGAGGTGGCATCGTAGGCTTCAGCGGTTTTGCGGTTGCGATAGTCTTTGAAGGTGCGGTAGGCGGTTTTCCCGGTTTTGTAGGCGAGACGCACTGTTTGTGGAGTCATCCGTTGTCCTTTCGGTGGGTTTTCATCCAGGGTAGCGATATTTCCTTACGGGTGACAGCAGGAGGGGTGTTCATTACGATGGTGTGCATGACAAAGAAAACCGCTACGGCGATTATGCACACCAATCGTGGTGATATTGCCATTGAGCTTTTTGGAAACCATGCCCCTGTGACTGTTGAGAATTTTGTCGGGTTGGCTCAGGGCTCGAAGGAGTACCAGGCCCCGAATGCCGCTGGCAATGCTGAGGGTCCATTCTATGACGGGTCGATCTTCCACCGTGTCATTGATGGCTTCATGATCCAGGGCGGCGACCCCACCGGCACCGGTCGCGGTGGCCCCGGCTACCAGTTCGCCGACGAGTTCCACCCCGAGCTGAGCTTTGACCGTCCGTACCTGCTGGCCATGGCGAATGCTGGCCCCGGTACCAACGGTTCGCAGTTCTTCATCACTGTGAATGCGGACGCAACTCGTCACCTGACCAACCATCACACCATTTTCGGTGAGGTCACTGACCCGGAGTCCCAGAAAGTTGTGGATGCTATCGCCACAACCCCCACCGCTCCCGGTGACCGCCCGGTAGAGCCTGTGGTGATTGAAAGCATCGAAATCACTGAATAAAGCTTTCCGCACCTGTTGCGGCCCTGCTCGTTTATTGCTTATCGACGCTCGCTCGTTGTCAGCAATCCACAGCAGGGCCGCTGTTTTTATGCGTACCTAAAGGAGGAGATAGTGCGCGAAGTCAAAAGGGTGCTTCGCCGGTTGTTTAGGCAAGCACCCGCAACCTTTACCCTGTGCGCCGCCAATGTGGTGGTGTACCTGCTGACGGCAGTGCAATCCCTGTCGTTTCTACACAATCTTGATGAAAGCTCGCTGGCCCAGCATTGGGTGCTGTACCTGCCGAACATGGTGGACAGCATCGTCGGGCCGTTGCGTGCAGTGGGGGCGACATTCCTTCATGATGGACCAGCTCATCTGCTGTTTAACATCGTGATGATCTACTTGCTGGGCAGGGAAGTGGAAAAGAAAATAGGCCACGCGCTATTTTCCACAGTCTATTTTGCTGGGGGTGTGTCCGGCTCGGCGCTATCGGTGTGGTTGGATCCGCAGCATGCGGTAGTGGGGGCGTCGGGAAGTGCCTATGCGCTGATGGCGGTGTTCGCTGGGCTGGCAGCGAAACGGCGGGGGAGTACCCACCTCCGGGGAGCCATTACATTGATCCTGGTCAACCTAGGTTTCAGCGTGCTCAGCCCGGGAGTCTCGCTGGCCGGGCACGCTGGTGGATTGACAGCTGGGATTGTGATGGCGGTGGTGCTCACCATCGCCAGAACCATGCTCATGCGCTGGGGTGGTGTGCTGGCCGTGTTTGGTTCGGTAGTGGGGGCGTTGATGACACGCGTTATTGAGTTCGCGGATCAGTTTTCCACAGGGGGCCTGTGGAATTCACTGCACTAAATCCACTGGCCTGTGAGTAGTTACGGATCAGTTGTCCACCGCCCGTGGGGATATTTTGTTGATATATCCCCACCGGTAGGTTATCCACAGTAGTTATCCACATTGTGGACAATAGCAGGAGTGGTGCATACCAGCGGGCTATCTAAAACCCTGATGAAATAAGGGTTGTACGTGCAAAAACCGCTGGTTACTCGAACGTGTGACCGCGCAGCGAGACTAGTGCACAGGTTTATCCACAGGCTGTGGAAACGGTGTGAAAAGAGTATCCTGGGCAAAAATTCACATGTTCTTTCACAGCCTGTGGATAACTTTCCCCACACACGGTGAATTGTGGGTAATCCAGTTATCCACAAATTACCTGTGTGTAACTCGCTCAGCCTGTGGATAACTTTTGCGCTGAGCTCCTGGTATGCGCCCCGTCGCAGACCCTGATGCTTGCCTCTGTGGAGTGCCCTGTAGCACCCGTTATGAATTGCGTACTAGCATACGCATGTTTACTGCACTGGGTGGTAGCGACACGCCGACAATAGAAGCTTTTCTTACTAGATGTGCCTATGTCTAGGCACGAAAAAGCACCCCGTCCAGTGGTGGCGGGGTGCTTCAGAAAGTATGTGTGGCTTAACGCCATCCCATGGTCATCAGCAGACCAATGATCAGAAGCGTGAAACCAATGAGGTAGTTCCATGCGCCCAGCTGCAGCATGAAGTCGATATCCGGGCCAGCAAGATAGTTGACCACCAACCACAGGAGGCCAACAATCATGAAGGCAAACATGATGATCTTGTACCACATGGGTGTGCCCGAGGTGTTGATCTTCACCGGGGTCCGGCTGGCAGACGTCACAGGGGCCGGGGAGGAACTCTTAGTGACCTTTGACTTTGGCATGGGGTAAAACTCCAGAAATTGATTGGTTGCAGCCACGGCGCGGCCAAGGGCTCACTGCGAGGCGCAATTTATATGCTCACAATGTACCATTATGCCGCGCCGGGGTGGCAACGTTGTTGGCATGTACTGGGACTATTAAGGCTGCACCGCCAAGAGATCGAACACAAACACGCCGACCGTGACGGTTCCGTCCTTGCGAACAAGGGCACCACCGTTGGGAGACTGGTTGGCGATCTTGCCTTGGTCAAGCAACGCTCCCGTGCGGACCTGCTGTTGGTGCAGCGAGTTGTTGGATCCCTGCCAACCTGCGGCACGGAGAGCATCAAGAGCCTGTGACACGTTTAGCCCGATCAGCGACGGTGCCTTGATCATCTGACCGTTGGACACGCGGACGGTGACAGTGGAGCCTTTGTCCACGCTGGTGCCTTCACCGTCGATACCCACGACGGTGCCTTCCGGCTGGTCAGAGTCAACATTAGCCACCCGAGGATTGAGGCCGATAGAGGTGATGTTGTCTTGCGCTTGCTCCCACTTCATGCCAGTGATGGTGGGCACACGCACCTGGGCCTTACCAGTGGACACGGTGATCACCACCTTGGTGCCCTTACTGACCTGGGAACCGGCCGACGGGTTCTGTGAGACCACAGCACCATCATCAACAGTGTCCGATTCTTCTTCCTTGACCACAGGATCAAGCTCCAAACCAGACTCTTCCAGCAGGCGCGATGCCTCCTCCGTGGTCTTGCCGGTAAGATCTGGCACCTCAGTGACTTCCTTACCAGAGGAAATAAACAGCGTGACCGTGGCACTGGATTGTACAGACGACCCAGCGGCGGGATTGGTTTTAATAGCCACGCCGCGTTCCACATCCGGGTTGGTTTGCTGCACAACTTCCACGTGATAGCCAAGCTTCTCCAACTTGGCTTTGGCCTCATCTTCCTTCTGGCCACTCACATCAGGGACCTTCTCAGTTTTGGAACTGAGGCCAAGGCCCTGGCCAATGTAATCCCAGGCGAAATATCCACCAACGCACAGTGCAAGCACCGTGAACAGGGCGATGATCCAGGTCGCGGCGGAACGCTTCTTTGGCTCGTCTTCTTCGTAACCGTCGTCATTGCCGTCGTTGTAGTCGGTGCTATAGCCATTCTCATAGCCATTGTTGTACGTCCCACCGGAGTAATCCACTGGAGACGATGCACCCGTGGGTTGTATTGGAGGGACCACCTCGGTCGCTGGGTATGCCTGTTCTGACGATGGGACTCCGGCACCTGCTACAGGAACAATCTGCGTCGCCGCAGTGTCCGCAGCACCACCTAACGCCGCAGCGCCGGCACCGGCCGCAGCACCAGCCCCACGTCGTGGGGCATCCGTCGTGGTCAAGTGCGAACGCGCCGCCTGCGACACAGCGTTGCGGCTGACTCGCTTCAAGTCTTCCGCAAATTCCGCCGCAGACTGGTAGCGATCCGCAGGGTGTTTGGCCATGGCGGTCAGTGCCACGGCGTCGATATTCAACGCGGCAGTGGGCGACAAATCAGCGATGAAATCCGACGGCGGGTTCGGATCCTCCTGAACATGCTGGTAGGCGATGGCAAAGGGGGATTCGCCTTCGAAAGGTGGGCGTGCGGTGATCATCTCGTAGAAGACGCAGC
>ERZ773061.1105-NODE-1105-length-10349-cov-5.596561_pt1 | contig 10349 bp, 8 predicted proteins | sample MGYA00580627_ERZ773061 | MGnify/ENA primary metagenome ERZ773061 (study PRJEB29015, sample SAMEA2738119) | human oral metagenome | biome: human oral; feature: human-associated habitat; material: saliva | place: China | collected 2223 ...
TGAGACAGAAGAACATGGGATTTAGAGACAAAATGACAGAAGAACATATTATTTACTGACATAGGTTTTAGGCGGAATGACATGAAAACATATTATTTAATGACACAGGATTTGAAGACATAGAAAGTTTATTTGTACCTTTGCGCCACTATAGAATGGTAATCTTCAGCAAATGACTTACGCAAATATCATCTTACCTTTGCCACTTGATGGCTATTTTACCTATGGTGTACCTGAAGCCTTGGCTTCACGGGTGCAGAATGGGATGCGTGTTACGGTTCCGTTTGGTAAGAGTAAGACTTATGTGGGTGTAGTTGCTGAATATCCTGTTGATGTTCCTAAGCCTGTAGAAGAGGTTGCACAGCAAGGTAAGAAAAAGATTGTGTATAAGAATATTGCTGAAGTATTGGATGATACCCCGATACTCCTTCCGCAGCAGTTGAGACTTTGGAAATGGATAGCCGACTATTATATGTCGCCCATTGGAGACGTTTATAAAGCTGCACTTCCTTCTGGTTTGAAGGTAGAAGATGGTTTCCGACCTCGCACGGAATTGTTTATTCGTTTGGCAGACAAGTATCGTGACGAACAAACGCTCACTCTTTTAATCAGTTCTATGAAGAGAGCTGTAAAGCAGTTGGATGTTCTTATGACTTATCTTAGACTGACGGGGGTTGATAATATAGAACATCTTTTGCCAGAAGCAGAGCTTCGTGAGGTAACAAGAGAGGAACTTATGAATGAGTCTCATGCGTCAATAGCTGTCATTCGATCGCTTCAAGAAAAGATGATACTTGTTACTTATGAGAAGGAAGTGGGACGTCTCAATCATAATATTGCTCCTCATCCAGAGAAGATAAAGCCTTTGAACGAGGCACAAACCGAGGCTTACAATCATATCTTGGTGCAGATGATGGGGCATTCTGTGACTTTGTTACATGGAGTAACCTCTTCGGGTAAGACGGAAATATATATCCATCTAATCCAGAAAGCTATTAATGAACATAAGCAAGTGCTTTACCTTCTTCCAGAAATTGCTCTTACTGTGCAGATAACAGAACGATTAAAAGCCGTGTTTGGCAATCGGTTGGGTATTTATCATAGTAAGTATAGCGATGCTGAACGTGTGGAAATATGGAAGAAACAGCTTTCCTCCAATCCATACGATGTTATCCTTGGTGCGAGAAGTGCCGTCTTTCTTCCTTTTCATCGGCTCGGTCTTGTCATAATAGACGAAGAGCATGAACAAAGTTTTAAGCAGCAAGATCCTGCACCACGCTATCATGCACGGTCAGCAGCCATCGTTTTGGCACAAATGTATGCTGGTGCGAAGACTTTGTTGGGTACAGCAACCCCTTCTATGGAATCATATTATAATGCAAAGCAAGGCAAGTATGGACTTGTGGAGCTAAGCCGTCGTTATAAAGATATTCAGTTACCATCAATCGAAGTGGTGGATATGAAAGATCTCTATCGTCGGAAGATGGTGTCAGGTCCTTTCTCTCCTCGCTTGTTATCGGCTGTGCGTGGTGCTTTAGAGCGTGGGGAACAAGCAATCTTATTTCAGAATAGGCGTGGCTTTGCACCTATGATAGAATGTAGACAATGTGGTTGGGTACCGAAATGTCCTAATTGCGATATATCACTGACCTATCATAAGAGTATGAACTACCTAAGTTGCCATTATTGCGGATATACAATGAAGGTACCAGAGGTGTGCCCTTGTTGTGAAAGTAAGGATATTCGAGGACGTGGTTATGGTACGGAGAAGATAGAGGATGAGATTCGTTCTATCTTTCCAGAGGCTCGTATTGCCCGAATGGACTTAGATACAACCCATACGCGCAATGCTTATGAGCGATTGATTAATGATTTCTCGACGGGCAAGAACAATCTTCTGATTGGTACGCAAATGGTTACTAAGGGGCTAGACTTTGGGAAAGTCTCTGTTGTGGGCATACTAAATGCTGACTCAATGTTGAACTATCCTGACTTTAGAGCTTATGAGCAAGCCTTCATGATGATGAGTCAGGTGAGTGGTAGAGCTGGTAGAAAAGGAAAGAGGGGAGAGGTAATACTTCAGACCAAGACTCCTGATTTACCCGTTATCCAGTATGTTGTCCACAATGATTACCAGACATTCTTTAAGGAACTATTGGACGAGCGATGCGAATTTCATTATCCCCCGTTCTATCATCTGGTGTATGTTTACTTAAAGCATAGGGATGAGAACATTGTCAATACGGCTGGGGTAGAACTTGGAAGTAGGTTGCGTGATATCTTCGGAACTCGTGTTCTTGGTCCTGATAAGCCTGCAGTAGCACGTGTGAAGACATTGAGTATTCGAAAGATAGTACTGAAATTAGAGAATGGTATTGTTTATCCTCGAGTTCGCCAGTATCTTCGTGGAGCATTAGATGCCATGATGAAAGATAAGCGTTATGGTGCTTTGCAGGTGTATTATGATGTTGATCCGTTGTAAGGTGATATGGTTGTTTTCCTAGAAAGGATTACTTAATCGAAATAGGGATACAGCTCCTTAAAACCATTAACAATGTCTGTAATAAGCTGAGGATTCTTCTCCATCTCCTTTTTGTTTACCAATAAATAAGCACTTTTCTCAATATTGAACAGATGTTCGTATTCGTTATGTCCAAATAGCGTAAGTGTATATCTTCTGTAAACACGGAACCTACTTGTATTCTTCTCTTGTTCATCTATTCTATTAGCTCCAATAAAACCAAAAGAAGCACAAGAATCTTTATCTGCTATTTCCTTCATGATAGCCATGCAGGTATAGATACATTCCCTCGGTTCATTCAGTCCAGTCATAACATTATACTTCTTTTCACTATCCCGATGAGCCTTTAGATGGAATTTAACAGCATAGAAATGATGCCGATAAACTTCTATCCATACCCAATAAGTTTGATGTGACTTTGGTGACTTGAATGAATACAAGTATTTACAAAGCAAAAAGCCTTGAGGTCCATCCCAAGGCTCTATGACTTTCTTTACAAAGCGATAAGAATAATGCTGTATACCCATGTTCTTTTTGCTTTATTGTATGAGGTAAGGATATGCATCAATCTTCTCTCTTTTTGCTTCTTCGTCTGGGACACGTACAAAACCATCCCCACTGAAGAGGATTTCCTTCTCTTCTTTGGAAAGACAAGAGGCTACTCGTTGTTGATATTCTTCCGTCTTCCTAGCTTGATAGACTCTGCGTTTAGCTCTTAGAATCTGTATTCTTTTGTTTGTATCCATAATAGAAACATATTTTCTGCTGCAAATATATGAATATTACTTGATATTTGCAAGTGTTTAAAAGGAAGTCTTTTCGAATCTTAATGAATTGATGTGAAGGAAAAAATAAGGCGGAGATAAGTTGAAGTCATTCAATTATCTCCGCCTTGTGGTTAGATTAACCCAGTTGTGAGTGATTGTTTTTAGAAATCAATATCAAGTCCGACACCCAATACTTTATTCGTGCGGGTGAAGATATCTGTATTCTTGGTATTAATTACGATAGGTTGTACCTTTACAGAACCATCAGCTTGTGTGACTTGATCTTTACCGACAGTAATTGCATCGTTGTATTCCTTCTTAAAGTTTGAATAGTTGGTGAAGAAGTAAGCAACGTTGAGGTGTGCATTCTTAGCAACTTTAATCTTTGCACCAAAGCCGAAGCTGTAACTGCTCGTAACGAAACTGAGATCGGTAAGATACTTACCATCACCGAGTCCATACTTTGTGCGTTGTCCGCCAGCACTAACCGTCACAGCAGGAGTAATATCCCACTCAACACCAGCAAGGAATTCCTGTGTATTGTGCGCAAGGAGCTTCTGTTTGTTATTTGCCATTCGTGCATCTTTATCGAAGTAATAGTTGTAACCAACCATAACGCGTAGGTTTTTCAATACTTCATATTGTGCGCCGAGAGCAAGAATACCAGGGATATCGTTAGGAGTTGTTACGCCATCTTCATAACTGTGCGTATCATCTGGGTTAGCCTTTGTCTCAACATTGAACTTTGTTGTGAACTCATAGCGAGCTGCAAGATTCCATTTTCCATTGTGATAATCAATGCCGAGGATAGGAGTAATACCCCAACCACGTTGGCTCACCTTTACATAACGATCCTTTACGAGTTCCTTACTGCTACTGAGTTTGTCAGCTCCAGCACTCACTAACATCGCTCCGTTACTAGCTTTTTCTGCCCCCGCAGCATATTGATTTGCTGCAGCCAATAGTTGTGCCTTTGCTGTTTGATCTGTCGTTGCATTAGCTTGTGCTTGTAAAGCTGCAGCTTGCGTCCTAGCTGCAGTAGCTGCCGCCTGTAATGAGCTTGCTTTTTCGTTAAGAGCTTTTACCTTAGAATCGAAGTAATCGTATAGATTTTGATTGTTCCCACCAACATTTGCAGAGATGTTGGTAAGGTTTCCTTCGTATTTATTATAAACATAATTGAATCGTGCACCGCCATAAACAGCAAGATGATCATTGATTTTATATGCTGCACCGAGCTGCAAACCGAAATCGTATTGCTGTCCACTCATATAGCTCTGCATACTGTAAGCTGTTGCTGGCGTCTCTTTCTGATCAAGAAGTACGGCGAAAGTAGGGAGTTTTTGGTTGATTAATGCAGGAAGAAGTGATACCTGGCGTTCGAAACTAGGGAGTCCCTCATTGAAAGTTGCCTTTCCACCGCCACCTGTCAAGCCAAAACCAGCTTGAAAACTCCATTTATCCTTATTATAAGCTACTTGAAATGATGGAAGGATTGGCACGGAAGCCTTACCTTTATAGAACTTACTACCATCTTCTTTTCCACCATTGAGCTTGAAAGGTTTTGCAAACGGCTGCAATGCAGGTACTTGTTCAAATGCTGGAACAGAGAAAGATGATGTTATTTCACGAGTTTGATAAACGTTTTGGAAGTTGAGAGATAGGTGGAATCCATTACTGAGAAATGCAACGCCGGCAGGATTAAAGTAAACTCCATCGATACCAATCGCACCAACACGTGCAAAATTACGGTTGAAAGCAATGCTTTGATTGGTATTTGTGAGTAAACCTCCGGCTTGTGTTGTTGTAGTCATTGCTAACATTGTTGCAGCAATGATAATTTTGGAATACTTCATTGGTTGTTTGTTTGTATATAAAAAACCTATAAATTTGGTTGCAAAGTTATATATATTGTTCTAAACTTCCAAATCTTTCCTGTATTTTTCTCATTTCGTCTTAAAATGTGCATATATATGTTAAGTGCGAAAGTAAGGGAAGTTGTTTGTGAAATCATAGGTGCTTTTATAGGAATATACTTTACATTCTGTTTTTTCAACCTAGCGTTTTATAGCAAAGTAACAAGCCAGAAAATGGTATTGATTGTAGGTTTTTGAAAAAAAGTACTATCGTTTTGAGTGAAAAGTAGTATTGTTTTCATGAAAAAGTACTATCGTTTTTAATAAAAAGTAGTATCGTTTTTTGCAAAAAATACGATGATTTCGGCTAAAATTAAGTCTATTTTCACAAAATAAGTGGGTTCTATCTCTTTATATTGTAAGTTGTTTTTAGATAAAAGGTTGATTGTTAATGGGTTGTGCTTACTATACAAAAAGCCACCATAATTTGGCTATTTGAGCCCAACTATGGTAGCTTTTCTGAATAACGCCAAAACGAGTGGCGGAATTAGCAATATTCTATTACAAAATAGGATAGTTGTTTACGCCTTTAACGTTGGATATTGAATACGTGTATGATACATTGATTTGAGTCGTTCGATGAGTACAGCCTTTGCCGCAGTAATATCTCGGAAGGTGATTGGGCAGTCTGTAAAGTTTCCGTCAGCTACCTGCCCATCAATAAGTCTATTGACGAGTTCGCTGATACTATCTTCAGTATACTCCTTCAGCGATCTTGAAGCAGCCTCCACCGTATCACTCATCATGAGAATTGCTTGCTCGCGTGTGAACGGATTAGGTCCTGGATAACGGAAAAGGTCCTCATTGACTTCCTCGTCAGGGTGCTCATTCTTATAATGAATATAGAAGTATTTTGCCATTCCAGCACCATGATGTGTGGTGATAAACTCTTTGATTTCCCTTGGAAGATTATATTTTTCTGCGAGTTTCAAGCCCTCAGTTACGTGACTGATAATGATGCGTGCGCTCTCAAGGTCTGTCAATTTATCGTGCGGATTAATACCCGCTTGATTTTCTGTGAAGAAAGCAGGGTTAAGCATTTTACCGATATCGTGGTATAGTGCCCCTGTTCGAACCAGTTGGCTCTTAGCTCCAATCCTGTTTGCTATTTCTGTTGCGAGATTTCCAACTGTGATTGAATGTTGGAAAGTACCAGGTGCAACCTCGCTCAATCGTCTTAGCAGTTCGTTATTCGTATTGGATAACTCGAACATCGTTACAGTGGAAACGAAACCGAACGTCTTCTCAATCACTAACATAAGCGGATAAGTAAAGAGAAGGAAGAAAGCATTGACCCCGAAGTGATAATACATTGTGTGGTCGAGCTTAGAGAGATCGTCGGCTTGGATGAGTTGTAAAGCTAAATACATAGCAGCAGAACCGATAGTAACCAATAGAGCTGTAAGGAATATCTGGCTACGTTTGGATAATTCTCTAAGAGAATAGATGGCAATCAAGCCTGCAACTAATTGTACGATAATAAACTCATATTGATATTTCACCGCCACAGCACAGATAAGTATCATTGTTACGTGCCCAATGAAGGCTGTTCGTGAGTCCATAAACACTCGGAAAAAGATGGGTGCCATGGAGAAGGGCAGGATATAGACACTGAGAATGTTATGTTCCATCATTAGCGAGGTGAGGATAGGGAATATGACTATCATCACGTACAATAAGGAAATGGAACGCGGCTTATCGAAATAATCTTTGCGGAAGAGAGCGAGGTAAAGAGTGAATAATCCGATGAGGATTAACACGTAGATACTTTGCCCGATAAGCGTGGACGTAATCTCGGCTTCGGATGCGTTACGCTTCTCCATTGCTTGCTCGAATGAATTGAGCACACGATAAGTCTTTGCATCAACGATATCGCCTCGGTCGATGATCCTTTGCCCTTCCAATACCATTCCTGATGCTTGCGGGATGAGGCTGAGCATATCATTCATCTCTGTCTCACTACGATCTTTATCATAAATAAGGTTTGGTTCAATGTATTCGTTTAGATTACATTGTTGTAAGATAGCACGTTTCGAACCTAAAGTAGGATTCACAAAGAGATGCTCATAAGCTCCGAGGGTTGAGAAGGTCTTATTGATTGGAACACTCACAGCTTGTTTACCAGTGACCACACGAATCACATTATCGCTATCTTTCACGAGTTTAGAATATTGCTGTGGGTCGATCACTCCAGCTTCATAAATATCATGCAGGTGTTGGGCAATGATTTCTACATACGATTGCGGTAATCCTGGAATACCATTCTTGTAAGCAGTCTTGAATTGTTCAATCTTCTTTGCTTCGATAGACGGATTAACGTTATAATACGGCTGGAAATGCTTCATCATCGAGTCACGTTCCGCCTTCAATGCTTCATCAGTCTTGAAGATTGGAAAGTCGAATTTGGCAATCAACTGCCCATACATCCATGGCTTTCCCTCATCATAATGGAAGAGTTTTCCCTTTGTTCGTGGTAAGAAAAGCACTATCATCACCACAGCAACAATGACCAATGCCGTCCTTGATGCTACATTTCGCCAATAGTGGTTTTCTAAGTTTCTGAATCTTATCATATTTCTATATTGTTTCTATTAACTTCTAAGGACTTGCGAAAATACTAAAAATATGGCGTATACTCAAAAAAAAGCATTAATTTTGCAGGAAAAATAATAATTAAGACAATGGCAGAGAGAAATGTAAGAGTACGTTTTGCACCTAGTCCAACGGGCGCATTGCATATTGGTGGTGTACGTACGGCTTTGTATAATTACCTTTTCGCACGTCAGCATGGCGGTAAACTCATCTTCCGTATAGAGGATACAGACTCTAATCGCTTTGTTCCTGGAGCAGAAGAATATATCCTTGATTCGTTTAAATGGTTAGGAATAGAGTTTGATGAGGGCGTTAGCTTCGGAGGTGATCATGGTCCTTATCGACAGAGTGAGCGTCGTGAAATCTATAAGAAGTATGTTAATCAGTTGTTAGAGGCTGGTAAAGCATATATTGCCTTTGATACTCCAGAGGAATTAGATGCTAAGCGCAAAGAGATTCAGAACTTCCAATACGACGCACATACTCGTCTTCAGATGCGCAACTCTCTGACCATGTCGAAAGAAGAGGTTGATAGCTTGATAGACGATGGTCAACAATATGTTGTTCGCTTTAAGATAGAGCCAGGTGAGGAGGTGCATGTCAATGATATGATTCGTGGCGATGTCTGCATTAAGAGTGATATTCTTGATGATAAGGTCTTGTATAAGAGTGCAGACGAGTTGCCTACTTACCACCTTGCAAACATCGTTGATGATCACTTGATGGAAATCTCTCACGTTATTCGTGGTGAAGAGTGGTTGCCAAGTGCACCGTTACATGTATTGCTCTATCGTGCCTTCGGTTGGGAAGATAGTATGCCCCGTTTCGCACACCTTCCATTGTTATTGAAACCAGAAGGAAAGGGAAAGTTAAGTAAGCGTGATGGTGATCGTTTAGGCTTCCCTGTGTTCCCATTAGAGTGGCATGATCCTAAGACAGGAGAGGTTAGCTCGGGTTATCGTGAGAGTGGATATTTCCCAGAGGCAGTGGTGAACTTCTTAGCATTGTTAGGTTGGAATCCAGGAACCGAACAGGAACTCTTCTCTCTTGATGAGTTAGTAAAAGCATTCGATATAACTAAATGTTCAAAGAGTGGAGCTAAGTTTGATTATCAGAAGGGAATGTGGTTCAATCACGAGTATATCCTTCGTAAAAGTGATGACGAGATAGCAGAACTCTTTGCACCTATCGTTGCTAATAATGGTATTGAAGCTACGATGGAACAAGTAAGACAGGTTGTTCACATGATGAAGGATCGTGTTAGTTTCGTGAAAGAGCTTTGGGAACTTTGTTCTTTCTTCTTTATTGCTCCAACAAGTTACGATGAGAAGACGGTTAAGAAGCGTTGGAAGGAATATTCTGCACAGCAGATGACAGAATTGGCAGAGGTGCTTGAAGGTATAGACGACTTCTCCATTGAAGGTCAGGAACCTGTTGTGATGAAATGGGTAGAGGATAAAGGCTATAAGCTTGGCGATATAATGAATGCTTTCCGATTGACATTGGTTGGTATTGGTAAGGGACCTGGTATGTTTGATATCTCAGCTTTCCTTGGCAAAGCGGAAACCTTAAAACGTATGCGCAAGGCTATAGAAGTACTTGGTTAATGATAGAAATCGAATAGATGAAGTATCAGATAACATGTGATAATTGTGGTACACAATTTATAGTGGAAGCTAGTGAGGGGCAGACAATCGAATGTCAGTGCCCTCATTGTCATGGAACGATGGAGGTAACATTACCTCTTATTAGTGCAGGACAGCAGTATCAACCACAGAATCAAGTGAATGCTAATGCACAAGTTCCACAAACGGCTCAAACAAACACGAAGAACAATCATGCCATCTTATGGGGTATCTTGATTGGTTTAGTTGTATTAGCGATAGGAATTGGTGCTTATGTTGCTTTCCGTCCAACACCACCAGCGGCAGTTGCTTCAGATAGCTTGTCTGTCGATACAATTCCTTATGAAGCGCCAGTCCAGAACACAGCTCCTCCTGTTGTGGATACAGTTGTTACTGCGCCAGAGCCAGCGGAGCCCGAGGAGGAAGCAACTCCTGCGCCCGAGGAAGAGAAACAGCAAGCTGATACCGCTGCTGTCGAAGAGGAACATCGGCAATAGGATATGCAGACTTCCTATTAATAACGTAAATAAGAAATAAAGATACATGGGAAAGATTATTTTAACGGGTGACCGCCCAACTGGTAAGTTGCATCTTGGTCACTATGTGGGTTCACTTCGCCGTCGTGTGGAGTTACAGAACCTTGGCGACTACGATAAGATGTTTGTCTTCATGGCAGACGTACAGGCGTTGACAGATAATGCTGACAATCCAGAGAAGATTCGCCAGAACATTATTGAGGTGGCTTTGGATTATCTTTCTGCAGGACTTAGTCCAGAGAAATGTACGCTCTACATTCAGAGTCAGATTCCAGAATTGGCAGAACTGACCACTTTCTTGATGAATCTTGTCAGCGTAAGTCGTGTTCAGCGTAACCCAACGGTGAAGACTGAGATTAAGATGCGCAACTTTGAAGCTAATATCCCAATGG
>ERZ773061.1109-NODE-1109-length-10327-cov-9.362150_pt1 | contig 10327 bp, 11 predicted proteins | sample MGYA00580627_ERZ773061 | MGnify/ENA primary metagenome ERZ773061 (study PRJEB29015, sample SAMEA2738119) | human oral metagenome | biome: human oral; feature: human-associated habitat; material: saliva | place: China | collected 2223 ...
ATGTAGCGGCTTCTCCGACTGACGAGGCCGTGGGCAGTGCCGCTCGCAAGGCCGTCCGCGATGCCGTGCGGGAGTTTCATTTGCTCGAGCGGTGTGTTGCAGACATCAAGGGGCTGCTGTCGGTGTCGGGTGCCTTGAGTGTCGAGGATGATGACGATCTGATTGTCGCTGATCTGCGGTTGTGGGATGACCGCGAGGGCACAGTCGCCGCTGGTGTGGCGTACGAGGAGAGTGGGTCCTGGTGATCGTCCTCGTACTGTCCGCAGTGCCTGAAGGTTTGCGAGGGCACGTAACCCGGTGGTTGATGGAAATCTCCCCGGGGGTATTCGTAGGGACGCTGTCCGCGCGGGTCCGCGAACGCCTGTGGGATATCGTCACCGAGAACATGAAGACCGGGCGTGCCGTCATGGTCTACCGGGCGCGCAACGAACAGGGGCTCGAGTTCCTGACGTGGGGTGACCCCTGGAAGCCCGTCGACTTCGATGGGCTCACCCTCATGATGCGCCCTTACTACTCCGAGGGGCGAGGCCAATACTCCGAACCCGATCCTGCGGCGCGTCAGTTGCGTAAGCGTCCATCAATGAGTAACCTCCAGAAGAGGCGCAAAGCTCAAGGCTTTCCAAGATCTGATCGATCTGCGCGATAAAAGCGCAGGTCAGGAAGTGTTTTCCCCGCGTGAGCGGGGATGAGCCGGCCCCGCAATGCCAGCAGCAGCAACCATCCTCGTTTTCCCCGCGTGAGCGGGGATGAGCCGGCCGTCCAGGCCGTGACCGTCACGGTCCCCGCGTTTTCCCCGCGTGAGCGGGGATGAGCCGTATCGGCAAACAACAACAAACCGAAAGGAAGCGTTTTCCCCGCGTGAGCGGGGATGAGCCGTCTACAGGCAAGGTTGTTTGTACGTGGGATACGTTTTCCCCGCGTGAGCGGGGATGAGCCGCAACTTTGCGCGCTGAGTGTGTTGCTAGTTGTGTTTTCCCCGCGTGAGCGGGGATGAGCCGCGTGTCTGAGCGGGTTTTAGGGTGCTAGCAGTGTTTTCCCCGCGTGAGCGGGGATGAGCCGTCAGCGAGGACTTCAAGCCTCACAACCTGTCGGTTTTCCCCGCGTGAGCGGGGATGAGCCGGCAGGCCGCCGCGTGTGGACGGTCAGCGTCAAGTTTTCCCCGCGTGAGCGGGGATGAGCCTTCGACCTCGTATTTCGTGCGACCGCCGGGCTTGTTTTCCCCGCGTGAGCGGGGATGAGCCGATTCCGAAGCATACGCAACGATCACCGGCCACGTTTTCCCCGCGTGAGCGGGGATGAGCCTGGGCACGCCGCGCGATCGGGCGCGGACGCGGGGTTTTCCCCGCGTGAGCGGGGATGAGCCGTGGCTCGGGGCCTTGATGTGGTGTCGCCTCGGGGTTTTCCCCGCGTGAGCGGGGATGAGCCGTCCCATCCGGCACAATCAACGCCGCGACGGCCGTTTTCCCCGCGTGAGCGGGGATGAGCCGGATCACATTTTGACGAAGTCGGTACCAGCCGAGTTTTCCCCGCGTGAGCGGGGATGAGCCGGAGGCTGGCGGGTCACGAGATGGAGCGCCCAAGTTTTCCCCGCGTGAGCGGGGATGAGCCGCGTTTGCGCGCGCGTGGGCAGGCGGGGACGTTGTTTTCCCCGCGTGAGCGGGGATGAGCCTCGGCACGCCCCGTGCCTCGCGTTGGATCAGGTGTTTTCCCCGCGTGAGCGGGGATGAGCCGGGGCCGGGTCTCGTCGTATCTGAGCGGTCCCGGTTTTCCCCGCGTGAGCGGGGATGAGCCGGTCGATGTTCGTGAGTCGTTCAGCGAACATCTGTTTTCCCCGCGTGAGCGGGGATGAGCCCGGTGAATGGCGAGCCGAGGACCTCGAGGTCACGTTTTCCCCGCGTGAGCGGGGATGAGCCGTACGGCGGGCATCTCTCGGGGGCGCACGTCTCGTTTTCCCCGCGTGAGCGGGGATGAGCCGACCGCTCGCCTGATGTTGGCGGCCGTAGTGGTGTTTTCCCCGCGTGAGCGGGGATGAGCCGGCGTGGGCGGCGATCACGGAGGCGTTCTACAGGTTTTCCCCGCGTGAGCGGGGATGAGCCTGAGACGATGCCCCCGAACACCTCTGTGGCTATGTTTTCCCCGCGTGAGCGGGGATGAGCCGCCGCCGACCAGATCCGAGCCCTCGAGGACCTCGTTTTCCCCGCGTGAGCGGGGATGAGCCGGCTGCACAGACGTACGCGGATCAAACCGTGTAGTTTTCCCCGCGTGAGCGGGGATGAGCCGTGCAGCACCGGCCCGACATGGGCGCCGGACACGTTTTCCCCGCGTGAGCGGGGATGAGCCGCGCGAGGCGGAGATCTGGCTCGCCGCTCAATGGTTTTCCCCGCGTGAGCGGGGATGAGCCGAGCTCGCCGACGTAATTCGGGCAATTGTAAGTGTTTTCCCCGCGTGAGCGGGGATGAGCCGAAAGCACCGGCGACCTTTTCGCCCCTGTTGCTGTTTTCCCCGCGTGAGCGGGGATGAGCCGGCACAAGCCCATGACTGAACGGTCAATTAAGGGTTTTCCCCGCGTGAGCGGGGATGAGCCGCACGCGGCGTTGCGTGGCACCCTAGCGAGTTCGTTTTCCCCGCGTGAGCGGGGATGAGCCTGATTGTTGACCGTTTCGCGTGCGACTTTGAGAGTTTTCCCCGCGTGAGCGGGGATGAGCCGTTTCAGGGGGTATTTTTGCGAGAAACTTTGCGGTTTTCCCCGCGTGAGCGGGGATGAGCCATACACGTTTTAGGGACAACAAAGACCGGCCCTGTTTTCCCCGCGTGAGCGGGGATGAGCCGGTGTCCGCGCATAGCCTCATCGTTGATAGCAAGTTTTCCCCGCGTGAGCGGGGATGAGCCGTCGTCGGCGGCGACGGGCTTGCCAGCCTCGTCGTTTTCCCCGCGTGAGCGGGGATGAGCCTGAGGCGCTCGCGCTGACGCGGTCGTCGCTCGTGTTTTCCCCGCGTGAGCGGGGATGAGCCGTTCGCCTATTACACGGGCCCGCGTGAGACTGTGTTTTCCCCGCGTGAGCGGGGATGAGCCGCGCGCGGTGTCGCGTGGCATCCTAGCGAGTTCGTTTTCCCCGCGTGAGCGGGGATGAGCCTCGGCGCTCAGCCTCGGCAAAGACATCGGATCCGTTTTCCCCGCGTGAGCGGGGATGAGCCGCGGTCGGACGGCTTGGTCGGCGTACCGAGGACGTTTTCCCCGCGTGAGCGGGGATGAGCCGCAGGCATCAAGAACAGCAGCGCACAGGACCAGGTTTTCCCCGCGTGAGCGGGGATGAGCCGGCCATTCCGAGGTCGGAAACGTCACCCATAGCGTTTTCCCCGCGTGAGCGGGGATGAGCCGACCGGCCCTGGACTCCCCTCGCGGCGCGGGGAGTTTTCCCCGCGTGAGCGGGGATGAGCCGGTGTCGGCATTGCCACCGGCCACGGCGTTCAGGTTTTCCCCGCGTGAGCGGGGATGAGCCGCCGGGGATGGTCCGGCCCTCGGTGTAAATGCGGTTTTCCCCGCGTGAGCGGGGATGAGCCGTTGCTTGCGTCGGCGTCGGTGAGGGTGAGCATGTTTTCCCCGCGTGAGCGGGGATGAGCCTCTCTCCGTAGAGCATGACCTTCTCGGACGCGCGTTTTCCCCGCGTGAGCGGGGATGAGCCGAGTACACGTCAAACCGGCAATTGGTAAACGGGGTTTTCCCCGCGTGAGCGGGGATGAGCCGCGGGCATCACGCTTGCCAAGGCGTCGCGCATCGTTTTCCCCGCGTGAGCGGGGATGAGCCGTATCGGCAAGCGAGAGACAACGCGAGATGCAAGTTTTCCCCGCGTGAGCGGGGATGAGCCGGTACTTAGTACTAATAGACTGGAGTATATTACGTTTTCCCCGCGTGAGCGGGGATGAGCCGGTTATCTACCCGTGAGTGTGTCCGTCACGTCGGTTTTCCCCGCGTGAGCGGGGATGAGCCGCCCGGCCAGCTACAGACGTGGGGCGGAAAGATGTTTTCCCCGCGTGAGCGGGGATGAGCCCTCAGGATGCTCGGCAACGGCGTCGTACCGCAAGTTTTCCCCGCGTGAGCGGGGATGAGCCGTGGTGCGCTTTGCACCCCGAAACCGACGGCGCGTTTTCCCCGCGTGAGCGGGGATGAGCCGCGGGCATCACGCTTGCCAAGGCGTCGCGCATCGTTTTCCCCGCGTGAGCGGGGATGAGCCTCCACGCTGTACCCAGGGAAACACCTTCGGCCAGTTTTCCCCGCGTGAGCGGGGATGAGCCGTGGTCTGCAGACGGCGCTGCCGGCATTGATCGGTTTTCCCCGCGTGAGCGGGGATGAGCCCTTGATCGGGCAGGTCGGAATGTTTCTGAATCCGTTTTCCCCGCGTGAGCGGGGATGAGCCCTCGATCTCCTGAACGTCGTGCGTCCTGAAGGGTTTTCCCCGCGTGAGCGGGGATGAGCCGATCACATTCCGGAAGATGGGGGTCGGCTACGGGTTTTCCCCGCGTGAGCGGGGATGAGCCGATCACTCGGACAAAACTACTTTGGCCTACTTTGTTTTCCCCGCGTGAGCGGGGATGAGCCGGCCTTCCAGGAGGCGAACGGCGGCCTGGAGATCGTTTTCCCCGCGTGAGCGGGGATGAGCCTTGAACCTAATCTCACGCGTTAGCGTGACCATTGTTTTCCCCGCGTGAGCGGGGATGAGCCCGCGGGCGGCTTGGTGAGCTGACACATGTTTCGGTTTTCCCCGCGTGAGCGGGGATGAGCCGTCGTCGGCGGCGCATTCGGGGCGGCACTCGATGTTTTCCCCGCGTGAGCGGGGATGAGCCGGGTCACACAAGTACGTCGGTTACCGGGGCGGAGTTTTCCCCGCGTGAGCGGGGATGAGCCGGTATCGGCATTGCCGCCCGCAACCGCGTTGAGGTTTTCCCCGCGTGAGCGGGGATGAGCCCGGTGCGGGGACGCGCTGGTTTCGTTGCCCGTCGGTTTTCCCCGCGTGAGCGGGGATGAGCCGGGGGTCTAGACGGGGTTCTAAGCGAGTTTTAGGTTTTCCCCGCGTGAGCGGGGATGAGCCGTGTCGCCGCATCCTTGCGCAGTGCGTCAATATGTTTTCCCCGCGTGAGCGGGGATGAGCCGGGGTCTAGACGGGGCTCTGAGCGAGTTTTAGGGTTTTCCCCGCGTGAGCGGGGATGAGCCGGTAGGTTCAATTCCTACCGGGGGAACGATGCGGTTTTCCCCGCGTGAGCGGGGATGAGCCGGTGTCTACCCTAACCAGATCGTTGGCGAGTCTGTTTTCCCCGCGTGAGCGGGGATGAGCCGATATTATCGCCTATGGTTTTGGGAGCTAATTAGTTTTCCCCGCGTGAGCGGGGATGAGCCTTCTTTAAGCCGCTCAGGGCCGGACTCGCTAGTGTTTTCCCCGCGTGAGCGGGGATGAGCCGCGCCTCCAGGGCCTCGTCCGTGAGCTGCTGCGGTTTTCCCCGCGTGAGCGGGGATGAGCCCATGTCGCTCAGCCAGCCCATGAAGTCCGTAATGTTTTCCCCGCGTGAGCGGGGATGAGCCGGACCACCGACAATGCTGACCCATGAAACCTACGTTTTCCCCGCGTGAGCGGGGATGAGCCGCGACGCCCGCAAAGCCGCCGCCCGCGAACGCAGTTTTCCCCGCGTGAGCGGGGATGAGCCGCGGCAAATAGGGACTATGTGCCCGCCGCCGGAGTTTTCCCCGCGTGAGCGGGGATGAGCCAGCGCGTTGATGGTGACGGGTCCCATGATCCCGGTTTTCCCCGCGTGAGCGGGGATGAGCCGGACCTGGCGGGAGGGGCGGGGCACGAGTACCAGTTTTCCCCGCGTGAGCGGGGATGAGCCGGTCTACGATCAGCTGGTCAGGGCGACGCTCACGTTTTCCCCGCGTGAGCGGGGATGAGCCGAACGCGATCGGCGGCATGAAAGAATCGTTCGAGTTTTCCCCGCGTGAGCGGGGATGAGCCCCCGATCGGCGCGATCGTCACGGCGATCTCGGCGTTTTCCCCGCGTGAGCGGGGATGAGCCCAGTACGTAGACCTCGAGGTCTGGATGAACGGCGTTTTCCCCGCGTGAGCGGGGATGAGCCGTCGTCGTCGCATTCTGGTCGGCACTCGATGTTTTCCCCGCGTGAGCGGGGATGAGCCGATAGTAAGGAAGATGCAAAGTAAGGTAAAGAAGTTTTCCCCGCGTGAGCGGGGATGAGCCGAATAAGGAACGCGCGCGTAATACCATGCGACAGTTTTCCCCGCGTGAGCGGGGATGAGCCGCCGGCGTCTTCGATCCCGGCGGCGAGGCGGTGGTTTTCCCCGCGTGAGCGGGGATGAGCCCAAGGTGATCCTGGAGGCCGTCGTGGGTGGCTTGTTTTCCCCGCGTGAGTGGGGATGAGCCGACGCGCGGCCTGGTCGAGGCCATCACCACCAAGTTTTCCCCGCGTGAGCGGGGATGAGCCGGGTTTGAGGGTTGGTCCGGGTATGGGTTGGGCGTTTTCCCCGCGTGAGCGGGGATGAGCCGATTAGTTTGTTGCTTGCATGTTGTCAACATGAGTTTTCCCCGCGTGAGCGGGGATGAGCCGCTGAGGGTTTCGAGGCCCTTTGCGACGCTTGCGTTTTCCCCGCGTGAGCGGGGATGAGCCTTGGTAGGCCGATTAGGAATTGAAACCAATCTCGTTTTCCCCGCGTGAGCGGGGATGAGCCGAAGAGGGGCGCCTGACCATCTGGCGCGAGATGGTTTTCCCCGCGTGAGCGGGGATGAGCCGGGTGTTTTAAGCCTATTCAAGGCCAGTTATAAGTTTTCCCCGCGTGAGCGGGGATGAGCCTTGCTCAATGACCGCGCCGCTGCCTGACTCTCGGTTTTCCCCGCGTGAGCGGGGATGAGCCGTGTTCCTGATGACCGGATAGGGGCAGGTATCCGTTTTCCCCGCGTGAGCGGGGATGAGCCGGCGATTGCCGTTGCGCAAAAGGTGCTCGGGGAGTTTTCCCCGCGTGAGCGGGGATGAGCCTTCACCCAGTCGGTCTTCCAGGCCCTCCGCCAGGTTTTCCCCGCGTGAGCGGGGATGAGCCGGCGTTCATCACGGGCACCTACCAGAACCCGACGTTTTCCCCGCGTGAGCGGGGATGAGCCGTCGGAGGCTTCGGTCACCAGCTCCTCGCGCGCGTTTTCCCCGCGTGAGCGGGGATGAGCCGTCCCGTCGGGGGTGAGTCGATCTGCGCTCCTGGTTTTCCCCGCGTGAGCGGGGATGAGCCTGGGTCCTCTCAGGCGTCGGAGTCGTCTTCACCGTTTTCCCCGCGTGAGCGGGGATGAGCCGGCCGACACGTCGACCAGGACCGGCCGCACGGTGTTTTCCCCGCGTGAGCGGGGATGAGCCGCCACTACCAAGTGGCGGGGGCCTTGGCTAGGCGTTTTCCCCGCGTGAGCGGGGATGAGCCGGAGCACTTGCTGATTACGATTGCCAGCTCAAAGTTTTCCCCGCGTGAGCGGGGATGAGCCGCCACTACCAAGTGGCGGGGGCCTTGGCTAGGCGTTTTCCCCGCGTGAGCGGGGATGAGCCGCTATGCGCAGCCTGCGCAAGCTCGTGGTCATTGTTTTCCCCGCGTGAGCGGGGATGAGCCGTCCTCGCCCACGACGTGGACCGACCCTCACCCGTTTTCCCCGCGTGAGCGGGGATGAGCCTGCGGGAGCGAGTCCCAGTAGGCCTGCCCGAAGGGTTTTCCCCGCGTGAGCGGGGATGAGCCCGGCCTGAAATCCATGGTGGAAACGGTCGCCTCGTTTTCCCCGCGTGAGCGGGGATGAGCCCGGCCTGAAATCCATGGTGGAAACGGTCGCCTCGTTTTCCCCGCGTGAGCGGGGATGAGCCGGTCGCCTTCCTCATCCCTGGAGACACCCTTCAGTTTTCCCCGCGTGAGCGGGGATGAGCCGTTTCCCGGCGAGCGCAGACAGTATGGTTACTTGTTTTCCCCGCGTGAGCGGGGATGAGCCCGTCGAGGTTACGCCTACACTAGGCACGGCTATGTTTTCCCCGCGTGAGCGGGGATGAGCCCAAGCGCCCCGACGGGGGCCTTGCTATATGCGCGTTTTCCCCGCGTGAGCGGGGATGAGCCCGGCTGGTAATCAGTGGGGATCTGAGCGTGGAGGTTTTCCCCGCGTGAGCGGGGATGAGCCCAGGCCCGTTACGCGAAAGACGCTCAGGTAGCCGTTTTCCCCGCGTGAGCGGGGATGAGCCGTCGAACGTCGATCCCTTTTCGTCGCCAGCCTCGTTTTCCCCGCGTGAGTGGGGATGAGCCGTTGATGACGCGTGATTCGCCGCCGGTGTCGTCGTTTTCCCCGCGTGAGTGGGGATGAGCCCGGGTACTCAAGGGAGATATCCCCATTGTCGTCGTTTTCCCCGCGTGAGTGGGGATGAGCCAGGTGCGCAAACAAGCGCGCCGACCGGCGAGCTGGTTTTCCCCGCGTGAGTGGGGATGAGCCGGGGTACCGAGGTGTGTGCGAGCCTGCGTGAGCGTTTTCCCCGCGTGAGTGGGGATGAGCCGGGGGAGCGCGATCCGATTGAGCGCTACGGCGTGTTTTCCCCGCGTGAGTGGGGATGAGCCCTGTCCACGAGATTTTGCGGCGTCGGCGTTAGCGTTTTCCCCGCGTGAGTGGGGATGAGCCGCTGGTGACCATCGGCACCACGACCATGCCCGAGTTTTCCCCGCGTGAGTGGGGATGAGCCCGCGGATGGCAGACGCGCCGTCCAGGCCGTCGGGTTTTCCCCGCGTGAGTGGGGATGAGCCCGTGTTCGACGGCGGGCGCGACGGCATCTACAAGTTTTCCCCGCGTGAGTGGGGATGAGCCCTTCAGGCCGCGCTCGTCACGGGTGGCATGGAGTTTTCCCCGCGTGAGTGGGGATGAGCCCGACCCGAGCGAGGCCGGGATGCCCGCCTTCTCGTTTTCCCCGCGTGAGCGGGGATGAGCCGGACACAGTCGACGAGGTCGTGGCGTGCACAGCGTTTTCCCCGCGTGAGTGGGGATGAGCCCCCAGCGTGTGATTTGGGTTGAAATCTAGGGTGGTTTTCCCCGCGTGAGTGGGGATGAGCCCGAGGTGCACTCATTCCGTGAGGGAAACACTCGGTTTTCCCAGCGTGAGCGGGGATGAGCCGGCGCGGCCCACGCACGCCTGATACGTGGACAGGTTTTCCCCGCGTGAGCGGGGAAAAGCCGGTTCGAACGGGAGCGCCTCCATCATGGGTGCGGTTTTCCCGCGTGAGCGGGGATGAGCCCGGCGGTACCTCCAACGACCAGCTCGCAGGTAAGTTTTTCCCGCGTGAGCGGGGATGAGCCCTGAATCAGCTCGACGGGCAGCTGGCGCTGGATGTTTTCCCCGCGTGAGCAGGGATGAGCCCGGACGCGCCCATGCGACCACTCGCCGCCGGTTGTTTTCCCCGCGTGAGCGGGGATGATCCGTGGAAGGAGCTCTCTCGTAAGAATGAGTCTCGGTTCTCCCCGCGTGAGTGGGGATGAGCCCGCGAAACTGAACACGGGCGGCGTGGACATCCAGTTTTCCCCGTGTGAGTGGGGATGAGGCCCTACAGGAAGCCGCATAACGGCTACCATCTATAGCGTCCAAGTTTCGGAGCGCAGTTCAATACGAGGCCGGGGCTCAGTGCGTCCGATGCGTACCCTCACGCGGAGGCTGGGACGGCCAGGCTCCGCGTCGGCGAGTCGCCACCGCCAGTGCACCCAGCAGGCTCAGCATGCCGACGTCAGCGAGGATGCCAGCCATGTCTGCATCGGTGCGAGCCAGATGCTTCGGCTTGGGAGTTGGAGGCGCGGGAGTCGAAGGCGTCGCTGTGGCCAGGGGAGTGGCCGATCTTGGTGTCGAAGGAGTCGACGGAGTCGGTGTGGCCGATGGTGTCGGTTCAGCCGAAGGAGTCTGCGTGACTGGCGGGGTAAGTGTCGGGGATTTTCACTACACGAAGCCTTCTGGCAGCGTGTCATCGGCGTGTCAGACCCTCGTGTCGTGCAATTCCCCCATTTGGTGGCCGTGAGGTCGCGCCACGGGGTCTTGGGGTCTCGGGTCTCCAGAAATTTCGCACGTAATTCCATCGAGGGTATTCCAAGCTTTGAAGGAAGATCGTTGGAATCGCAACGTTTTCTGGTGTGCTTGAAAAATGACCGTTGGAAAATATGTGCGAAATTTGTTGGGCGCGACCTCGCTGTCGCCGGGGGTGCTCGCCGACGTTACTCGCAGGCGACCCCATCGTTGTCGCGGTCCAGATTCGAGCTGTAACCGGGGTCTCCGCGGTAGAGGGGGG
>ERZ773061.1111-NODE-1111-length-10310-cov-9.543735_pt1 | contig 10310 bp, 9 predicted proteins | sample MGYA00580627_ERZ773061 | MGnify/ENA primary metagenome ERZ773061 (study PRJEB29015, sample SAMEA2738119) | human oral metagenome | biome: human oral; feature: human-associated habitat; material: saliva | place: China | collected 2223 ...
GGCGGCGGGTGCGGCCGTGCTCACCGGGGCCGTAGGGGCGCTTCTCGAAGTAGCGGACGGCCTTGGGGGTCAGGGCCAGGCCCAGGGCGCGGGACTCGCGCACCTGCTTGCGGGAACGATTCGTTGCCATGAAATCTTCTTCCTGTTTCTCATGTCATGTCGGGGCGGATCCCCGACATGGGGCCAACTCCAGTACCCGGGTGGGTTCATCGGCTAAGGCCCCAGGTGCCCGCGTGAGCGGACAACTGTTCCATCCTAGCGTCTTTTCAGCAGATTGCGAATGGCACCGAGTCGCTTCGTGAGCATCGCCTCATGCCCGTTCTCGGTCGGTTCGTAGTAGTGCGTCCCCTCCAGGTCGTCGGGAAGGTACTGCTGGGGGGCCACGTGATGGGGATAATCGTGGGCGTACAGGTAGCCCTCCCCGTGCCCCAGCGCCTGCGCTCCGGCATAGTGAGCGTCACGCAGGTGCTCGGGCACCGCTCCCCCACGCCCCTTTCGAACGTCCGCGAGGGCGCGATCGACCGCCAGGTACGTCGCGTTGGACTTGGGCGCAGTCGCCACAGCCACGACCGCCTGGGCGAGGAGCAGGCGCGCCTCGGGCATGCCGATGAGAGCCACGCCCTGCGCGACCGCAACGCACGTCGACAGCACCTCCGGCGCCGCCATGCCGATCTCCTCAGAGGCCGCGATCATGATGCGCCGCGCAATGAAGCGGGGGTCTTCCCCCGCCTCAATCATCCGCGCGAGGTAATGGAGGGACGCGTCCACGTCAGAGCCGCGCATCGATTTGATGAAGGCGCTGGTCACGTCGTAGTGCTGATCGCGTCCCCACCGCACGAGCGCCTGGTTCGCGGCCGCCTCAACACTGGCCACCGTGATCTCGCCCGAACCATCATCACTGGCCGCCCCGGCAGCCGCCTCGAGAAGCGTCAGGGACTTACGCGCGTCCGACCCAGCCAGCCGCACGAGGCCAGCCACGGCCTCGTCGGTGATCGAAAGCCGACCGGCCAGGCCACGCTCATCGCTCAGCGCTCGCCGGATAAGACCCTCAAGGTCCTCGGGCCCCAGAGGATGCAGCGTCAACAGCAGCGATCGTGACAACAGGGGCGCGATGACCGAAAACGATGGATTCTCCGTCGTCGCGGCCACCAGAACCACCCAGCGATTCTCGACCGCGGGCAGGAGAGAATCCTGCTGCGACTTCGAGAAGCGATGCACCTCATCAACAAAGAGGATGGTTTCCTCGCCTCCGGTTGCGAGCGTTCGACGGGCCGCATCGACCACACGGCGAACGTCGCTCACGCCCGAGGACACCGCCGACAGCTCGACAAAGCGGCGGCCCGACGCGCGCGCGATCAGGTAGGCGAGAGTCGTCTTGCCGGTCCCGGGTGGCCCCCACAAGACCACCGAGGACACGGCGACCCCATCGCGTGACTCGGGAGACAGGAGCCGACGCAACGGCGCTCCCTCACCCAGGAGGTGCGCCTGACCAACGACCTCCTCCAAGCGCGAAGGCCTCATACGAACGGCGAGGGGCGCACCCGCGGAAAACGCGGGCACGCCCAACTCGTCGAAAGATTCAGAATCGAACAGATCCATGAAATCTAGCTTACGTCAGGGTGACTCCATCCGAGGTAGACCCGATCTTCGGTCCGGACAGAACCTGCAGGACGACGAGGCCACCGAGAATCAGCATGCACGCGCCGGCGCCCAGCAGATACCCGTTGAGCCCTTCAGACTCATCAACGCCGTTCGAGGCCGACAGAACCTCCGCGTGGAGCTTGAACGAACTGGAGGCATCCACCGGCGCACCCGCGCCGACTGCCGCGACAGTCGACGCGACCTTGAACTCGGCCCAGCCGACGAGCTGGTGCGAGCGGTTCGCGACGACGACCTTGTAGTCGCCCATCGGCAAGCCCGTCACATCCATCGTCACCTGGTTGTCGTTTTCGACCTGGAGCCAGCGAGCCTCACCCGTCTGCATGATGTTGGCGCTCACCCACTCACCGGCAACCGCCTTGTCCGCGGGGACGTTGATCGTCAGCTGGCCGCCCGTGAAGGCGGCGCTCACGCCACCCTTGTTGGCATCGGTGAGCTGAGACTCGTCCGAGATCGGAGACACGGGGGTGTCCGAGGGCTGGGTCGCGTTGGCCGAAGCGGAGGGGGTCGGCGAAGGAGTCGCCGACGGCGAGGGCTGAACGGGCGGGAGCTGCGGGTCGTCAGGCTGCGGAGCGGGAACGGGGATCACGCTCGGGGCGGGCTGGGGATCCGCGGTGGGCACAGGCTGCGGCTCAGGCGCCGGGTCAACGGTCGGCTCAGGCTGCGGCTCGGGCGCCGGGTCAACGGTTGGGTCGGGAGTCGGCTCCGGGGTGTACGGCTTGTACACCGTGACGGAGTAGCTCACGGTCTCAGCAAGGGTCTCGTCGTCCTTATAGGTGACGATCGTGATGCGGTGATTCGTGCCGGGTTCCCAGGTGACTCCCTCGATATTGTTGGTGCCGTTGGGCACGGGAACAATCATCGTGTAGCTATTGAGGGGAACCGCCTTCCACAGGTCGTTCGCGGTCGGGGTCACGATCTCGCCGTGACGTTCAAACGACGGCGGATCGTTCGGTGTCACGCGGCCGTTGTCCAGGATGACTCCCCAGTACCCGGTCTTGCCGTACTTCGCTTCGAAGTCGAAGGCATCCTCGAGAGTGACGAGGAACGTAGTGTTCGGGATGACGTAGATACTGTCATCTGCGTGTGCACGCGCGGTGAAACCGGGAATGGCAAACGCGACCGCGCCGAAGAGGCACAGGGCCATGAGCACGCTCATTACCCGGCTGCGGCCGATAAACCCTCGTGCGGCGAGGGCGGATGTGGGCCGTCCGTGCTGCATAACGGTTCTCCTTAGGAACTTAATACTCAGAAGATATTGTCTGATAACCAGGGTAACAGGTGTGACGCCTGTATGGGAAGCGCGAACACGCACCATGCGGTTAATCGTGACCGCATTGGCATGACAGGAAGATGGGCCAGTCTACTGGAGGCCGCCGTGCGGCTTGCGCACAATACTGACCGTGACGACGGCCCCGAGCAGAGCAAGCAGGCCCCCACCTGCGAGAATCCACCCGCTCAGACGCCCCTCCTCTTCGCGGGCGGCCTGCTGGGTGGCCTGCTGATCCTGATGAGCCTTCGGTCGAATCTCGGAGGCGGACACGACCTGCGGAGAGGTAGAGGTGGACGCCTCGGGGGTGGGATCGTCGGAATTATTGGAGCCGAAGCCATTGCCCGAGGATCCCGCACGGCGCGACGGGGCGGCGGATGACGAAGGGGAGGGCGCAGCGCCGGGCGCAGAGGACGAGGCCGGGGCATTGCTCGCCGAATCGGCCGCGGGCTGAGCGGGCACGGAAGGACCATCCTGCTGTGTTGACGCATTAACCTCCTCGGGGGCAGGAGCAACGGGGGCGTTCGGAAACGCCGGTTCGCCCGGGACGTCGGGAGCCGGTTCGGCCGGAGCAACCGGATCGGCCGGATCGGGCTCATTGACCGACAGCGAGCACGCCTGTACACCCACGGCGGAGTCGACGACGCTGACCTGGACGCTGACATAGGTTCCGCTCACACCATCGCCGATGGCGACCTGATGGCTCTCGCCCGCGGCCCAGGCAGAGGGGACGGGGATATCACCGGAGAAGGCGCCCTCTGAGTTGACCTCGAGAACGGCCCACGCACTCCTGTTGCGCGCCACGCCGGTCGGGACCCATTCGGGCAGCTCCATGTCAGCACCGCGCTCGACCGCGCCATCATCGAGCGTGACGACGACGAACCCGCGCGATTGGTCCGTCCCCGCGGTCCATCCGCGACCTTCTAGGTACAGCGACTCACCCGCATGCACAACCGAGGAAACGAAGACGCTGGCCTCACCCTCCGATTCAACCAGGCACGAAGCGGCGGGAACCTCAGGAGTGTCATCACTGTAAGCCGGTACTGCGGTCGCGAACATGCCGACGACGATCGACGCTGATGCGGTCAGCGCAAGCAGGGACATATGCAGTCCCCTGTTGCGCGAATGCGACCGTGTCGTCATGCGTGTTGCTTCCTTCTCTTGTGGATAATTTTAGCAAATCTGCCCAATTGGGAACAGATCCTTTATGTCAGTGTTCGGGTAACTAACGACTGTACGCACAATAGTATTACCTCGCGTCCGCAACGCAATTGCGAGCAACAAGCAAATTCACGGACCACTGCATTAAAAGGCCATTTTACCGGGAAAAGCAAGCCCTTTCATCTAAAATTGTGAGGTATATTATCGGACAACTGTTGTCGGACATAACCTCTTGGTCAGCATTTGAGACTATGAAAGACATTCCCCACTCCGCTAACGACGGGGCACCACCAGAGGCGCACCTGTCTCAGGATCAGGGATGACGACGCAGGGCACGTCGAACACACTCTCGATGAGCTCAGGAGTCACAACCGTGCCCGGCGCCCCCTGGGCGATAATTCTGCCTTGCCTCATACACACCAGGTGCGTGGCGTAGCGGAACGCAAGGTGCAAGTCGTGCAACACCGCGACGATCGTTCGCCCCTGGCGTTGCAGCCGTTGCGCAAGGCGCAGCACCTCCAGCTGGTGATTGAGGTCCAAGTAGGTCGTCGGCTCATCCAGCAGCAAAATATCCGTCGACTGCGCCAGAGCCATCGCAATCCATACGCGCTGGCGCTGCCCACCGGAAAGCTCCCCGACCCTTCGCCCCGCCAACGCACTCACCCCGGCGTCGCGCATCGCCCCAGCCACGGCCTCGTCGTCGACCGCGCTCCACTGGCGCACGAGGCCATGGTGAGGGTAGCGGCCACGCGCCACCAGGTCCTCCACGAGCATGTCGCCAGGAGCGACCGACGACTGAGCAAGGAGGCCAAGCCGACGCGCCAGAGCCTTCTGATTCATCGTGCCCAGCTCGACCCCATCCAACTCGACGACGCCCGAGCGCGCGCCCAAGACACGGGCGAGGCAGCGCAGGAGCGTCGACTTACCGCACGCGTTTGGGCCGACAATGACGGTCAACTCCCCCTCTAAGACGTCGAGGGACAACCCCTCCAAGATCGGCGCATCCTTCCCGTAGCCGACCGTAATCTCGCGGGCCGACAGCCCGCTCGCACCACTGTCACGTCCCATGACCTCACCTCACCTCACGAACCAACAAGAACAGGAGATACACGCCTCCCACGACGCCGGTGACCACGCCAACCGGCAGCTCGTGGGGCGCTAAGAGTCTTTGCGCGACCACGTCAGACACGAGCACGAGGAGGCCTCCCAGCACTGCCGATGACGCGGGCCCCACTCCCCCACTTCCGCACAGGCGACGGGCCACGTGAGGGGCAGACAGAGCAACGAAGGCCACCGGACCCGCAACCGCCGTCGCAAGCGACACCAAGACCATCGCCGTGGCAATGAGCGACACCCGAAGCCTGCGCACGCGAACGCCCAGGCCAGTCGCGACATCGTCTCCCATCGCGAGCAAGCCAAGCGGCGCCGTGCAGGCCGCGAGCGGTAACGAGACAGCGAGGAGGACAACGACGAGCACGCTGACGCGAGGCATCGTCACCCCCGCGAAGGAGCCGGCGCTCCACAGCTGGGCGCGCTGGGCAGCCTCCAGCGGGGCCTTGACGATGAGCAGGGAATTAAGGGCGCGCAGCGCGGCCGAGCAGCCGATACCGACGAGCACGACGCGCACACCCGTGACACGCACGCCGCCCGCACACGCCACGATGAGAGCCCCCGAGGCCAGGCCGCCGATCAGCGCGCCCGCGGAGGTGGTCGCCGGGTTGGCGCCCAGCACGATGATCGCGACAAGCGCGCCGGTCGCACAGCCCGTCGACAGCCCGACGATGTCGGGACTACCGAGCGGGTTGCCCGACAGGGTCTGGAAGATTGCACCCGCCACACCGAGCGAGCATCCCACCGCCACCGCCGCGATAACGCGGGGAAGACGGACAGATTGGACGAAGTACACGCCCAGGAAGTCATCCGTGGGGCCGCCGTCTCCCACGAGGCGTCGCAGCGACTGCTCGATGCTGAGCCCGTAGTCTCCGAGCGTCAGCGAATACAGGGCAAGCGCGAGAAGAGACAGAAGTCCGAGGCTCACGACGAGCGCACTGCGCCGGTGCAGGCGCACGGAGAATGACGCGTTCGACAGGAGCGCGTAGCGGCTGGAGGATTCCCTCATGACATTCCCTTCCCGCGCGCACCCAGGACAAAGAAGGGGGCGCCAACCAGGGCGACGACGACGCCGACGGGAACCTCCTGCGGGGCCAGCACCAGCCGCGAGGCAACATCGGCGGCGCACACCCACGCGGCACCAACCACCGCAGACCACACGGCAATAGCACCCTGGCGAGCACCGACCACGCGACGCACGAGGAGGGGCACAGCTAGACCGACAAAGGTCAGGGGCCCACCCAGCGCGGTTGCCCCGCCCGCCAGAGCCGTGACAGCCAAGGTTGCCAAACATCGGATCAGGCGCACGCGGACCCCCAGTCCGAGTGCCGCATCGTCGCCGAGGGTCAGAACGCCGAGCGCGGAGGTCAGCAGCGCGCCCAGCACCGCCCCGCAGGCGATGATGGTGCCCGCCCAGGTCAGCGAGGCCATGTCCACGCCTTCGAGGGATCCCGAGACCCAGTAACGAAACTCATTGAACGCGAATTGATGACCGGCCAGGACAGCCTGCGTCAGGGACGCGAGCGCAGCGGAGACGGCGATGCCGGCCAATGCCAGGCGTGCCCGCGACCCCGCCCCGCCGCGACCGGACAGCATAAAGACAAGCGCGGCCGCCACGCCCGCTCCGACGAGCGCTGCACCCATCGTCACCGCGCGCGTCGATACACCCGCCACTGCGGTTGCCACGACGACGAGGAATGCCGCCCCGGCGTTGACGCCGAGCACGCCGGGATCAGCCAGCGGGTTGCGAGTCACGGCCTGCATGATCGATCCCGCGAGCCCGAGGGCAGCACCGATCACGAGCGCGGCAAGCGTGCGGGGTACGCGCAGCGAGAGCACCACCCGCGCGTCCTGGGTCTGGCCGCCGTAGCGAAGCGCGTCCCACACGAGGGCAGGTTCAATGTGCCGCGACCCCAGCGCCAGCGAAGCAACGATGATGAGGGCAAGGACCAGCGCCGCCACGGCGCAAGCGGTGGCGGCGCTGGTCACGCTGCGGGTTCTCATGTCAGGCCCACGCCTGATCGGGCGCGCTCATCTCCAGCGTCAGGACGCCGGGACAAACTGGGCTTCGATGGAGGAAACGATGCCGTCCATCAGGAGGTAGCCGCCGGTGGAGGTCCACAGGGAGCCGTCGACGGGGATGACGTGGTCGGCCTGAACGGCACGAAGCGAATCAAAGCCGACGGTCGACTTGGCTTCCTCGAGGGCAGCCGCCGACGCCTCAACGCCCGTGCCGCCGCCCGCAGAGGGGTTGTTGACCGAGGACTTGCCCAGCGTGCCGAAGAAAATCCAGTCCGCGTCGATCTGGTCGATATTTTCCAGCGAGACCGGCTCGGAATGGCCCTCACCGTCGCGGTCCTGGTTCGCGGGGCGCTTCATGCCGAGCGCGGTCAGCGCCTGGCCGGCGGGCAGCTCCTTGAGGATCAGGCCCGCGCTGTCACCCTGCCAGCGCACGACGGAGTAGGTCTGGTCGAGGTATCCAGCGTCCTTCAGACGGGCGCTGACGGAGGCAACGTGCTTGTCGAATTCCGCGAGCTTGGTCTCAGCCTGGTCGGCAACGCCGAGCGCGTCGGCCGTCAGGGTGAAGGTCTCGCGCCAGTCGCCGCCCTTTTGCGTGGTGAAGAAGACGGGGGCAATCTGGCCCAGAGCGCTCAGGGTTTCGCTGTCGTTGTCCTTCACCGACGTGCCGTCGACGAGGATCAGGTCGGGGCGGGCCGCCCCGATCGCCTCCAGGTTCGGCGCGCCAATCGAGCCGAGGATCGGGATGTCACCCGCGCGATCGGCCAGGTAGTTGGGGACGGTGGTCTGGCCGCGCCCCGAGACGACACCGACGGGAGTCACACCGAGAGCGAGCGCGTTATCGGTCGTCGGCTCAGACAGCGTCACAACGCGAGTCGGATGGGCCGGGAGGGTCACCTCCTGCCCGGACGCGTCGGTGACGCTGCGGGTCTGGGCAGCGCCAGCCGGATCGGAGGACGAGGCCGGGGTGGGTGAGGTGGAGGAGCAAGCTCCCAGGGTCAGGGCCGCCAGGGCCACGGCCACGATGGCGCGAACTCGTATCGACGTGTGCACGTGTTCCTCGTTTCGTCTAGGTCACGATTAGGACATAGGCAAGCCTAACCTGGCAATGACTGCATATCCTGACAAGTTCCCCAGTCGGACAGGCTCACACACACCACTCGTCGAGTGCAGCCAGTAGTCCCTCTCTCCACCAGGCAACATCATGCCCACCCGAATAACGCTCCAGCCTGACAAGCGCACCGCACTCCCCCAGCAGGGCGGCGCAACGTTCAACGACTGGGGCCATCGCCACCTCGCGCGCACCCACCTGACACCAGATTGTCAAGCCGGACAGCGACCGACATGCACCCCTGCCAAGGTCACCCATCAGCGCGCCCTCGCCCCGGCCTCGTACATCCCCACCCCACCACAGGGACGGAGACTGTGCAATATAACACTCGACGGGGACGGAGCCGCCGAGCGCCGCCTGAAGCACCGCGAGGCCACCAAAAGACTGACCGGCCACGGCCACGGGACCGACCCCAGCCACGTCACACACCGCGCCCAGCAGCGCGCTCACCGCATCGGCGTCCGTCAGCTCTCGGCGCCTGGCCTCCACATCACCCGCGCCGATCGTCACGACGCGCAAGCCCGGGTAGCGCCGCGTCAACCAGCCCACGCCGTTGGCACGCCACACGTCGCCATCGAAGACGACGAGCGTACGCGTGGGCGCCTGCTCCCCGTCGTGAACGACGACGCATCGGGAGAGCCCGCCTCCGATCCGGGCACGGACCCTGGCCCCGATATCTTCTTCGCGCGTGGCACGCATCGACGGGGCTTCGACGTCACCGCCCGGCCAGGACATCTGTGCATCAGGTCCAACAAAAATCGACGCGGCGTGCCCGCGCCCGTTGACGAGCCTGAGCGGGTTACATGCGTCCGGCCGCGCTTCCTCGACGAGGCGAACCCAGCTCCCCATGTCAACACGCACGCGCGGATCAATCCCACCCGGCCCGCACAGGGCAAATTGATAGCTGAGGATCACATCGGCGGGGAGGGCACACTCCAGCTCGCGGGCACCGTCGCGCCACTCCATGCGGAAGGCCTCGATATGCTCACGCGAACGATCCGTCACCGTATTGAGCAGGAGGTAGCACTGCGCGCGCTGCGGCGCCTCACACCGGAACGTGACGTGAACGGCGTCAACGCCGTCGATGAGCAGGCGCTCCCCCACAAGGGGAAGCCCGCTCGTACCGACGCGCCGACGCGCCATCGCGCCGGGCGTCAGCCGACAAAAGCCCGTCTGAGAAAAAGACGATTCCTCGAAGGCCACAGATCACTCGAAGAGCGAAATGTCGCCCGCGCCCACGCGCGCCACGACGGCATCCCCGCCCGCGAAGTTGATGACCGTCGTCGGCTCAGCAACGCCGACCGGCCCCACCACGACCAGGTCAACCTGGTGGCCGATGCGCTCGTCCACCTCGAAGCCGTCCGTCAGCGGCTCGGTCTCGCCCGGCATAATTAGTGTCGAGCAGGCCAGCGGCTCACCGAGGGCCTCGACGATCGCCTGCGTGATGACGTGGTCCGGGATGCGCACGCCCACCGTGTGCTTCTTCTTGTTCAGCATGATGCGCGGGACCTCCTTGGTGCCACGCAGGATGAACGTGTAGGGTCCGGGGGTGAGCGCCTTCATCGTGCGGAACTCGTGGTTGTCCACGATGACCAGCTCGCCGAGCTGGGCGAAGGAGTGGCACAGCAGCGAGAAGTTGTGCTTGTCGTCGAGCTTACGGACCGTGCGAATCGTGTCCATGCCCGACTTGTTGCCGATCTTGGTCGCGATCGCGTAGCCGGAGTCCGTGGGCAGCGCAATCGTACCGCCGCGCTCCAGCAGGTCAACGACCGTGTTAACCAGACGTGCTTGAGGATTTTCCGGATGCATCTCAACGTACGACATGCATCTATTGTGCACGAAACCCCCACCGGCCGGGGCCGGATGGGGGTTTCGTGGACACGACTTGCGCGACCTAGATCACTTCTTGTCCTCGTCGGAGGCTTCCTCGCCGCGCTTCTTCGGCTTCGCGTCGACGCCAGCTTCCTTACGCTGCGCGGG
>ERZ773061.1114-NODE-1114-length-10300-cov-3.824305_pt1 | contig 10300 bp, 18 predicted proteins | sample MGYA00580627_ERZ773061 | MGnify/ENA primary metagenome ERZ773061 (study PRJEB29015, sample SAMEA2738119) | human oral metagenome | biome: human oral; feature: human-associated habitat; material: saliva | place: China | collected 2223 ...
ATAAAACCGGACGTAGTATTATATTGGAGCTATTGGACAAATATCTGCAATATGTTCAACTGGGATTTTAGCAAAATCAAATGCTCCTAAGACTTTATATTGTCCAGTATGTTGAAAACTAATACAATTAGGTGAACCTAAGGCACAAGTTCCGATACTATCATCAAGTAAGGGATATGATGTTCCATTGATGCTCACCCCATCATAGTATTTCTCCCATTTTACTATATTGGGAGTGCACGGACAGTTATTGTGTAAGCTGCAAGTCCCAAAATTAGGAAAGAAAGTATTCCCTAATGTTTTTGCAGATGGGATAGAGGGTGTGGTGTTACACCCAGTTAGAGTAGACATTATTTGATAATGTTGACTAACCGATGTTTTATTAAATAGATTTAATGTCCTTAGATTTTATTTGATAAAATAATAACATAATGATTTTGTTAAGAAAATTATGGAGGTATAAAAAATGGAACTTGAGATTTATATGAAATATAAAGCTCGAACTAGAGCTGAGATTTTGAGAAAAGACGACCGTGAGTTATCATCAGATGATGAGCTATGTTATAATTTAGATTTTTGGCGAAAGAATAAACATAATCTAAAATGTGCAATTAAAGATGAAATGAAAGATTATCATTGGTCATATATTCTTGAACCAGTGGTTGATGAAGATACTATTGACTTTTCGAGATTAGAGATTATATCTGTTGGACAATCTTACGATGTATTTACAAATACGGTGACATGTCGATTGGTACTAAAACTTGAATTATGGGATGGTGCGACATTCGATGACATTTGTATTCATAAGAAGCGAATGAAATGGAATATTATTGACTGGTTGAATGACTACAATGGATTTATTAGGTTGAACGATGGTTACTGTAGTTTTCTAACAGATGATGAAATGATTTACGGTATTCCACTTACACGAGTAAACTTTGACGATTTAGATGTAAAATTTAAACTAAGAAAGTAGGTAGTTGATGATGGAATTAACAGTAAGTTTGAATTATTTACCAAAAGTGACAGTAAAGGGTCAACGAGTACCTAGTAGTCGATTCGTCACAACAGACGATGTCAAAGAAAAAGCTGAGTCTGCATTTTGGGTAGAAAATCGAAATAAATTTCGTAGTAATATCGTAAACAATTTAGACATTTGGGAATGGGTTGAGATGTTCGAACAAGTAATTGACGAAAATGTTATTGTACCGTCAACGCTTGAATGTATCTCATTCAACACTCACTTTGATATTGATACTTATGAAGTGAATTTTGACATTACGTTTAAGTTTGACGTATTTGACACAGAGCAATTCTTTATACAGTCGAATCGAATGAAAACGTTACTATGTAACTATTTGAACGAACATCGTTGTTTCATCGACACTGGTGACAACGGTATTTGGTTAACAGATAATGAGATGTGTGTTCATTATAATGTAGAAGTTTCTATGGACGACTTAAATGTAGGATTTAAAGCGAGAAAGTAGGAGATTAAATATGGAACTAAAGATTAGAGTACATTCCAAGCCAAGAATTGAGTTTGGGGCTGAGGGTATTAATGGACATAAGTCCACGGAACAAGAACGTGAGCGTGTCATGGAAGAATTCAAACGTCGCAACATGGACAAGTTTGAATGTGCAATCTCTGACAATATAGATTTAAACACATGCCAAGATTTGCTGAGAGCAGCATTTGACATGTGGAAGATTGATTACAAAACAATTGAACTTGTGCAGTTTACGCACAAGTTTGAAGATTTGACGTTGGATTTTGAAATTGTGATGAAATTTGAAGCACTTGAAGAACTAACGGTGTACCACGAACGACTATTGGATTATGTTCATGACTGGATGTACTGCGAGGGTGCTTACATTTGGCGGGTGAGTGGTTGGTTCGGAGAAAATAATGTAGAATGTTTCCACACAATTTATGCAGATGAAAGTAATACAGATGTGTCCGCAAGATGGAAAATGAGGTAAGTAGGTGATGAAATGGAATTGATGATTGAAATTACAGTTAAACCAAAGATTATACCAGTTGTAAATAATATCTACAATCGTCGTGGTGTGTATCCCACAATTGACGAATTAAATCAATATGCTCAGAAATTCATGAGTATTAATCATGACCGATTCGTATGTGATATTGAAAATCTCATCGATGTGCAACAAAAAGGAAGACTACTTACAGCAAAAGTTCTTGGAACTGGGGATGTGGATATACGTAGTGCCAGAGTCTTAGCATTCAACCATGATTGGGAAAATCATGAATTAAACATGACGTTCAGAATTTCTATTCAACCGAAATCTGATGTTGTCGAACTACAACTAGAACAATTACGTCATTATATTTTCAAATGGATGCAAGTCGAAGGTTCATATATCGGACTTGGAGAGAATGAATACTGGGGAGAAAATGGAGTCATGTGTTCATTCAGAGTCGAAATTGAAGAATCGGGTGTTGACGTTATCGTTTCCACATCGGAAGAATAGGAGTGATTTGATGAGATTGGAATTTAATGTGGAAGTAAAACCGCAATTGACAGCTAGAGTTGCACATTTCAGTGGTGATAGCTTAAACCGTGGATGGTTAGACGTTTTAGAGACTCGACTTCAAAATCAAATCGACAGGGGTGACGACGTTCTTGTATGCGAATTAGACACTTACACTGTAGAGCATGAAATGATATACATTTTACAAGATGTGCTGAAAATTCCAAAATATGATATCTTAATCGAGAACTGTGACTGTCGAGTTGAGTGGTTGTGTGGAGTTCTTAAAATCATTGGACATGTGGATTTTGATACAAAAGTATTACAATCACTTGTTAATCACGAAAATGTAGATGGATTGCTTAAAGAGTACATGTTGTGGTGGTTACAGAACGAAGAAATGTTCTTAAAACTGACAGATTTTTCTGGTAGATACAGAGAATATCTATACGAAGTGATTGTAGATGTGAACAGTGACAACGTGAAAGTTGAAGCTGATATTTTGGAAGATTAGGTGGATAAATGACAGTAGTAAATTATAAAATCGAACTAAAACCGATATTTCAGCTTGACTTTCAGCAAGACGGATTTTCGGACTCAACGTTCGAACTGAGAAAATTGATTGAACGACGAGTACAATCACAAATTGACAGAATGAATTACGCAACGTTCATGGAACAAGTGAATGAACTAGACAAAGAACTAGCGACACATTTAATGTTAGGAATTGACGGAGTTGAGGTCGTGAATTCACTACTTGGGAGTGAATCAAATGGTGACTCTCTTTGGATTGAGGGAATGCTTGCATTCAGAGTATACGATAATTCAATTGTGCACGTGGAAGAAGATGCTACACAATTGCTGCTAGAAAGTTGGTATCAATTTATGCTTTCAAACTGGATGATGGAATCGTCTTACATTAAAGAAATTTCTGAATGGAGTTACAACATAGATTGGTCGCTACAACTTGCGGTCGCTGTTGGTTTTAGTGATGTGAAGTGGGTGCACGAAGATTGATGAAATCACGTTAGTTTGATAATGAACTAACGTGACATTTTTTGATAGATGATGTATAATACGTACAAATATGAAATGAGGTGCTTGGAATGGCAGAATTAGGATTTGAAGTGGTTTTAAGACCAGACTTAAGATTAATGATTGATAGATTGGATGAGTCCGTTGAGGACGAAGTGTATGAGTTACGTAAAACTGCTGAGAGAAAAATCAATGAAGTTGACTATAGTAATGCAAGTAAATCGCTAAAGAATGACATTGAGTCTATCGTGAAAAATGTTTTACCGACTAGATGCGGTACTATAGAATTTGTGGAATGCCACACTGGTGTTGTAGAAGATGGTGGGAACATTTATGTTACTGGGGTTGTGAAATTTAACACTCCAAATTATGTTTTTCATCGTAGTACCAAAGAAGATGTAAGCTCCAAACTAGCAAATAGCTTAGTAAAATGGTGTACTGGTCGAGTAGAAGTGAGAGACATTATTCAAGAGTTAATTAACTCAGAACATACATTTGGATATAGCATTATGTTCGGGTATAGTATTCGAGAGTCGGAAGCTTTTATTACAGCTGGTGAGGGATAGTTATGAATTACAAACTTACAATAAATTATGTAGCAAGACCGAAAATCTTGATAAATGTTTTTGAAGATACAATCACATCCGAAAGTGGAATTACTGAGTCTGGTGCAATTGAAATGATTCAAGATAAAATACTAGAACGCTCAAATGATTTAGAATGCGAGTTTACAGTTCAACATGTATTGAATGTGGTTAAATTAAGACTGGCACATAGTAACTGTAAGTCTAGAGACGACTCGTTAAAAATCGTATCAAATGATATTCGTATTCAATGGAGTGATGTTGCTTTTAGAATTAACGGAGACATTTATTTTGCAAGTGACTGCAAATATAAAGTCTACGGTGACAATATTGCGTTTCTAATTTCGGACGCACTAACACTTATGTTAAACAGACAAGATTTTTACATTGACTTAACACCAATAACGAATTTAGAATATGAGTTTGATTTTGAAATAGCTATTGAGGTAAATGAGAATGATGTCACGATGGATGTTGATTTGGAATCAATTTAAAAGGAGATGGATTAAGATGAAATTTGAATTTAGTTTCACAGCGACACCGACAATTAGTTGTTGCTTTCCAAGTAGACCAGATATCGAGAACGTAATGCTTGAGATTATTGAGAAATCACCAAGTCAATTCACGAGCACGGTTGACACTACTGACATTGACTGGGAGGTTCGAGATGTTCTATTTGATGAGTTGGACATCGAACCACAGGATTTGAAAGTAACGGAAACGAACATTACAGCTGATATTTCTGGTGAAAAATTGGAATTCAGTGGACATTTGATTTTTGAGAGACTTGATGGTAAAACAACTGAAATTGTTGATTTGACCGAAGCGTTTAAGAAAAGAATGATAGTTGAATTTAGCGACAACGACGTTCTAGACGCTTGCTTTCTAGATTTTTCAGCATTGGACAATTTATTAGATGATGATTGTGAAGATGGTTATTATTTAGAAGTAGTACTCCAAGAAAGTGACGTGGAAGCGTCAACAAAATTAACGGATTAGGAGATTTGTAAATATGAAATTAAAATTTGAGTTTTCATGTGATGTGAAATTTTCGGTGTCGATAGATTATTATGCTACTGACGAGAATGAGATTTTATCTCGAATTGAAGAATGCATTGATGACTTTGAATTCACATTTAGGGATGCAACATTACTAGACATTATTGAGACTTATTTAAATGAAGAAGTTGGAGTGGAATTATCTAATGTGAATAGCAAGGTAATCAAGAACGACAGTGAGTTTTCTGGTGGTGAGATTACATTTGATTGTGAAGTGGAATTTAATGGCAACATTGATAATCATAAAATCATCGGTGTCGACTGGGAGGACGGATTTTACCAAGAATTTATGAATGCGTTGACTGAAAATTGTTGTTACATAGACACATATGCAATTTACCATGATTCTGAGGAATTTAGTGACTTTAATTTGATTGCATCATGTGACATAGACACTATAAAATATAGTTGTGAAATAGTAGAGGAGCGATAATATGAAGTTTAAGTTTAAATTTTCAAGTGAGTTAGTATTCCATGTGAATGTAGAGTATCCGTACGTAGATGAGAACGAGGTTTTATCTCGTATTGAGAATTGTATTGATAGATTTGAGAGTACGTTCGATGATTATACGTTGTTAGATGTGGTTGGAAATTACATATCTGATGAAACTTGGGCAGAAGTTAGCAAGTTAAATTGTAAAGTAATTAAGAATGACAGTAAATGTAAAGCTGGTGAGATTACGTTTGACTGTGAAGTTGAATTCGATGGAAGTGCTTGTGTATATGACTTAGCGGAAGAAATCGAATACGAAGATGGTTTCTATAAAGAATTCATGTGGGCGTTATCTGAGAATGGGTGCTATGTTGACACTCATGCAATTTATGTAGATAGCGATGAGGTTGAGGATTTCGCCTTGCATACATCGTACGATGAGTACTCTATTAAGTATAGTTGTGAAGTAACGGAGGATTAAGGTCATGATTTTCAAAGGTGAAATTGCAATGAAATTGGGATTTGACATTGAGATTTACAATGACAAATACAACGAGAAGATTGTGAATGATAAAATATCAGATGTATTGGATGACGCAATGGGTGTGTTTCTAGACGATACATGTATTATGACGATTGTCAAAGAGACGTTATCTGATGCATTAGAAACTAGAGCTGCTGTTAAGAACGTCGCACTTAAAACACACAAGGTGTTCAATCGAAGCGACGACTTATTCTTGAAATGTGAAGCTGAGTTTGATTACGTCGGACATAAAAATATAGAAAATATGGACTTATCGGACACATTAAAAGAAGTTGTTCTAGACATCGCTCGTGGTGAGAATTCATTTTTCGATGAAATGTACTTGTACGAGTCAAGCGAGGGTGCTGAGGACTTCGAAGTCAGTGTGTACGTGATTGAAGACAGCATTTATAGCAAAGCAGAGATTGTGGGGGAATAGATATGAGATTGGAATTTGATTTTAAGACTGGGGTTAAATATAGCGTTGAGGTTGACGGTGGTAATGAGCAAACGCATGAGGATGTACTAGACGATGTTTACTACTATGAAGATGTGACAGTCGGTCACGATGTGGACTTATATTCTAACGACATTTTGGAGCTATTGAAAGATACAATCGAAATTTCGTATCTTGTTGATGAATCGGATATTGTGTTAAAAGAATTCGATATAAAAGCAGACTACAAACATCGAACATTGGAAATTAAGGGATTTCTTGAATGTGATTTATTAGGTAATCCAGTTCTTGAAAATCCAAAGGTAATTGACAGACTTGGCAAACGTCTTGTTAAGTTGCTGAATAAAAATCAGTGCTTCTTAAATTTTGAACAATTGTATGGATTAGGTAGTATTGATTTAGACACGGTGGACGTTCACGTTGAATGTGACGAAGACACTGTTGAGTATTTATATGGAGTAGAAAGTTAGGAGTGAATAGAATGAGATTAGTATTTGAAGTACATGGTGGGGTTGAAATCGACTACTCTATCGGCGGAAGTAATAATAGCTTTAGTGAAAAAGCTCGTAATGCAATCGAATCATTAGGTCACGAATGCATGAATGCGCTAGTAATTAAAAGCGAGCTATCTGATAACATTGAATTATTTCTAGCGGAAATATTTGGTGGTAATAGTGAAGATTATAATGTATTGTCCAAATCTATTCGATGCGAAACTGAGGATGAGAACTTCAAGATTAACGGACTTATCACATTCGACGTATCAGACGAATTAGAAGAAGAATTTGATTGGTCAGAAAATGAATTCGAATATTCGGATGTTGTATCTAATGTATTCGACGAGTCAATCAACGTACACGGTGAGCTTATCAATCTAGACCCACTATATAAAGCTATAGATGACGACAGTGATATTGATTTTGTAGCACAATATTTTGAAAAACATTGTGAAGCCACATTATATTTAGATTAGGTGAATTAAAATGAGATTAGATTTCAATACTAAAGTGAGTTTTAAATTCGACTATATCTTCATTGAAGAAACGAGTTTAAGTGAATCCATGGCTTTCCACGAGTTCGCTGACGAAGTGATTGAGCAATACAAAAAAGATTGTTTGAATTCAGTTGAGATTTGTAATACAATCAAATCTGACGTAGATTATCTATTGAAAACTGTCATTAGTGGTACGGAGTATGACTACGGTATCGAGAGTGTTGAAGTTGATTGTAGAACCAACAAGTCATCAATCACGTTGAGTGGTTCAATTAATTTTGAATTTGAAGAAGAATCGGAGTTGTCTGATTCTTCATTTGATGATGAGACTGATTTGACCGACAAGTTCACGCAGTACATCATCGACGAAATTATTCAGTACGATTCTATTGTCGACTTAGAACCATTTTACATGCAACTCGAACCAGACGACCCAGTTCGATTCACGTTTGAGTATAAAATTGATAGTTGTGGAAGTAAACTGAGTAAGGAGTGATTTAGATGATTTTAGGATTTGACGTAGATGGTGTTATCAACTTACGATATGATGTAGATGGCGGAGACGGATATGATGATGTAGCAGAAGAAGCAATCATGTTACGCAATCACGATTTGAATATTAAACCACTATTACAAGACATGATACGTAGTAAGTTATCGTTACTATCACATTTGTATGGTGTACCAGAGTCTACATTTGATGGTGTGAATATGAACTTAAAGCGAAGTGTGGATGGTAACATATTCAAAATCTACGGTGCAATCACATTCGAAGTAGTTGGTGAGTTACCAACAGTTAGTACGGATGTTCTAATTAGTAGATTGCTAGAATACATGGAAAACCAATTTAATAACGATGTTGAAAATATTATCGATGTTGAACCATTGAAAGAAATGGTAAGTCATGACCGTTCAATTGATTTCCGAATTGACCGTGTATGTGGTATTGGAGCTAACGTGATTGAGACGAGAGATTAAATATGATTTTTAAATTTAACGGAGAGTGAACATAATGAAATTAAAGTTTAGTTATAAGTGTGGTTCTGAGTATTATGTGGACACTGAGAATACTGACGTATTAAAGAAAGTATCTAGAAAATTGAAGAACAATAAAAATTTTCTTGAACCGACTCTATCTAGTGAACTATTAGAACATCTATTAAATGAGTTTATTGCTGAGGGTATTGGTGTACTAGTACACGAGGTCGATGGACGATTACGTACGTGTCGTATCTATTACGACGACCAGCGTATCAACATTAGTGGTGAATTGACATTCACCAAGACAGTTGGTGAGTATGCAATTGTAGAATCTTTCTATGAAGAAGGATTTGCAAATTGGTTTACTAGTTTGCTAACATCTAACAGTTGCTTTTTAAAGGTGAATGATAAAGCGAAACGTGATTTAGAATTTTCTATTAGAGTTGTACCAAAGCACGGTACGATTCAATGTCGTGCAGTATTGGATGGTGAACAATGATGAAATTTACATTTGATTATAGAGCTAAAGTACAATTTTCTCATGACTCATCTGGAATCGACGAAAAATTGGACAAAAAGTTTGACGAAATGCTCGATTTCAATGCTGATAAAGTTGTAACACATGGAATTGGTAATTTGGATATTAACGTACTAGACTTTATCCGTTCACTATATGACGTGGAGTATAGCCAGTATGTCAATAATGGTATTGAAGTTAATTATCGATTTGAATACGGAACAGTTCACTTATGGGGAGCTGCTTCGTATGATATCGTGGACGAAATCGTATGTGAAGATGATTTTGACAAAGACGATGTGACTGATGAGTTTAAAGAGTACGTAACAGAGAAATTATGTGACATGGATGATTTGAATTTAGACTTAGACGCACTATGTAAAAAATGGAGTTATTTGGAGAATAGTGGTCAAGTTCACGTTAATTTAGTGAAAGATAGTGCTAAATGTGAAGCTTTTATTGAAAATGATTGAGGAATTGTTGATAAGTCTGTACGCTAATCAAATTTTATGGTATACTGAATAGCGTACAGATATTATTTATGAGCGAGGACAAATGAATGATTAAGAAACTTTATAAAAAATACATCAAAAATCCGATTAAACGATATGGTAAGAAAATGCTAATTGCATATCTATTAGGTACAGCACCGGTCGGATATGTGACGACTGCGATTGCAACTCAGATTCCGTTCACTAATCCGAAACAAGTTGTGACCGCACTAGTTGACCATGGTACACCACAAGGTGTGATTAACTTATTCACTGGTGGATTGTTTAAACCAGTCACAAGTGGTATTCAAAACTTGTTCGGTAGTGGTCAAGAAGCTTTGGGGAAAGCATTGAATAATGAGTCATTCGTTAAAGCTGGTGAAGAAACTAAGAAAAAAGCGAATGAGTATTTCAATCAAGCTAAAAATACTGTCACTGGAGAATCAAAATCTAAGTCGTCGAATGAACCAATCATCGTTGGTGGTAGCGACGATTACAACTTGAGCGTAGATGAGACAGCTAAGTTAAATTACTATAAAGTAATTGGTAAAGCTACAATTGATGAAGATAAATTCGGAGCACCCGGAACAATCGTGTACTCACAACTAGACAGTTTAGGTCGTACACAAACTGCATATGGATACTTGAATTATAAATTAGTGAATGATGAGAAAAACCAAAAACGTGAATCATTTAGTAACAGTAAAAGTGAACGACTTGCGGGGTG
>ERZ773061.1115-NODE-1115-length-10296-cov-2.326726_pt1 | contig 10296 bp, 9 predicted proteins | sample MGYA00580627_ERZ773061 | MGnify/ENA primary metagenome ERZ773061 (study PRJEB29015, sample SAMEA2738119) | human oral metagenome | biome: human oral; feature: human-associated habitat; material: saliva | place: China | collected 2223 ...
GACCTCCGTACCATCAGCCAGACGTACATCATAGGTCGTCCCCGAGAAGTCGCGGTCTTCCTTAGCGAAGGAGACAGCACGTCCAGCGAAGTGCTTGGCGAGGAAGAGTTGGGCGGCCTTAGGCAGTTGCTTGCTCTGGATGACACGATCGCTACCCGCGTGCAGGCTCAGGGTGACGAGCGAGACAAGGGCAATGAGTGCCAGAGTCAAAGACAAAATTCTCTTCATAATCAAACGAGTGATTAAAGGGTTAATAAAGGGTTCTAATCACAACTACAACGCTCCCTGAGCTTAAAAGGTTCGCCCAATCTTTTACCCCTAATCTAATTGAGCGCAGTGATTCATCGCACGAAGCACCTATATATCTCGAAGTTTCCACCCGTTGGAAAGACTGCTTTCCAACCGTGGAACACTTGCTTTCCACAAAAGGAATACTTGCTTATCTCCTCAAGGAATGCCCACAGACTTCTCAGCAAACGATGCGGCAGGTAATTCTCTTTGTATCTTGGTCTCAGAGTGAGCCCTCCGAGGGCTAAGCATTCACGTAGCTATACAAAAAGAAGGCGGACGAGACGACCCTCTGGTCATCCCGTCCGCCTTCTCTCTTTGCTCGTGAAGCAGCATCATAGGGATGCAGCCTCAGGAGCACAAGTCGCTATGACTCCTGCGATAGTGCAGAGGCGATCATCTGCTGTGCCAAGCGAGCCGAAGCTGGGATATGCGCCGGTGGAGTCCCCTGCTCACTCATATGGAAGGCAGGATGTATCGTCAGTACGATCCGATGGCGATGGGGGAGATAAGTACCTCTTCGCAGTACCTCAAAAGCTCCATCGATCGTCACCGGCAGAATGGGAACATCCAGCTCCGAGGCCATCACAAATGCCCCCTTCTTGAAGCGGATCATACGTCCCGTCTCCGTACGACTTCCCTCAGGGAAGATAAAGATTGAGCTTCCCATGGCGAGGACACGCTTAGCATCCTCGATAGTATGGGTAATGGAGGATACACGCGTCTCATCGACGAAGATAAAGCCCGAGGCTTCGCAGGCTCTCCCCACAAGCGGAAGGCGGCGAAGCTCTGCCTTCATCACCCACTTGAAGGGAATACCGATGTAGGCATTCAGGACGAAGATATCATAAGCGCTCTGATGATTCGCCACCACGACACAGGGAGCAGACGATGAAGGGAGGTGTTCGCGTCCCCGCACCTCTACACGGCACAGCGTAGCTGCCAGACCACGACCAGACCTTGGTGACTCGGCTAATGAAGGAGGCTGGAACGTGCAGATAGCTGGCTGCTATGAGCAGGATACAGCACAGACTCGTCAGTAGGAAGAGTACGGGGAAGCCCACCAAGAAGAGGTAGACGAGGTAGAGCAGACGGCTAAGCGTGAGTGATTTCATAGGGTGAAGAGGTAGTATATGATAGGTAGATACTATTGGTCAGCGGGCAGAGCACAGAGGTAGCGTGCCAGACGCTGGATCGCACGACCGCGATGACTCAGGGCGTTCTTCTCCTCCTGCGTGAGCTCAGCGAAGGTCTTCGGGCAACCCTCGGGACGAAAGACGGGATCATAGCCGAAGCCGTGCGCTCCCGAACGCTCCAAAGGAATTTCGCCATCGACAGCTCCCTCAAAGAGGTGCGTCCCATATTCGTCGATGAGCGCAATGACCGTACGGAAGCGTGCCTGACGCGGAGCAGGTACCCCTTCGAGTCGCGCCAAGAGCAAGGCGACATTCTCCTCGAAGGTAGCGTGCTCTCCAGCAAAGCGCGCCGAATAGACTCCAGGTGCGCCATCTAACGCTGCGACCTCAAGCCCCGTATCATCAGCAAAGCAGTACATACCATAGTGCTCCCAGATGTGGCGTGCCTTAATAAGCGCATTCCCCTCCAGCGTATCAGCCGTCTCAGGGATCTCCTCGTGACAACCTATATCCGCCAGGCTAACAATCTCTATACGACCAGCGAAGAGGGCACGTACCTCCTCGAGCTTATGGGCATTATTACTCGCAAATACTAGCTTTTTCATACATTTGTTTTATTAAGAAGAGCCTCTTATGAAGGCTTGATTCCCCCACGAATGAGGCTCACAGGTCGGAGCAAAATTAAAGAGAATACACATACAAGACATATCCCGATGAATATAGAGCAGCTACGTGACTACTGCCTCTCCCTCCCACACGTCCACGAAGGGATGCCCTTCGGAGAGGGATATATCGTATATAAGGTCGTCGATCGCATCTTCGCTATTCTGACTCCCGACGGTGTAGCTCCCCGCCTTTCGCTCAAGTGCGACCCCGACAGAGCCGAGGAGCTACGTGCCTCCTATACGGCGATTATCCCCGGCTATCACCTCAATAAAAAGCATTGGAATACGCTTCTCCTGGAGGAGCATCTGCCCTCCAGCCTACTACGCAGCCTCATCCGCCACTCGTGGAACGAGGCTTCAGCCAAGCTCACCAAGTCTGTGCGCACACAGCTCGGCATCACACCCCTTCCCACAGAAGATTAACCTAACTGCCCCCCCTTTAACACAAGAACAATATGGACACCTCACTACTTGAATTCATCGACCAGGTAGATAGCACCAACACCTACCTCACGGGACAGATCGCCTCTGGTCGTGACCTCCCTCAGCTCCACACCGTCGTCTGCCGTCAGCAGACAGCTGGTCGCGGTATGCGTGGCAATACCTGGACTTCGCGTCCAGGAGATAGCCTCACCTTCTCCCTGCTTCTGCGCAGCGATATGCTCCAGGGCAAGCAGCAGTTCGCCGTCTCTGAGCTCGCCGCCTGGGCGGTGATGCGCACCTTCGCCTACTATATGGATGAGGAGCAGCGTCAGCACCTCAGCGTCAAGTGGCCTAATGACATCTTCTACGGAGATCGCAAGCTCGCTGGTATCCTCATTGAGCACAGTCTCACAGGAGCACGTGTCGACTACTCCGTCATCGGTATAGGGATGAACATCAACGACGAGGCCTTCCCCCCCGAGCTCCCCATAGCGATTTCCCTACACATGATTACGGGGCGTAGCCTCGAGCCGATGGAAGTGCTCATCCGTCTACATACGGAGCTGGCGCAGCTCCTTCCCGACTTCCTCCTCGGTCGCTATCAGGAGGTACACCGCCACTATATGAAGCACCTCTATCGCCGTGAAGGCTTCTACCTCTTCACGGACGTACAGGGACAGTTCCGCGCACAGATCAAGGATGTCACCCCTGAGGGGAGACTCGTCCTGCAGCGTGAGGATAGCTGGGAGCGTGCTTATGCCTTCAAGGAAGTCCGCTTCGATGCTGAGTAAAGCCGAGATTAAGGACATCCGCAGCCTGCACGAAGCGAAGGGGCGCACGGCTCAGCAGCGCTTCATCGCCGAAGGAATTAAGCTCACAGGGGAGATGCTCGGTGCTTTCCCCTGTGAGCTACTCATCGCCAGCGAAGAGGTAGCGGAAGGAATTGCAGCACAAATCAAGCGTCTGCCACACGCCCTGCACCCTCAGCGTCTGGAGGTCGTCCCAGAGAGCTTCGACTGGAGCCGCATCAGCACGCAGCGACAGCCACAGCCACTCTTCGGTATCTTCACCCTTCCTCGTGAGGAAGGTGAGGGCGGGGCACCCAGTGCGGGGCTTAGCCTCCTCTTAGACCGTATCCAAGATCCAGGCAACCTCGGGACGATTATCCGCACGGCGGACTGGTTCGGCATCGAGCATATCTACCTCACTCCAGGCACAGCCGACCCCTTCGCCCCGAAGGTGGTGCAAGCTACGATGGGCGCACTCACCCGCGTCCAGCTTCACCGTCTACGAGATACCACGGCCTTCCTCGAGGGCTTCCAAGGGGAGCGACTGGGCACCTTCCTCGGTGGGGAAGACCTGTACTCCGCTACGCTCCCCACAGGACAAGACGCACCAGTGCTCCTGATTATGGGCAACGAAGGGCAAGGCATACACCCCGATTTGGAGCCATATATCGATCGGCGCATCACTATCCCGCCCTACCCCATCGAGCGTACGCACACCGAGTCGCTCAATGTAGCTATCGCCACGGCACTCCTCCTCGGCGAGCTGCGCCATCGGCACTAAGGCTCCACAGCCTCCCTTCCCCCTTATCTCTTCTAACCATATATCCCCCGCCGCGTCTCCTTGACACGGCGGGGGATACATTATATATAAGTGTCCTATGTCCCTGAGTCCAGTGGCTGACCCTTCCCCATAAATAGGGAGTACAGCCATGAAAACTACCTATTTACGAGGATTGTAAGAGGTCAATATTAGCTATTCCTTTGTATCACCTATTATACCATAGGATAGCTATATGAAGTACACCCAATTGCCCATACATATGCAGATGCGCTATATCTCACTGGTGTTATCACTCCTATGTCTGATTGGCAGCTGTCGCGAATCAGGTCACGACCCAGGCAAAGAGCTTTACGAGCAACAACTGCAGCAGAAGGGACGACTTGCCCAGCAGGTCGATAGTCTCTTCACCAGCGTCTTCACTGATCCTCTCGGAGCCGAGCCTGGGCTCGGAGAGCTTTACCGCCACAGTGGAAGCACTGCAGGGACGGAGCTTCTCAGCCACGACGCCTTCTTCCATAGCCAGATTACGTACATCCGCAGAGCTCTGAGCTTTAGTCTCCGTGCTCACTCAATCCAAACGCTCTTGGCAAGTAGTGACTACAGCCACTTCCAAACAATGATCGTCCCCTCCATGACGACAGAAGCAGAGGAGTATCCAGCTACGGATCCCACCGTGCTACTACAAATGCGCGAGGCTCTAAGCCTCCAGCTCCAGCACTTCCTCACGCAGGAAGCCCCTGGATATAGCGTGCGCGACCCCAAGAAAGAGGCTCATCTGCGCTCCTTCGTAGAGGGCGAAGCCATAGGACTAATCAATAAGACCCTATCCTCCTACAAGGCGTTCACCGGTCGTGAATCCGAACTCGAAGGCAAAGTATGGCACCAAGAAGCCTACCTTCGGGGTAAGGAAGAAGGCTATTCCTTAAAGGCCAGCTATAGCGTGGAGAAACTCTTCGGCGGAAAGATCCTCTTCGGCCGTGAGCACCAACTTCAGCTCGACTCGCTCCAGCTCCCGACCAGCTACTACTCCTTCACCTATGGCTATGAGCGTGGACGCATCTTCAAATCCTTCGAGGGACGAGGCCGCGGACAGGATAATTCGATCTTCGCCGTCCCCAATGGTCCACTCGAGCCCACAGGACAGCGCTACTACTTCGGGGATCGCTATCTCACACTCATCCTTCCACTCAAGCCCTCCAAGGACTACGCAGAGAGTAGCCGATACACCATCGCTATAACCCTCGAATACGACCCTGCGAAGTATGCAGCCAGCCCCAGCCAGCTCATACCTCGCTACAAGCGCGGGCTCAATGATGCAGGGGAAGAAGTCGACCTCTCCCCCTATCTCTTCTATAGCATCTATGACGGTCAGAAGCACTGGGGGACTATCCTCGTGAGCAATGAAGTCCCAAGCTATTCGTGGGCCAGCCCTGTGAGCTTCCGTCCTGCACCCTAAGCCCCTTACCAAAGACCTATGAAGACAAGGACAACCTTTACCCTAAAGCTCCTCCTCAGCGTGTGCCTCCTGACAGTAGGAGGGACGAGTTGCTTCAAGCGCGAACTGGAGCACGAGGATAACTACATCAATATAAAGCAAGACCCCAGTCTCGCCGACAACGAAGTACTGCGCTTCCGCACCTTCAAGCTCGACGACTATGACCGCTATATCATCTTCGGCAACAACAACGAAGTCAGCATCGACGGCAGCGCACAGCTTCCCCTACTCATCCACTACGATGGACAGAATCGCTCGGCGACAATCGACCTCAGTGGATGTATCTACGAATACCTGACACATCAAGACAAGCTTACCTTCCGTGGTGCACTCCTTCGTAGTCCTATCTTCACCACACCCATCGTCATCGATGCCAACCGAAGCGTGCTGGTGGCACGAATCCTAAGCAAGACAGATTTGTCCTTCGGCTAAGAGCCTTCACCCTGCCAGACGGCAAGCGTGTCAGCGTGGATGAGCGTCAGAGCTATCTCGACAAACCCCTCGGCATCAGTATCGAGCCCCTTTACTATCTGACCTATTACCGGAACTAACTCCCCCAGCTACCGAAATGAAGACAAGATATACGCTCTTGCCCTACCTCCTCTCGCTCAGCTTAGCCTCCACCTACCCGGCCTTAGCCCAACAGCAAGAGCCAACAAAGAGCAAGGCAGATACGACCGTACGTCGCACCTACCACATCAAGGAGGTCGATGTCAAGGAGAAGAAGCGTGAGAAGAAGGTACAGAAGAAGGAAATCGGACGAGAAGTCGTCTCCGACCGCGATATCAATCGTCAGTTCATCCTCTCCACCAAAGACTTCGTACGCTATATGCCAGGGGTAGGTATCTCAGAGTCAGTCTCACGCTATGGCAACAAAGGCTTCGCCATCCGTGGGGTCGATGAGAACCGCGTCTCTATATCTGTCGATGGACTGCCACAAGCCGAGACAGAGACGAACGTGGTCTTCAGCTCCTATGGACTCATCAACTCAGCCCGCCCACAGTTCGAGACCGAGTTCATCAAGAAGGTAGAGATCAAAAAAGGAGCTTCCTCCTTCGAGCACGGTACAGGAGCCCTCGGAGGCGCGGTGAACTTTGAGACCAAGGAAGCCCACACGATGATCGAACCAGGGCACTTCTACGGCATCCAAGGCAAGATCGGGGGCGACAATATGGCGCGTGGTCGTATCTATTCACTCGGTGGTGCTGCCGTCTACAAGGGCTTTGAAGCCCTCGCCCTCTACGCAGAGCGTACAGGACACGAGGTGCGTAACTTCGGTACGGGAGAGCTACGACGAAGCATCTTCTCCACCCGACCTGACCCGATGGAATACCGCCAGCAGAGCTTCCTCGGCAAGATAGCCTACCGCTATGGAGACCACAAGCTCACCGCCTCCTACTACAGCCAAAATAAGGTCACAGACTCCGAAGTATGGTCTATGGAGCCAGCCTACGTACTCACCTCACAGCACGAGCCTTATTACTATGGACACGACCAGGTACTCACTCGCCGCTACGACGTGAACTACCGCTTTACACCACTGGAGTCTCCGTGGCTCAATCAGCTCAATATCTACGTCAACGGACAGCAATCCTTCCTCGATGCCGACACACGAAGCTCGATTTATCGTCCTGAAATCAGCAACTTCCGTCCCAACTACCTCCCTGCTGGTACGCGCCGACTTCTCAAAGGGATGAGCTTCTACGACCAAGCCATTGCCCTCAAAGCAACGTCTAAGCCTCAGCACTTCGGAGCACTTGGCTACCACTTCTTCACCCTGCACGCCTCCTACCTGCACCACCATATCGAGGATAAGAATGTAGACATCAGCCGTCCGCTGAACACCTACCGCGAAGGTGTACGCTACAAAGGTCAATTCTATCGCTTCGGTGACGAGCTGCCTCAGAGCTCCTATATCTATTCCTTCCAGCGACCTGCCGACCGTGACAACCTCTCCGTAGCGCTCTCAGATAAGATCCAGATGGGACGACTCAAGCTCGACCTCGGCGTGCGCTACGACCTCTTCTCCTCTCGCACTCGAGACTGGAACGGAGATAACGACTTCAACTATTTAGGCTATCTAATCGGTAACCTCAAGACCGCAGGGATGGACTTCGAGAAGTCCAGTATCAGCGAATGGGGCTTCACGCCTATGGCGATCGTAAGCTATGACCTCCACCCGTATCTGAGCGTAGGATATAAGTTCTCCACGGGCTATCGTGTACCGACCTCTCAGGAGCGGTTCTTCCAGTACGTCAGCCTCTCGCCTGCCTTCTTCGTGCTATCAAACCCCAAGCTCCGCCGTGAGCTATCCTTCAACCACGAGTGGCATATCGGTACAGCTGACCCGAAGTATTTTGCCTACGACCTGAGCTTCTACTACAATAATTATAAGGACTACATCGAGCCCTTATATGGCGTACAGAAGATCTTCCTCGATGGACAGAATAGAGATGTTGCCTACTCCATCAACGAAAACAAGAAGAGCGCACGCCTCTGGGGGATCGACTTCAGCACGAGCCTCTACCTCGAGGAGCTCCTCCCCCAGCTCAAGCGTGCAGGACAATTCATGCTCACAGGCTCACTGAACTACTCCGAAGGTCGCTTCAGCGATGGCACCTCGATGCTCGCTATCCAGCCACTAAAAGCCGTGATTGGACTCGACTACGATCTCCCTAAGGAACGAGCAGGCATCAGCCTGCGTGCTAACTTCCTCAAGGCAAAGGATGTCGACCAGACGCGCTTCGTCAAGAGCTTCTATGGAGATGAACAGATTAGCCAGTTCCCCTACTATTTCTTCCAAAATGCCGTGACTGTAGACCTCTTTGCCTACGTCAAGATAGCGAAGTACTTCACCCTACGCGCTTCGCTGATGAACCTCACGGATACTCGCTACTGGCTCTGGGATGACCTACGTCAGATCATCAGCCCCGTGATGCTTGTCCAGCATACGGACTTCTTCCGTGGTGGGCTGGAGTCCGTCATCCGCTTCTCTCAGCCCCGACGCTATGCGAACCTCTCTCTCGAATTCAAGTTATAGTCCCCTATGATGGACAAGATAATTAGCCTACCCTACAAGGGGCTCCTCCTGCTGATCGCCCTTTGCACCCTATCGGCCTGCCAGCGTACCTACGAGCCTCTACCTCGTGACGAGAGACAGATCAGCCCTGAGGCTGGCGGGCGCCTTCAGATGAATCAGCACGAGATCCAAGTCCGAGCCAATGACTATATACGTCAGCTCTCCTTCGATCTGGCACGTCAAGAGCTGGAGCTACTGAGCGACCAAGCCGTACGTGACTCTCTGAAGGGAGTGCTGGATAAAGCGGAGAAGTTCGCCGACACCTACCTTATCTATCTCTACGACTCCAAGCACCAGAAGAAGTACCTCAACGGGAAGAACCGTATCGACTACTTCCTCGAGCCCGGCTACCTCTCCAGCTACGAAGACAACCCTACCCTCGTCCTCAACACCCTCAATGGGAACAACTACTCTCAAGCGGAGGGTCTCGGATATGTCCCTGACGATATGAGCGAGCTATACAACCTCTCGGCTTATCCACGCACTACGACCTTGGAGATCAGTGCTGCCCAGCTCGAGCGTCTTGATCTGCGTGGGCTACGTGAGCTACGCGTCCTACGTATCAAAGGAGCTAAAGATGGTCTCGTCGTCGATGCCAGTGACTGTGCTCGCCTCAAGGAGATTGAAGTGACGGGAACCCCCAACCTCACCATCCGCCAGCACACGGACGCACGATTCAAGCTCATCGTCAAGGAAGGATACTTCTCCAGCCTTGCCAGCCTCGGAGTAGATCAAGCCACATCGCTCTACCTCGAGAATGTCCGTCTACGTGATGTAGACCTTCTCGGCAAGGTTAGCCCACGTATCGCTACGCTATCGATCACAGTCGAGTCGGGTGACTCCTATGGTAGTGATGGCTTACGCTATCATCCGCTCCCCTTCGACAACGAGTTCATCACACGACTCAATAGCCAGCTACCACAGCTCCAGCGTCTGCAAGTAATCTTCGCCGAGCGCAAAGACTTCGACCGCTCCACCTTCGACAAGCTCCAGCTTCCAGCCCTAAAAGAGCTCACCCTCGGCATACGTGCTAAGAAGGGAGCTGTAGCACGCAGCAGTTGGGGGCGTAATATACGCTTCACCTTAGCAGGATGCCCCGCACTCACGAAGGTCGAGTTGCTCCACCTCTATGCCCCAGAGATTGACCTTTCGCCGCTTAATTCAAGTAGCACTCCCCAGCTCCAGCAAGTTCTCTTCTCAGGCGCGACGAAGACACTCACAGCACCCAGTCTCTCCCACACCTTTGCCTTCGATGTGGAAGTCGAGGAAGTCGAACAAATCAACGTTCCCCCTTCAGCCAAGAAGAAGGGCAACCTCACTCTTCGTGACTACAACTCTCGAGGAGAAGATGGGCATACCATCGGCAACTCTCCTCTTGTCCATACATCACTGGATCACGAATACCTACGCAGTCAGTTCGCCTCGGTCTATGGGCTGGCGGTGAGTCTCCCTCCGAGCAAGTACGTCCCCCACACCGATGAGCGAGAGATCTGGTTTGCCTTCAATATACTCGACTTCAGTGGCGAGCAATGGCGTGGCTTCAAAGGCTTAGTTTACTTCCAAGGTCTTGGTAGCACCTCTTCACGCACGATCCCAATAGACTACCTCGACTTTGGCCACCTCACCAAAGCCAATATCAAC
>ERZ773061.1119-NODE-1119-length-10272-cov-14.349320_pt1 | contig 10272 bp, 8 predicted proteins | sample MGYA00580627_ERZ773061 | MGnify/ENA primary metagenome ERZ773061 (study PRJEB29015, sample SAMEA2738119) | human oral metagenome | biome: human oral; feature: human-associated habitat; material: saliva | place: China | collected 2223 ...
CTGACAACATTGAAAAACCGTTCCGCATATTCGCGTGGAGGATTACTGATATCGTTCAGACCCCAAAAAATCGTTTAACAAGACCTCTCTTTTGACTATCGGAGCTAACTGTACCTTCCTGATTTCCCCCTTTTATACCTTCGGCAGAATACTGAACAAGATATGGAGTGCCATATATAATGCGCGTAACCCGAGAGTCTTCACAATTATCAGGATTCTCCATCAAGGATTTATATGGCTTAGTATCTGATTCTGGTTTATCTTCAACACGCAAAACCTGAAATACTGCTTCACAATGTCTGGGCCTAAATACTGAACCAGCTTGTCCTGGCGTAATTTTATCTTTATCTTTAATCTGATAACCAATAATATTTTTATGCATATCAAAATTATTTTCCAAGGTTTCCTCAGGCCCAGTTAGATATGTTGAAAGTGCTGTAGCATAAAATTCTTCAAATATATTTTCTGTTCCAGATCCAGAACGAACCACAACCGTCTTCTTATCTTCCCGAAAATCACGATGTTGCTCTTGAGGTGTACCTGATAAAACAACCCATGTATGCTCCTGTGGCGCATGCTCAAACTGGTATACCCACACCACAATAGTCGGAGCTTCAGATAGTGGAACATGCCTAAAATCATCATGTTTTTTAAAGGAATGCATCATATTTCCTGATATACCATAAGTATTATGCTCACTAATGTTATTTCGTGGGTTAAAATTGTTATTCGCCTCATCAATAAGTTTTTGTAATTCATCCATACCTCTAATTTTAACATCTCCAAGATTGGGAGTTGATTTTAATGCTTCATTCCAAGAGAAACTTCTTTCATAACTAAATTCACCACGTGGTAAAAAGGGAACGTCGGGAGTTTTACCACTAAAACCTAATTTAGAAGACCTACCTATCTTAGAATTTGTGCTATCTGAATTTTTAAAATTCTTCCTTATCAGCTGTTTACCACCTCGAGCGTCTATAATATTTTTAATTTTACGTAAACCAAAGTACTCTTCACGCGTAGGATCATATTCAATCATAATAGAATCTCAAGCTCCTTAAAATATAGATTATTAACTCTACGATAACATATTTCCACATGTAGGGACTCATAGAACAAATCCCGCAGGAACACAGACACTCTCGTCATCAGACACGAGAACGTCTACGCGCTGCGGGGTTTGCGAGAATAATAAAGGACGTTAGCGCACAATCGTAGTGATCATCTGCTGTTGCCCCAGATACCTGGCAAGGTCGTGTACATCGTCAAGGGTAACCGCACGAATTTTTTCCAATAGCTCATCGGTGCTCGTGAATTTCCCTGAGTCCAGCTCGGCACGCCCCAGTCGGGACATCCGAGAACCCGAGTCCTCACTGCCCAAAACAGTTGAACCGGCCAGCTGCCCGCGTACTTTACTGAGTTCTTCCTCAGTAATTCCTGCGGACACCAACTTATCAAACTCATACTGCAAGAGTTCACACACCTGCTCGGTTTTAGCGGGCAAGCACCCTGCGTACATGCCGAAATATCCCGCATCGGAGTAGGCACCCGAGAACGCAAACGTACTGTACGCCAGCCCGCGTTTTTCGCGAATCTCCTGGAAAAGCCGCGAAGACATGCCCGACCCAAAAGCACTCGACAGCACACTCATCGCGTAGCGGCGCTCATCCCCAGCAATAATACTCGGGCACCCCATCACAATATTGGTCTGTTCAAAGCCCTTCTGCACCTCGTGCAGCTCGGAAAACGGGACAATACTGCTCTCCGTGCGCACACGGCGCGGTACCGGAGCCACACCCTCAAGAAGGTTCCAGCCGTAGCGGGTGAGCGTATCCAACACAAGGTTTACGATGTGCGAGTGCTCCAGCGATCCAGCCGCCGAGATGACGAGGCGATCCGGCGTGTAATACTGCTTGTAATGTTCCCACACAGCATCCCGCGGGACCTGCATAATCTCCTGCGGAGTACCACCGATCGGGCGACCCAGGGGGTTCTGGCCCATAAGCTGTTCTACAAAATTCTCGAAGGCAACGTCCGTAGGATCATCCTGGTCCATGGCAATCTCTTCCAGAATTACCCCGCGCTCCTGCTCCAGATGCTCTGGATCGAGCAAAGCGTTACTCACCATATCAGCCAGGACATCAACCGCCATCGGGGTATCGTCGTCAAGTACACGCGCATAATAGCAGGTATGTTCCTTCGCAGTGAGGGCGTTTGATTCGCCTCCCACCGCATCGAATGCCTGGGCAATATCAAAAGCAGTTCGAGACGGAGTTCCTTTAAAGAGCAGATGCTCCAAAAAGTGGGTAGACCCCAACATACCGGGTGCTTCATCCCGGGAGCCGACCCCTACCCAGAATCCGAGGGAAACGCCGCGGGTGCCAGGCATCCGCTCCGTTATCACCCGAACACCGCCGGGCAAAATCGATCGGCGAACTTCATTACCATTTACGCCCTCGTAAACCAGGCGACCGCGTTCATAGTCGAGCTCAGCGGTAATCTCATCGCGCGCAACGGGAAGAGAAATAGGCATTAGTGAATAGTCCTTAGCAAACCAAATGTATATAGCGAGCCGTACAAGTCAGAGTAAACGCCAGCCCATCATGAGAACAACCCTCAGGAGTCTCAGGACGAGCTGGCGCTGCTTATCCGACAGAAAAACCAGCAAGTTCCTTAGTCAAGGTGCGGTTTATATCGGGGAGAGTTTCTACTCGGCATCCTCAGCATCAATCACCGGGGAGAGCGAAAGCTTGCCGCGATCGTCAATCTTAGTGATCTCAACCTGCACCTTCTGCCCCACCGAAACAACGTCTTCGGCATCCACCACACGCTTACCACCGTTGAGCTTGCGCATCTCAGAAATATGAAGCAGACCGTCCTTACCGGGGGTAAGCGAAATGAACGCACCGAAATCAGTCACCTTCACAACGGTACCCAGGTAGCGCTCGCCGACCTCGGGAACCTGCGGGTTCGCGATTGCGTTGATAGCGGTGCGTGCAGCCTCAGCCGAAGGACCGTCGGTTGCACCGATAAAGACAGTACCATCGTCTTCAATCGAAATATCGGCACCGGTATCTTCCTGGATCTGGTTAATCATCTTGCCCTTCGGGCCGATAACCTCGCCAATCTTAGCGACCGGAACCTTCACCGAGATGATGCGCGGCGCGAATTCGCTCATCTCATCAGGGGCATCAATAGCTGCGGTGATCACATCCAGAATGTGCAGACGAGCCTCACGTGCCTGGGTCAGTGCACCTGCCAGCACAGATGCAGGAATACCGTCGAGCTTGGTGTCCAGCTGAATAGCAGTCACAAATTCGCTGGTACCGGCAACCTTGAAATCCATATCGCCTAGGGCATCTTCGGCACCCAGAATATCGGTCAGTGCGGCGTAACGAGTTTCGCCATCAACCTCATCAGAGACAAGACCCATTGCGATACCTGCAACGGGCGCGCGCAGAGGCACACCGGCATTGAGCAGCGACAGGGTCGAAGCGCAGACCGAGCCCATCGACGTGGAGCCGTTCGAGCCCAGAGCTTCAGAGACCTGGCGGATCGCGTAGGGGAACTCCTCGCGCGAGGGCAGCACCGGGGTAAGCGCACGTTCCGCAAGTGCACCGTGGCCGATTTCGCGGCGCTTGGGCGAGCCAACACGGCCGGTCTCGCCGGTAGAGTACGGCGGGAAGTTGTAGTGGTGAATGTAACGCTTGGACGTGACCGGGTACAGCGAATCGAGCTGCTGTTCCAGCTTGAGCATATTCAAGGTAGTCACGCCCATAATCTGGGTTTCGCCGCGCTCGAAAATTGCCGAACCATGCACGCGCGGCAGCACCTCAACCTCGGCGGTCAGCTGGCGAATATCGGTGAGTCCGCGACCATCAATGCGCACCTGTTCGGTGAGGATGCGCTGGCGCACGGTGTGCTTGGTAAGAGCCGCAAACGCCACTGAAACTTCATTAGCGCGCTCCTCAAACTCTTTACCTTCCCCGGTGAGGACTTCCATCAGCTCGGCTTCAAGCTCAGCGGCAGCGGCTTCACGGTCCTGTTTACCCGCGATGGAGTAAACTTCCACGAGGCGCTCGCCTGCGAAGTCCTTCACGGCGGCGTCAACGTCTTCACCATGCCCGCCGAAGTAGGGAAGCTCCAGATCGGGTTTACCGGCACGCTCAACAAGATCAGCCTGCGCCTTGCACAGAGCAGCAATAAAGGGCTTCGCAGCCTCCAAACCTTCGGCTACGATCTCTTCGGTGGGGGCAGTATGGCCGTCTTCCTTAATAAGCTTCCAGGAGTTATCGGTTGCCTCTGCCTCTACCATCATGATCGCAACGTCTTCGCTGCCGTCGGCCTTAGTCACGATGCGACCGGCCACAGCCATATCGAATACGGCGTTTTCCAGCTGAGAGTATTTGGGGAAGCACACCCACTGCCCATCAATAAGGGCCATACGCACACCACCGATAGGCCCGCTAAAGGGTGCACCTGATAACGCGGTTGATGCGGATGCTGCGTTAATCGCAAAGGTATTGTAAATTTCGTCTGGCTCGATGGTCAGAACGGTGACGACAACCTGCACTTCGTTACGAATACCCTTGGTAAAAGCGGGGCGCAGTGGACGGTCGATTAGACGTGCCGCAAGAATCGCCTCGGTCGGGGGTCGCCCCTCGCGGCGGAAGAACGAACCGGGAATTTTACCGGCGGCGTACATGCGCTCTTCAACGTCTACGGTCAGCGGGAAGAAGTCAAAGCCCTCGCGGGGAGATTTACCAATTGCGGTTGCTGAAAGCAGCGTTGTTTCGTCATCAATCGTGACGAGCACGGATCCTGCCGCTTGTTTGGCGAGACGGCCAGTTTCAAAACGTACATGGCGTTTGCCATGAATACCATTGTCAATTTCTACTTCAGAGAATTGGATTTCGGGACCTTCCACGATTCCTTCTTTCTGTGTTCGTATGCCCGTCGCCGTTTTCACCCAATCTATCGGCCTTCGATAGGAAACCACGGACGTCGTACCCTGAACCTCTGTTGTGTACAGGAGTATTCCGTAATTCGCTACCGAGGACCGCACCGGGGCGTGCCTGGAACGAGCACTTTTTATAAACTGTTTATCTGAAAAATGGACGGGTTTCCGTACATGATAACGCGGGCGCATCCCCCGCCGTGCGACGGAGGATGCGCCCGCTTAGCGTTACCTGCAAGGTACGAAAACCTTAGCGACGCAGACCAAGACGCTCAATGAGCGAACGGTAGCGTTCAATATCAATATCCTTGAGGTAGCCTAGCATATTGCGACGACGACCCACGAGGATCATCAAACCACGACGGGAGTGGTGATCGTGCTTGTGGAACTTCAAATGCTCAGTCAGATCGGAGATTCGACGAGACAGAACTGCAATCTGCACCTCGGGAGAACCAGTGTCACCCTCGTGAGTTGCGTATTCCTTGATGATTTCCTGCTTGATAGCGGGATCCAATGCCACTGTAATAACTCCTAGAGTTAGTGCCGCGTAGCTGCCCGTACGACCGTATGTCGCCGGGGTTTTGGGCGTATGCCCCTCACGTCTTCTGCCGCGGACCGCAGACACGCGTTTAACACATTCTACGCTACTTTTACGGATTTTGAAAGATTACCGCCGCAGCACATTCCGTATTTAGGCCTAGCATTTCCGCCCGCAATACCGCATTTATCCGCCCTGAACATCAGACGTGATCGCCAGTTTTGCGTTCTTTGCCAACCGTGGCGCTACCGCTAGGCGATAGTACGCGAGAAGGAAAACACACCATATAGCGCCAACAACAAGAGCCAAACGAGTGTCATCGAAGAATCCGAAGAGCACGACGATGAACGCCATAAACGCAAGCGTTATATAGCTGACGACCAGAGGAAGCCGCACGGGCTGCACTTCGTCTTCGTATCCCCCACGTTTATAGGCGATGTGCGCCAGCAGAATCATAACCCACACGAAAACGGTCGCGAATGTTGCCAGCGAAGCGACTACTTCAAAAGCATTCTCGAACGCGATATTCACGATCACGCCCACCGCCATAACCACGATCATCAGAAGAGTCGTCATCCAGGGCGCACCGTTTTTTGCAACCTTGCCGAATGATTTCGGGGCCAGCCCCTGCTTTGCCAGCCCGTACATCATACGCCCGGCACCGTAAACATCGGCATTCATCGCAGACACGGCGGCGGTAATAATAACCACGTTGAGGATTGATCCTGCCGCCGGAATTCCCAGGTTCTCGAAGATCTGCACAAAAGGCGAGTTCTCTTTAGTGACAGAGTACCAAGGGTAGAGCGACATAATGACGGAGAGAGTCAGCACATAGAAGATCAGAATGCGGAACGGCACAGTACGAATAGCCTTAGGAATCGACGTGCGTGGGTTTTCCGCCTCCCCCGCCGCAATACCGATATTCTCAATACCGCCAAAGGCAAACATTACCACGGTAAAACATGCCAGGAAACCAGTAAACCCTTCGGGCATAAAACCACCATCAAGCGCCCACAGATTCGTAACGGACGGCTTCACCGAGGTGTGTGCCTGCACACCAACGAAAAGCAGAATAATTCCGCCCACAATCATGGCGATAATAGCGCTTACCTTGACAATAGTGAACCAAAATTCTGTCTCGCCAAAGGCTTTCACCTTGGCAAGGTTAATGGCGAGCAAAATGAGCAGCACCGATACGATCCAGATCCACGAGGGCGACTGGGGAAACCAGAATTTCATATATACTGCAAATGCTGTCACATCCGCGATGGCAACGAGCGCCATTTCCAGAGCATAGCTCCAGCCGGTGACGAACCCAGCCCAAGGTCCCAGATACCGGGTTGCGTATTCCGAGAATGCGCCAGATACGGGGTGTGCCAGTGCGAGCTCCCCCATAGCGCGCATCACCATGAAAACGGCAGCTCCGCCAATCACATAGGCGAGTAGTACAGCGGGGCCCGCCAGTTGAATAGCGGAGGCGGAGCCGTAAAAGAGTCCGGTGCCAATTGCCGAGCCAAGCGCAATGAACATGATGTGACGCAGGGAGAGTCCGCGCGATAGCTGGGGCGCATCCTCGGTGGAGATAGCGCCATATGCGGTGGTTGCCGCAGAGTTAGCGTTATTCTTCATTTTTCCTCACCTCGCGGGTTAGCGGTGTAACCTCTCGAAAATCTTGTGTTCTGGTTGGTTCTGCGGTGTGGCTTTTGTTGCCGTATGCCGTGCACCTCCCCTATCGAGGTTGTGGGATGCGCCCAGCGTACTCCCCGTGCATCCTTGCGATTTCTTAGTTGCGGTGAACCGTAACGCAAAAAGACGGCGGGTTTGGCAACGATAGCCAACCCGCCGTCTTGCTTAAGACTATTTCTGTTTACGCTTACGTCCTACGATGAGCGACAACAGAGCGGTTACGCCAGTCACGGTATAGACTGCCGGCCACGCGCCAATTTTCTTGGCGAGTGGATGGGAGTAACCGAAGGCAGAAAGGTAAACGCCGGTGAGGAACGTAGCACGCCCAACTCCAGCTTTACGCTTCCAGTTCTTGAAAGCAATAAAACCCGCAAGACCCAGCACAGCACCACCAAGAGGCCGGTTGCCGGTTGTAGATGCGACCTTGTAACCGCCAAGAAGACCAGCCGCAGAGGCTAAGGTCGGGCAGATTTTCATGGTGCTCTCCTGAGTCACGAGTACGTTATTGCTGTGTTAACCATACGCTATGACGGCTTAAATGTGAATTCTCTCGGAATTTTTCTTGTAATGAGTGTTTCTGTGCAACCGTCTGAGCACTTGGGGCCTGAAGCATTATGGTCTTCTTAAGCAGATCCGTCCACTTAGTCTTCAAGGTTCAACTCAAGAGCGGGTAATTCCTGCTGCGTCCAGAGCTCAGCGGCAATCTGCAGCGCATATCGTGCCGAGCGGGGAGCCACCACATCGACCGAAAGATGAAATTCCTGATCTGCTGCTGGGCCGCATAAATCAGAGATGCAGCGTACCGCCATAAAAGACACATCATAGTTACTGCAGATCTGCGCGATCGCTGTGGTCTCCATATCGGTGCTGAGTGCCGTATCGAAGGCCTCTCGGGTGTCCTTCACGTTGTACTCAGTCACGAATGAGTTACCCGCAAGCATCCGCCCTTGGTGCACCGCCCAGGAACCTTCCTCCTGTGCCGATTTAAGAGCTGAAAGCGCCGCTTCAATCGCCTCTTCCCAGTCCGAGTCACGATCGCCATAGGATACGGGCATCCCAGGAATCTGCCCGCGTTCGTATCCAAAAATGGTTGCGTCGGCATCGGTGTACAGGTAATTTGACCCCAGTACTATATCTCCAACGTTGATGTGCTGCGCAAGACCACCGGCGGTTCCTGCACTGATAACCCCCAAACAGTTAGTCGCGTAGTTGATAGCTTCCGTGACAGCGGATGCGGCATTGACTAACCCAATTTTGGAGCGAACCAGCAGAAGGGGAACCTGATCTTCTTCAAGCATAAGATAACGTGGGTAGAATTTTGCTACACCTTCAGTGAAGGAGGGCTGTGCTTGCTCGGTCGCTGCGAGGAACGGGGCTAGCTCTTCATCCATCGCAACCTGAATGACGATCGCGTTTGAGAAGCTCATCATGAGGTCGTTCAGGTTCTCCAAGTCGGCATACATTTCGTTAAAAATATCCGCCGAGGTAAAGTCTGTGGGGAACATCTGCGCAGCTTCTTCGGAGTGCCCCTGTTCGCCAGAGTGATGCTGTTCGCTCACGCCGCCATCACCTGCTCCCAGTCAGCACGTGCGGCGAGGAATTCACGTGCAGCATTCTGCGCCCCTTCAAGGGTGTGGTTAGCGCCCCAACCGCACTGTATTTCATTCGCGGCGGGCACCTCGGTAGCCGTGAGAATATCTCGTAGAGTCGCTTCCAGGATGGGCAAGAACTCCTGCAGCTCTAGCCCCAGGGTGAGGGCGTAAAACCCAGTTTGGCATCCCATTGGTGAAAAATCGATGAGCTTATCTGTGTGGTTGCGCATGTGCTCGGCGCTCATATGCTCGATCGAATGTACGACGGGCATTTCAAGATGGCCCTTGTTAGGCTGAGTGAAGCGGACATCGTATTTGATAAGGGTATCTCCACCGGGCAATTCCTTGCGGTCTGCAATCCGCACATAGGGGGCCACAACGGCACGATGATCAAGGTTGAAAGACTCGACGTTCATTTTTTTCATGCTTATATTCTCTCTTAAGCACCCGCTTCGTCGGAACCCTTCATAAGATACTCTCCCTAAGAGAGTTCCTGCATTCTCATTGCATAAATGCCGCTGAGCTCGGTCTCATGACGCAAGAATACGGCGGCATCGCGTTATTGCAATACCGCCGTATTCCATGTACAGCATGCACTGCTGCACTAGCCCTCTTTATATAAGTGCCAAACAGCTTGATGGTGCATAGCTTTGCTGGAGGATATTACTCTTGGGTCCAGTTACCGCCGAAAGCCCAGTATCCGCTGACCGGTACCGCATGCTTATTGGCAGAACTGCTGCACTCTGCAACACGGGGATCTTTGAGTGCGTAAGAGTACTCGCCCACCACACCAACCTGGTCGTTATCTCCAGCCCAACGTTTGGGACCACCATTATAGGTTGGATTGCAGTTGTTGTTGTAGTAGCGCTGATTAATGTACGAGGCGGACATTTCTTGAAGCGAGTACACACGAATAGTTACTTTAATAATCGTTCCTGCACTTACCGGTCCGAAGTCAAGATAGAGCTGTCCGCGCCAGCGGCTGCCCTCAACTACAGAACGCGCCTGAGAACGGGAGAACGGATAGAACTTGCGGTCCTCATAACAACCGTAAGACCCCGTAGTTTTTGAGGGCATACCATCAATATTTCTGTAGTTGAAGCTCCCCCACCCAAAGGTTCCCTGCTTGATAGGTTGGGCACCAGTAACTTTATACCCAACACCGTTAAATTGGGTATCGAGTACAGCATTATTTTTTGCATTTTGTTCACCCACTGGAGTTGCCTGATTAACCCAAGGATTCGCCTTAAAGCTCCGCAAATCTTCTGTGATGCGGTAGGTAAAGGTGAAATCATGGTAAGGGTTTCTCTCAATGGGTGTATTAACAGCATAAGGGTTACGACCATTGTCATATGTATCGGCAAATTTATAAGATACACCAGCGCCCCCTTGGTTCCCCCAGTCCGCGACGGTAATATTCGGATTACCATTGTCCGAGAATTCGTTAGAAACGCTCGTCTCCACAACATTCTGAGTCGCAAGCCATGAACAATCCGGCA
>ERZ773061.1120-NODE-1120-length-10263-cov-7.336011_pt1 | contig 10263 bp, 6 predicted proteins | sample MGYA00580627_ERZ773061 | MGnify/ENA primary metagenome ERZ773061 (study PRJEB29015, sample SAMEA2738119) | human oral metagenome | biome: human oral; feature: human-associated habitat; material: saliva | place: China | collected 2223 ...
TCTTTACTCGTTAGATTTTATAAAACGTCTTGACTAATTATAGCATGGGTGAAGTAAAAATGCTAGACCTGTATCAGATTTTTTATTAAGATTATGCCGTTCAGCTGAGTTTTTGGCGGTCGTTTTATAGTATAATTATCAGAAAGGCTGCTTATTAAACAGTCGCGGAGGATATTTATAAATCAATTATGGAGGATTGGCTCGATGCCAGAGGCAGACTATACCCTGAAAATCGCCGGAAACAAGAATTCAAATCAGGTTACGGATCAAGCTAACTTTATTTGGAATATAGCAAATAAACTGCGCGGCGCTTATATGCCAGATAAATACGGTGACGTTATTATTCCAATGACTATCGTGCGTCGTTTTGAATGCTCTCTTGCAGACACTAAAAAAGAAATTCTCGAAAAATACGAAAAGAATAATAATTCACCTGTGCAATTCCTCTACAAAATTTCTGGCTACCAATTTTATAATACAAGTCGCTTTACCCTGGCTGAACTTTGCAATGATCCAAACAATATCGCCGCTAATTTTAAAGAATATATCAGCGGATTTTCACAGAATGTCCGCGAGATCTTAAGTGGTCTTGAGCTTGATTCTCATATTAAGAAGATGGATAAAGAGGGTTGTCTTTACTCCGTCGTAAAGGATTTTTCCGAGCTAGATCTATCACCAAAAACTTACGATAGCGTACAGATGGGCTATATCTTTGAAAACCTGATTGGTCGCTTCTTTGAAAACGTGGATGCAGGTCAATTCTATACTGGCCGCGATATTATTAAGATGCTCGTCGAAGTTCTCATGTCTGAAGGCTGTGATGATCTCAAGGACCCGCAAAAAGTTGTTACGGTCTGCGATCAAGCTTGTGGAACCGGCGGTATGCTCTCTACAGCTTATGACTCCATCAAAGCAATGAACCCGACCGCGAATATTCGTCTATTCGGTCAAGAATATAATTCTGTCAGTTGGTCTATTGGTTTAGCTGAAATGCTAATTAAGGGGCAGAATTCCGAAAACTTTCGCCATGCTGATACATTTAAGGAAGACTGCTTCCCGAATCAAAAGATGCGCCTAGTTATCGAGAATCCACCATTCGGTACGCCATGGTCTGGCAAAGACGCAAAGCAAGGACAGGAAGATGCTGTTCGCGCCGAATATCGACGCGGCAAAGATGGCCGCTGGGGAGCTGGTTTACCATCTGGAGGCGATTCTCAACTTCTTTTTATGCAGTCTGCTATTGATAAGATGGATGAGAATCTTGGTCGTGCCGCGATCATTGAGAACGGTAGCCCACTCTTCACTGGCGGTACGCTTTCTGGCGAGTCTCAGATTCGTCGCTCAATGCTTGAGCGCGATTTAATCGAAGCGATTATTGCTTTGCCGACTGATCTCTTCTATAACACCGGCATTCAAACTTACGTCTGGATCCTCTCGAAAAATAAGCGCCAAGAACGCAAAGGTAAGATTCAGCTAATCGACGCTTCCGGAATCTTTCATAAGCTTCGCAAGCCGCTCGGCATGAAGAAAAACGAATTCAAAGGCGTGGACATTAAGAAGATTGTCGATCTGTACAAAGCTTTCGAAGACGCCGATCCAGAACTCTCTAAAGTTTATAAGAATACGGAGTTCATCTATCGCGAATATACCGTCATGCAGCCACTTCAAAGAAGCTACGCAATTACGGTAACCAGAATCGAAAATATGCTTTCAAGCGGATCGCTGAATACGCTTTATGACGAAGCCAAGGTATACGAGCTCGAGAATGCCGATAAGCTAACCAACAAAGACCAAAAGAAACTGGATAACTTCAAATCCAATAAAGAAATCTATGATGCCGTACTCGAGGCGCTTGAAAATGCCAAGTCAGATAAGAAGTATAATTCCCCAGAGGAATTCGAACCTATGCTTGAAGATATCCTTTCAGATATTAAGCTCGATAAGAAAATCGTTGCAAAAATTATGAATGGCCTATCCGAGATGGATAAATCAGCTAAGATTCAGACCAAGAGAAATGGCGAGATTGAGTATGATAAATCTACCAAAGACTCCGAAATCGTCAAGTTTGACGAAGATGTTGAAGATTATATGGCACGCGAAGTCTTACCTCACATTCCAGACGCAAAATACTTCGACGAAGATAAGATTGGTGCGGAGATCCCATTCACTCGTTACTTCTATAAGTATCAAGAGCCTAGATCTAGCGAAGAGCTCGAAAAAGAGTTTCTTGAGCTAGAAAAGTCTGTTTCTGATCGCATAGCTAAGCTCTTCAAGGAGGCTTAATGGTTTCAACTGAATGGATAAGGATACCAGTTAAATATTTAATAAAATACTCTGGTACTCCGTCAAAAGCACCAATTAAAAATCAGGCGTTCACTGAACAGGCTGAAGGACTTTTCCCAGCCTACAGCGCCTCGGGCCAAGATGTTTGGCTGCCGAATTACATGTTTAATTGCGAGGCAATAGTATTGTCTGCAGTCGGTGCAAGATGTGGTAAAACGTTTTTAGCTAAAGGAAAATTCGGCGTATGTGCTAATACACATGTATTAGTCTTAAATGGAAAATGCGATGGACGCTTTCTAAATTATTTACTTAATAATGAAGAGTGGTGGCAAAAAGGCGGCTCTGCACAACCATTTGTTAAGGTGCAAGAATCGATTAACCAAAGAATAAATCTGCCATCTAAAGAAGAGCAAAAATATATAGCCGATTTTCTTGATACAAAATGCGAAGAAATAGACGGACTCATCCACAATATATCTAAGCAAGTCGACCAACTAACCTCATACAAAAAAGCTGTCATCTATAAGGCATTGACTGGTGGATTATCAAATAAAAATATCCTAGACACAAGTGATGGTGTCTGGAAAACAATCCCCGAAAGCTGGAGCCTTGTAGATATAAAATATTTATTTGAGATAGTTAAGAGAATCGCAGGCAAAGAGGGCTACGATGTGCTTTCTGTTACCCAAAGCGGTCTTAAGGTCAAAGATATTACGTCGGGCGAGGGACAGTTGGCTGACGATTATAGTAAATATCAACTAGTCTATCCAACAGATTATGTTATGAACCATATGGACCTTTTGACTGGATGGGTAGATTTATCGGACAAGACTGGTGTTACTAGCCCGGACTACAGAGTTTTCAGGTTAAGAGATAAGAAAAATAATAGCCTCGAATACTTTAAATACGTAATGCAATGTTGCTATATGAATAGAATCTTTTATTCCTTAGGCCAAGGCGTATCTAATCTAGGTAGATGGAGACTCCAAACATCGGCCTTTAATAATTTTAAGATTCCAGTTCCACCACTGAATGAACAGAACGATATAGTTAGAAGATTGACCGAAATAATCAGTGATACTGATCGCTCAATAGAATTAAAAGAAAAACAGCTTGAGAAAATCGTTGATTATAAAAAATCCATCATTTATGAATATACAACGGGTAAAAAGCGTGTAAAAGGAGAGTTATGAAATCACTAATAGATGAGAAAACAGAATATCAGCAATACTTTATCGCTCGACTTTGCGATGCGGGATATCGTGAGCGCATCGCCAAGGAAAAATACGACAAACGTTACGCGATGGATACCGAAGAACTCCTTGCTTTTTTACGAGATACTCAGCCAGAAGAAATGGCTACCCTCGAAAAGATTCATAAAGACAATACCGATGCGTTGGTTATCGCAAAAATTAACCAACAAATTCTCCAAAGCAGTCTCCTCGACGTTCTTAAAGATGGCGTAGAAATTACCGGCACTACGCTAAAACTCATCTATGACAAACCTGCAACTTCTTACAACCCAACGCTAGAAGCCCTCTATAAGAAAAACCGCTTCACTGTAATGCAAGAAGCCGTAATCAGTGACCACGAGCGCGTAGATTTAGTTTTCTTTGTGAATGGCCTGGCTGTAGTGAGCTGCGAGCTTAAGAGCGAATACTCTCGTCAAAATTATCGTAACGCAATTGACCAGTATACTAATACTCGCGATCCCAATAACCGTCTTTTTAAGTTCAAGGCGGGTACGGTCGTCAATTTCGCAATGGACTTAAACGAAGTCTATATGACCACGAAACTCGACGGAATCAACACTACTTTCTTGCCGTTTAACCGTGGCTCTGGTGAGGGCGTAAAAACTGGCGCCGGGAACCCTCTAAGTGACGGTGTTAGCGAATACCCTGTCCACTATATGTGGGATGACGTACTTACGCCAGACAGTATGATCGAACTCCTAATGAATTTCTGCTTTACGATCCGTGAAGAAAAGAAAGATCCAGAAACTGGCGAGAAATCGTACAAAGAAAAGCTCATTTTCCCACGTTATCATCAGCGCGATGCTGTCAGAAAACTTCTTGCTGATGTCCACGACCGCGAATCTTCGCTGAACTATCTTATTGAGCATAGCGCTGGCTCTGGCAAGACAAATACTATTTGCTGGCTTGCACACCGTCTCTCTTCTCTCCACAACAAAGAAGATAAGCAAATCTTTGATAATGTGATTATCGTAACTGACCGCCTAGTAGTTGATCAGCAACTTCAAAAGGCTGTAAAGAGCATTGATCACCAAGCCGGCCTCATTCGCGCAATCGGTGAGAAATCAAGTGACGATTCTTCTACTCTTCGCGATGCGCTTAAGGGTAATACGAAGATTATCGTGACGACAATTCAGAAATTCTTGTATCTTGATTTTAATGAGCTCGTAAAAGAGTTAAAGGATAAGAAATTTGCAGTTATCATCGATGAGGCTCACTCCTCTACCTCTGGTAAAGATATGTCGGCGGTTCAAAATATCCTTGGCGCCAAAGACGCAACTTCTGAGAATGCCGAAGACATTGATAGCTCGGATGTGTTGGAAAAAGAGCTCAGCAAAAACGGCAAGCAAGAAAACGTATCTATCTTCGCCTTTACAGCTACACCAAAGCCAACCACTCTACAATTATTTGGAACGGATATTGTCACGCCAGAGGGCGATGTCCGAAAAGCCGCTTTTCACCTCTATTCAATGAAGCAAGCAATCGAGGAAGGCTTTATTCTCGATGTGCTCAATAATTACACCGAATACAATACTTTCTATAAAGTATTACAAGAGCCGAGCGAAGACGATCCTATACTAAAGACTATGGAAGCAAAGAAGCAAATCTATCGCATAGCAATGCTTAATCCAGAGAATATTGAACAACGCATTGCGATTATTGTTGCTCACTTCCGCGACAACGTAAAGAATGAACTTGGCGGCCAAGCAAAGGCTATGATTGTAACAAACTGGCGCGAAGAGGCTGTCCGCTACTACTTCGCTTTGAAGAAATACCTTGCCGACCATGCAATAGACGATATCAAGCCGCTAGTAGCCTTTACTGGCAAAGTTAAACTTGATGGCGACGAAACTGAATATACTGAACATGGAGTTAATGGCTTCTCCGAAGACAAACTACCTGAAGAATTCAATACAGATCGCCACAATATCCTTATAGTGGCTAATAAATATCAGGTCGGCTTCGATCAACCAAAGCTTTCAGCAATGTACATCTTAAAGCCCCTCGCTGGAGTAAACGCCGTTCAGACACTCTCTCGTCTTAACCGCACCTGCGCTCCATACGCAAAGAAAACTTTCATCCTTGACTTCGTAAATACCTACGAAGAAATGGAAAATGCATTTGCGCCATATTATACTACAACTATATTAAAAAATACCGCGTCAGTCTCCGAACTTCGTGATAAGGCTGAAGAAATTGACGGCTACGGCGTCATTACAGATTATGACGTGGATGCACTCTTCAAAGTAGTTTATGAAAACGCTGTAAAAGATGCCAAAGGTACTGGCAATATTCGCACGAGGATTAATGCGAATGCTGAAGCGAATCAGATCATCCGCCGCAATATCCTAGTCATGAATAATATGTTTGGCGAGGATCTCAATAAAAAGAAAGAGTTTATCGGAGCTTGCCGAAGCTACGTCCGTCTCTATGATTTTCTTTCGCTCATTACTGGTCAAATAGATAATGAGCTATTCAAGAAATATATCTTCCTTTCTACTTTCTTAACCAATATCGACTTTGGTACCGGTAATGGTATCGACATCACAAAGAAAGTAAATATGGTCGAGTTCAAGAATCTATACGCTCAGAAACACGATGGTGGTCCACACGCGTCTAAGCCGTTCGTTAATCTTCCAAATGCCGAAGTAAGACTTACAAAAGACGAAGAACAACTACTTTCGAGAATCATCGATGATATTAACACCGCTTCCGGCCAAACGTTTGATACGGATGTCGCAACCAAAGCCATGCTTCAGATTAAAGACTTGCTTCTCAAAAACGAAAATCTTAAAGTCGGCGCGAAGAATAATAACGAAGACGACTTTGCATTTAGCTTCTATGACGATGCAGACGAAGCGTTGCTTGAGGGTTTGATGAGCAATAACGAGTTCTTCACCCTGCTCCTCAATGATCAAAATCTCAAGAAGCGCGTTCTCGATGCATTTAAACATAGTGTTTATACGGAATTAAAAAAGAATTAGACCTAAAGGAATTATATGAAGATCGAAAGAGGCAGGATTATAAACGATTTCATCGAACCAAACAAGCGCCAATATTCAATACCGGTATACCAACGCAACTACGAGTGGTCTGACGAGCAATGTAAAAAACTATTCGCCGATATTATTGATGCGCACAATAAAGATCGTTCGCACTTTTGTGGTTCAATAGTATATGCAAGGCTTAAGGACGAACATAATATTGACTACTTTGTTATCATTGATGGCCAGCAGCGTATCACCACTATCTACTTGCTAATCAAGGCATTAATGGATTCGACAGACTCTGCCGAAGAAAAAGCTCAGTTTGTATCAGTTTTGTATAATGAGGATAAATTTGAGAAATATGACTGGGATGAGGCGAGCAAACTAAAATTGAAGCCGATCAAATCTGATGATATTCAGCTAAAGCTTCTTATGGAGAATAAACTCGACAAACTAGACAAATCAAGCGATATCTATAAGAACTACAAGCTATTCCGTGACCTCATCGATAAATCCCTAGAAAAAGATCCTAAACTAAGCGTTCCTGGAATTTATGATGGCCTAGAACATCTATCTTGTGCCAGAATTGGTCTAGAAGATGAAGATGCACCACAAGAAATATTTGAGCGTATCAACTCTACAGGCTTACCACTTAGCTTATCTGATAAAATTAGGAACTTCGTCTTAATGACGGATGTTGATCAAGAGAGTCTATATGAAGAGTACTGGTTACCAATTGAACAGAACGTAAGACGCAATAAAATGTCAGATTTCTTCTTGAACTACCTAAATATGCAGCTGGATGTTTTCGCAAAAGACAACATAGCCTACGATAGTTTCAAGGACTTTTATTACGATAACGACTACACTAATCAATCCATGCTCGAGGAGCTTAAACATTACTCTGAATTATATAAAGCATTCCAGGGCGGCGAAAACGAATTTTCCGAAAAGACAAATGAACTACTCGGCGGTCTACGAGATTTAAAGCAGACCACGATATATGTATTTCTATTTAGGGTATTCGACGACAGGCTAAATGGCGTTATTGACGATAATACCCTAGAGAGAGTTCTCGAGTTCTTCTTAAACTACAGCGTAAGACGTATCGCTTGCGAAATTGGGTCTAACTCACTCCGTGGTTTATACAAAACACTCTATAAGCGTATTTTCAATAATGATGACAATAAAGAACATTACTACGATGCTATCGTATGTTTCTTTACTCAACTCAACTCTGGCGACAAATTCCCAACCGATTCAGAATTCGCAGTTGCACTTAGAGAAAAGGATATTTATCATAAGCCAGATCTCCGCAAATACTTGCTATCAATGATCGAAAATTACGGCTCGAAAGAAAAGTTAGAGATCAACAGTGATATCACAATTGAACATATTATGCCGCAGAAACTATCTTCCGATTGGCAAAGAATGATTGGCGATAACTGGCAAAACGATCATGCAGAATACTTACATACCTTAGGCAACCTTACTCTTACTGGGTATAATAGCGAATTATCTAATAAACCATTTAGCGAGAAAAAGAGGCTACTCGAAGAATATGGTGCTAAGATAAAGACATTAAACATTGATGTTCTTGATAAATATTCTTGGAGCATCGACGACATTAAGAGCCGAGCAAAAAGACTCTCCGATAAAGTAATAGATATATTTAGCTATCCGGAGGCCTCAATTGAAATTTCATTTAAAGATCCTAGGTATAAAGAGTATGGTTGCGAAAATGCAGGTGAAGCTACAAACAAAAGTGTCGAATACTTTATGCTCCAAGGAGAAAAAATATACGTCACCAGTTTCGCCGATATATGCTACGTATTATAGTAAAGAAACTCTATGACGAAGATCCGAGCGTAATTGAGGAAATGGCAAGAGCAAATAGCCAAATTGTTGGTTGGTCTAAAAATGTCATGTTCTCTTATGAGTCAGACGTCACGAGTGGCGACCAAAAGATTGATGGCACAGATATTTACGTATCTGAGGGCTTTTCGGCCGCTTATATTATTTGTATCATCAGGTCATTGTTAGAAAACTACGGAATTGAACTCGATGAGTTTAGCTACAGTGCGAGAAGCGTAAAAGCTGCTTGAGAAAAAGCCGCCCCTACCGGGCGGCTTTTAAGTACGCGACCATCACTTCTTTCACACTGCATTCCGGAATGTTCCCAAGAGTTTCGACTATCTGGGTAATCAAGCCAACTAAAGACCGTAATCGGCGCTCGCGACGAGTGACGCGATCATCAGAAAGTTCGTCGATCTTGCGATTGATTTGACCGACACTCTCAATAATCGTGTCCATTTTTGTTTCGAGCTTCGGCCACATTAACTTCCAAATTCTCAGTAGTCACATTTGCTCCTAGGCTTTAGTTCGGCCATATAATGTCGCAACTTTCGGAGCAATAAGAGCGTCTATAAACTTATTGCTTATGCATATTATATCGCAAATAGCAAGTTTGTATGGTAGAATTGAGATATGGGTTTCAGATTCAGAAGATCTGTAAAAATAATACCTGGCGTAAAGCTTAACTTTTCTAAGCGAGGCGTTTCTACTACGCTTGGTGTGAAAGGTGCTCGTTATACTATGGGAAGTGGAGGCCGACGAACGGCATCGGTCGGTATTCCCGGCACTGGTATTTCGTACGTGACTACGCAGAATAAACATGCTGTAAAAAAGTTATCACAAAATACAGCTGGATATCACTCCAAAACAATAACGCTAATACTATGCCTTATGCTTGGACTATTAGGAGTACATCGCTTCTATGTTGGCAAAAAAGGAACTGGTATACTTTGGCTGTTCTCTGCCGGTGGTTTTATTATTGGTTGGATAATAGATATTTTGGCAATATTGAACGGAAGCTTTACTGATAGCTTAGGTCGTCCTCTGCGATAAAATATGTTATAATACTTATAGTTAGTTGCGATCCTGAAAGGGGTCTCTTTTTATTATTAAGGCTGAGGTTAGAAATGCCAAACAATATATCTCTCAAAAGTCTTGAGTTAGCTACGACACTTCGTGTACTTAGCAATAGACTAGTCGACAGAAAAAGCTGTCAATATAAAACAGCATATTATTATCGAGAAGTGCTAGAGCAGTGCATGTTTGCTCTAGACAATATTTTAATTGAGCGTGGCTTAAATAAAGAATTTTAGGCGCGCATTCGTGGCGATAGGCTATTCCTTTTCTATTTACCATTAAAACGTATTGGCATAGAAGTTAGGACAGTGACTGATGATGCCGGGAATAATCTTCGTAAAAACTTCTATATGCAACTTATTGGCTGTAGAGGAAAAGTCCCGCCAAAAACAATCGCTGATTTGATTGAAATTCTTGAAGAGTCTAGTCAGCAATACCAAAGAAAAAGGAGTCAATATGAGCAACATCATCAACGTAATGCCAAACAGCAACGGACGAATCGTTGTATGCCTATACGACACAAAGACGGACATAACAGAATTTACACGGTATAACCTTAAACTAATCACTAGTCCTACATAACTTCACTCCATAGACTGCCTTCGTTCTTGGCTAGCCAAGGTGCTAGGTAGGTTTTCTAACCCTACGGATTCATCAAGTTTTGACTGCTAATTGACGACTCCGATGGAAACAAAAAACCTCTCCCGGTGCTACACTACATAATAGTGTAAGACCAAAAGAGGTTAATCTTCGATATGGAGCCACGATCGGGGCTTGAACCCGAGACCTCATCCTTACCATGGATGCGC
>ERZ773061.1127-NODE-1127-length-10215-cov-4.317815_pt1 | contig 10215 bp, 10 predicted proteins | sample MGYA00580627_ERZ773061 | MGnify/ENA primary metagenome ERZ773061 (study PRJEB29015, sample SAMEA2738119) | human oral metagenome | biome: human oral; feature: human-associated habitat; material: saliva | place: China | collected 2223 ...
GAAGTAGCTTCCCGAAACTAGACGAAGTACCCGAGACCTTTAACTTACTCGGCACGAAAATCGGGAAGAAATACATCACGGACATCTACGACATGGATCCTTACGCGAACCTAGAGAAACTTGCGATGCCGGTGCATATTTATCACGGCAAAGACGACTATATCGTGCCACTCACGGCCTCCCAAAAAGCAATGAAGCGCCTAAAAGACGCACGCCTTACGACACTAGAGGACACAGGCCACGCCTTGACGCCCGAGCAGCAAGCACAAATCGGCTTTGAAATCGCGGATGAGATTTATAATGGGATGAAGTAAAAAATGGATATGAAAAACCAGGGTTTGAGCCCTGGTTTTTTTGTGTGAAAGAGAGGTTATCTATCTGAAAAAACGGAATTTTATGTATAAATGAAAGCGGTTATAAGTTATACTGTGAATTAGGAGGAAATTTTTAGGAATACAGTTAAAAGGAGAATGGAATATGACAAAAAAGATGAAATCTCTAAGAGAAGAATATAAAGATTTATTACCTATTGATAATCAAGATTACGAAGCTTCAAAAGATAAATATGAAACATATTTGAGAATATTTCATAACATGGTTAAATGTGAAACTAACAAAAAATTAGAAAATTTGAAAAAAGAAATAAAAGACAATAATCCTTGGGAAAATGCATTAGGAAACCAAAATAAATATAGAAGTATTGCGGATTCTGATCGAAGTATATTGGAACCGTTAATAGAGGAAGAGATTAATAATTTTAAAGACAATATCTTTAGTAAGAAAATGCGAGAGTCTTTTAGTGATGAAGTAAGTAAAATATATAGTCAGTATGGTGGAGAAAAGAAATTTAATACTGAAATTAAAGATAGTATAGCTAAGCCATTTTTTAAGCAGGTTTTTAGTGACTTTGAACATGCTTTTGATGGTAATTTTGAAAATCCGCGTGTCCTAATACTTGGTATTAATCCGAAATTAGAAAATATAAAGCATAAAAGATTTAATCTGCAAAGAGTCTATAGAAGGCCGTTTGACAGTAGAAGATATACTCTCTTTAGTAACAATCTTAGATACGATGAATATTACTTCACTCCAAATGGATTTTTTTTTATTGAGAATAAAGAAAATAATACTCCTAGTGAGATAAGAAAAGAATTATTATATCAAATTATTTCGAAAAAAGAAGATACACCATACTGTTTATGGGAGTTTTTCCCGTATGCAACTAAGAGTGAGGAAGAGTGGTATGACGGGATTAAAATATCAAGTGAAATAGATAAATATTTACAATTAAAAAGGATATTACCTAGTCAAATCTGGCTATTGTGCCTTTTAACCTATACTCTTAAAAAAGCTATTTTTTCAAGTAGAAAAATGTATCTATTTTTGACAAAAACTAATAAGAGTTTTAAAAATAATTTTTTTAATAACTATTTGAAACTTTTAAAACTGCAAGAACAAACTAACATTATAATTTTAACAAAGAATAATAATCAAAACCGAAAATTTCATTTGAATAATATAAAAACATATTTTAAAGCTGAAAAAATGATTTTTAAATCTGTTGAGGATTTTTTTGAAACTATTTGGGGAATACCATTATTTAAATTGAAACGTAAGAGAAAAAGAGCAAAATGTAGAAAGTTAATTAGTAAGAGAGTTAATAACTCAAGAAAGGGTTAGTAAAAGGAGACAAATTGTTATGGTGGTAAAAGAACTAGTATCAGAACAAGATATGATGAGATTTTTAGATGAAGCATACAAAAAGGTCCTTGACGGAATTCCAAGAGTGAGTCCGCCAGTGAAAACATTGGCTGAAGATTATTTGAAAAAACATAAAACAAAAGAAGAAGCATGTAAAAGCATGATGCAACATCAAGTCATTAAATGCACAACATCAGGAGCAGTTGCTGGACTAGGTGGGGTTTTAACATTACCAGTAGCCCTACCTGCAAATATTGCTAATGTATTGTATGTCCAAATGCGAATGATTGCTTGTACTGCATTTATGGCAGGTTATGAACTTAATAGTGATCAAACACAGACCTTTGTTTATGCTTGTTTAGCGGGTGTTGCAGTAAACCAGATGGTAAAAAAAGTAGGTATTAAAATAGGAGAAAAAGTTTTTAAAAATATAATTACTAAAATTCCTAAAGAAGTGATTTTTGCTATTAATAAAAAAGTAGGCTTTCGTTTATTAACTAAAGCAGGGGAAAAAGGAGCAATTAATTTAGGTAAGTTGGTTCCTGGAGTGGGTGCTGTTATTGGCGGAGGTTTTGATTTTCTTGAAACAAAAATAATTGCAAACAGAGCTTATAAATGGTTCTTCGATAATATTTTTGAAAGCAAGGATGATGTCGAAGAGGACATTATTATCGAAGCTGAGGCTAGATTGGACGATTAATAAATAACCATAGAGAAGGACAGAGCTTAATATCAAAACGATTATTTTAGATACTCCTAAAGATAATGAGGTATAAAATGAGAGAATATAATAGTGAAGAATATAAGAAAAAAATGATACAAGTATACGGTGTATCTGTAGTGAAGGATTTTGAAAAGTTTGAGCATAGGGATAATTCAAAATTTCCCGAAACCTATGATAGTCTTAAGGAAAGAATGAGAAGGTATGTTTTTAGAATAGGAGTCCCAGATAAAAAGAATAAAGGGGATAAATCAGTAAAAAAAGTATCGAATTTTAACACACACAGCCGATTTGCACGATTTATTTTGATAAGTATTGAAAAATATTATGGAGAAACAAAAATAAATCTAGCCAAAAGGAAGAGGAACAGTAAAAACAAATTTGTATATGAATGGGAAACGGAGCATATTTTGCCTCAGAAAAATGAGGGGAAATATGAACGTTGTTACGTTCAGAGTTTGGGGAATTTAACTCTAATCTCTCAAGAACTTAATGTTAGAAGTACTAATCGTTCATATGAAGAAAAACGTAAACTATTTAGAGATGGTAAAGGAAAAGAAAAAAAGTTTTATTTAAATAAGTTATACTGGAGAAAAACTTTTGAAAAGCAAGATGTAGATAAAAGATACAAGAGATTAAAAAGCGAATTTTTAAAAATTTTTTCAGAGAAGAAATCAAAAGGGAAATTTACATTAGATAATTTCGAAAAGATTATAGGGATTCGTAATATGAATATTTAGGAATAATTGTCAGTCAAGTAGTATTTTTATAATTGCTAAATAATAAAAGTCCTATTGATAACCGGATTTTATCAAGATATAATAAAAGAAAATGCTAATACCAATTGCATAGGGATATATAATTTTAAGGAAGAGTTCTAGGGAATCTAGGACTCTTTTTGCATATATTAGTATCTATTGGTTCTGTATTTGGCAGTAGGTACTGACAAAAAATGATAATAAAACCGCCAATAAATTGTTTAAAATAAGAATGGGGGAGATAGATTTGAGTTTTAACGAGAAATTATCGGTATTACAAATACTACAAAAAAATTCTAATAAGTATATCACTGCAAATGAAATTGCGAATTTATTAGGTATTTCTGAAAGAACTGTTTATAGATATATAAAAGCAGTGAATCAGGACTTAAAAGCTCAAGAAGTAGAAATTGTGTCGACTCCTGGTTTAGGATATCAGCTTGTCGGGAATAGTTTTTATTTAACCGAAAATGTAAGCCCTTTAAATATAAAGAGTACGTTCTCTAACAATGTCATTCACTATTTATTAGAAAAGCTGCTATTCAATGAAAGAGTAAGTATTCAAGAAGTTCTTTCTAAGTTTTATATTTCTGAATCAGTGTTACACAGAGTTCTTCAATCAATCAACAGTCTAGAACAAAATAGTGGGGCGAGAGTTGGAATTGATTCTGCGAATATTGTTCTGAAAGGTAATTTATTGGAGCGTACGATATTTTTTGTGGGTCAATTATTATCTATGAAATTGAACCATGAAGAAGGGTTAAAAGATATCTTTCAGTTAAAAAAGACATTTATAAAAAATAATGAAACGAACATTGATTGCGAGAAAATATTAGAAGAAGGATACACCGTATTTGATCGTAAGATTATCGAGTGGAGCGCATTTGTAATTGTTTGCCAGCAATATGGTAGACAGGTTGAGAGAATCCAATTACATCTTGAAAATTTTGAGGATATTACAGAAATCGTAAGGATACTGAATGTTTTAAATTCTACGCAGACCAAGAACGTATTAGCCCAAGTCGTTCAGACATCACTGACGTATCTTTTGTTTAGCAATGCGAATGAGAAGAAAGATGAAGAAGCTTATTTCCAACGGTTAAATAAGCATTTGATATCACTCGTAAAACAAAAGCAGGTTTCGATTAATATTAAAAACAATTTATTAGATACGATCAAAAAAGACTATGCACTTGAATATCAAGTGTCAGGGTTACTAGCGTATCAAATTGAATTGGCTTTCGATATTCAGCTCAACAAAAATGATGTGGGCTTCATTGCTTTATACTTGGCCACTCTAAATAAGAAGAAAGATTTAAATGGAGAAAATATTAAAGGAGTGATTATCTCCAACAGTTTAAGTACAGGATTCCTGTTTAGAGAAAGAGTTCGCACAATCGAAGCGGATTTAGAGATTGTAGAGGTCTTAACGGAATGGGAAATGGAAGAAAGAGAATTAGATGAATATGAAGTCATCATCAATCTCACCAAGAACGCAACGCTTAAAAATAAAGACTGTATTCAAATTTCGGACCCGTTATCAGAAAATGCGTTGGATTTTATTGCAGAAAAACTCAGAGATATTCGCCAGTCTTCTGTAGAAGGAGTTCGGTTACTTCCTAAGGCAGTTCATCAGTTAGCATCAATTTCTAGAGAAGAGGTGCTAGCGGAGTTGCTAGGGCAATTAAACGTTCCTCAAGAGGAGCAAGGACGAATTCTTCAACAAATATTAGAACGTGAGAAGATAACATCCACTGCTATAGGCAATGCCGTTGCAATCCCTCATACGATTCTAGACTCGTTAGAAGAGACTAAAATCCTTGTTGGAATAAAAGACGAAGGAATCCTTTGGGAAGGAGATATCGTTCGATTAGTCTTCTTAATAGTCTTTGCCAAAAACGAACCATCCCAAAATATATTGTTTAGAAAAATCTATAATTTTACACGGGATAAGGAGCGAGTCAACAAATTAATTAAAGATCAAAAAATTGAAGTACTAACAGAGTATTTGGAAGGAGAAAGTCATGGAACTCATTGAAACAAATCATGTGATATTCGGGAAAGAATCGAATCGAGATGCAGTCTTACAGACGCTTTCTGATAGAGTGTTGGAATTAGGTTATTCCAAAGTAGATCTTGTCCCAGATTTCTTAAGAAGAGAGGAAGAATTTTCAACGGCGATTGGATTTGGAATTTCGATTCCACACGCGAAGTCTGACAATGTCTTACATCCAGGAGTTTTTGTATTTAAAGGTGAAAATAAAATAGATTGGAATGGGGAGGAGGTTCAGGTTGCCATAGCAATTTTAACACCTTTGGAAGGTGCGGATACTCACTTGCAGATACTGGCTAAGCTTTCGAGAAAATTGATGCATAAAGAATTTAGAGAAGCTTTATTTAATGCAAGTAGTGAAAAAGAAGTCGTAGACGTATTAACGTTTGAAGAATAGGAGGAAAACACGATGACAAAGAAAATGGTTGCACTATGTGCCTGCCCAATGGGGTTAGCACATACATTTATGGCTGCTGAAGCTATTGAAGTCGAAGCAAAAAATAGAGGGTACGAATATAAGGTAGAAACACAAGGGTCTGATGGTGTTCAGAATAAGTTAACAAAAAGTGACATTGATGAAGCTGATTTTATTATTCATGCCATTGCGGTTACACCTTTAGAGATGGAACGCTTCGATGGAAAAGAAGTTTATGAGGTTGGGCTACAAGAAATCATTAAAAATGTCAGTGGTATTTTTGATGAGATTGAAGAAGATTTAAATAATTAAGAGGAGGTAGAAGGAAATGGTCGTAAAGAAAAAAATAGTTAGCACAGGTTCTGCAGAAGGAGCTCCTAAAACAGAGGCTCCTAAGACAAACGAACAAAAGACAGGAGTTTGGACTGAAATTAGTAAACACTTGATGACTGGTATTTCTTACATGATTCCAGTATTAATCATGGGGGGATTAGTTGGTGCATTTTCTCAAATTATCCCTTATGTTATTTTTGGTTTAAGTCCAGATGTTAGTATTTTAGATGCAATTAATAGTGGAAATTATACAGGATTTAACTTTACGTTGTTGAAAATAGCGCAATTAATGCAATCGTTTGGATTTACTTTATTTGGATTTGCAATTCCGCTATTTGCTGCCTTCACAGCTTTCTCAATTGGAGGCAAGACAGCATTTGCAACAGGGTTCATTGGTGGTTATATTGCCGTTAAACCGATTGCGACTCTTGTTCTTCAAGATGGTAAATGGAAAGAAGTGGCACCCGTGCCTTCTGGTTTCCTAGGAGCGATTATCATTGCCTTTGCAATCGGATATTTTGTTAAGTTCCTTAATGAAAAAATTAAACTTCCAAAGAATTGGTTGGCCTTCAAGACAACTTTCTTAATTCCGCTCATTGCAGCCATCGTAACAATGATTTTGATGGTTTACATTATTACTCCATTTGGTGGACTTGTGAATGGATGGATTAAATCAGTTCTAGAAGCAGCTGGAAAATCAGGACAATTTGTGTATGCATTAATTCTTTCAGCAACAACTGCATTTGACTTAGGTGGACCAGTAAATAAAGCTGCAGGATTCGTTGCATTAGGATTTACAACAGATAAGATTTTACCAGTAACAGCAAGATGTATTGCGATTGTTACACCAAGTATCGGTTTAGGATTATCTACATTATTAGACAGAGTGTTAGTTCGTCGTCGTGTATATGACAAACAATTCTATGAAGCAGGTAAAACTTCTATTTTCCTAGCATTTATGGGTATTTCAGAAGGTGCGATTCCATTTGCGTTAGAACGTCCTATGTTTACAATTCCTCTTTATGTAGTCGGATCTATCATTGGTGCGATGACAGGGGTTGGACTTGGAGCAGTTCAATGGTTCCCAGAATCAGCAATTTGGGCATGGCCTCTAATTACAAATATTTTCCCTTATGTTTTAGGTATTGCAGTAGGTTCACTCTTTATTGCAGTTGTAAATATTTACTATCGTAATCACCTTATTAAGATTGGAAAATTAGAAGTGTTATAGAAAGGTAAATAGATGACTGAGAAAAAAATAAAAATAATCCCACACACTCACTGGGATAAAGAGTGGTATTTTACCTCTGCACGTTCTCTCATTTATTCATTAAAGGACTTCGATGAAATTCTAGATACATTAGATGCAGATCCGATTTTTAAATGCTTTCACCTAGATGGGCAACTGTCTATTGTGGAAGAGTATCTAGAACTACATCCAGAACGTGAAGAACAATTCGCTAGATTAGTAAAAGAAGGAAGATTAATCATTGGACCTTGGTATACTCAACCAGACACACTTGTTGTGTCTGGAGAGAGTCTACTAAAAAATCTCGAGATTGGGATTAAATTGGCTGAAAAATATGGCGGACATCAATCGATTGGTTATCTTCCAGACTCGTTTGGAATGTCGAGTCAAATGCCACAAATCTATCATCATATGGGATTAAAATATGCATTTTTCAGACGAGGCATTGCAAAACATCTCGTAGATAATAGAGAGTTTATGTGGGAATCTCCTGATGGAACAAAGATGTTTACACATAATCTTCACCATTATGGGAATATGGCATATCCGCCGAATGGGAAAGAAGAAATCAAAGCGTATTATCAAGAAATGATTGATAAACTAGGGGATTCTTCGTTGTCTGACACTGTATTGCTCTATAACGGGGAAGATCAAAAACCAATTCGTAAAAATCTTCCAGAATTAGTGAAAATTGGGAATGAGAGTGGCGAGTACTCGGTAGAAATAGATACTTTAGAAAATGCGCTAGCAAGTATTCAACAAGAATATCTTGAAAAACAATTACCATTACCAACTTACAGCGGTGAGTTTACATTTGGACAATTTAGTAGAACGCATAAGAGTATCTTCTCAACAAGGGTAGACCTTAAACAACTGAATAATCACTTAGAAAATTACTTGAGTAATATTGTCGAACCGTTATCTGTTTTAGCGAGTGATGCGGGTTCAAAATATGAATCGATTCTAATTGATAACATCTGGAAATTAATGTTACTAAATTCAGCTCATGATTCCATCGGCAATTGTAACTCTGATTGGACCAATGAAGATATTAAAGCACGATATGTGAAGGCGCAATCGTTAGCAGAAGAACTCGTAGAATTTAAGATGCGTGAAATTGGACAACAAGTAAAACAACTCGATTTTACACAATTTCAAGTCTATAACTTGCTGCCAAATGAGCGGTCAGGATTTATAGATATTGAGCTATATACACCATACAAGCAGTTTACGATTCTTGATGCTGATGGAGTAGAAGCAAAATTCGTCGTCGATCAAGTGGATGAAGTAACAGATACTTACTTGAAGAAATCGATAAAGGAGATTGGGGTCAATAATGAACTAGATGCAGATTGGCCAAACAAAATTAACCGATTGTATCGTGTTCAGTTAACGCTTTGTGCAGAAAAACTCCCATCAATGGGTTATCAAACATATTACTTTAAGGAGATGGGTGATGAATAATATGAATACAAAAAATCAAATTGAAAATAGTCACTATCTCCTTGAATTCAAGGATGGGCAAATTCATTTGTTCGACAAAGTCAATCAAGCAAATTATCCAAATATCATCTCTGTCATTGATGATGGCGATGAAGGGGATAGTTATGACTACTCAGAACCATTTGATAATAAAGAGATAGCAGCGGAATTTTTTAACTGTGATGTAGCTGAAAATGCACTTAAAAGTACGATGAAATTGACAGGGACAATAGCTTTGCCCCTTGATTTAGAAAGTCGTGCTAAGGACGGAGAAGTCGTTCAGCAGGAAGTGCTCCTAGAATTAGTATTGAATCACCATATCCTAGAAGAAAGTATCAGTGTTGATATTCAAACTGTTAATATCGCTGATGAACATCGTTTAAGGCTCGTCTTTAACACTCATAAAAAGAATGAAAAATCTTATGCGGATATTCAGTTTGGAACAATCGAACGACCAACTTACTTGCCGCAAGTTGAACAGTGGAAAGAAGAACGTTGGGATGAAAAACCTCGTACGATTGAACCTCTGCAATCCTATGTTACAAATGGATTTGACGCTGGTGATTTACAGATTGTGACAGAAGCGGTGAGAGAGTATCAATTTATCGGTGAAGACTATACTCAAATAGCAATGACAGTGTATCGTTCGGTTCCGTACTTAGGGAAATCAGACTTACAGGATCGTCCAGGTCGTGAATCAGGAACTAAAGTGAGAACAGAAGAAACTCGTCATATGAATGAATCAATCCAAGCTCGATATTATTTAAGAGTCCTTGGAAATGCGGATGATGAGTATAGCTGTGCTCAGTTTGCAAAAGAAATGCTAACGCCGTTGATTGGTTATCAGGCTGCATCGTTCCGAAATAATACGGATGAGTTTGTACTTTCGATTGCGGATGAAATGAATCTACCTCCTACACATTCACTCGTTGAAGTTGAAGGAGAAGTCGTCTGCTCAACGATTAAAAAGGATTCTCGTGGAACAATCGTCCGCCTCTATAATCCAAAGCGAAACGATAGTGCAGAAGCTAGATTAAATAACAAAACGATAGAATTGAAGACATGTCAGTTTGAAGACTTGTTAATAGACTAGTGAGATTCAATTAATTATAGAGACAAACCCTTTTCCAAATGGAAAAGGGTTATTTTTTGAGCAAAATAATACTATAAAAGAGCAATATTATCATATGTGATAATTATCATATATGATAATTTTAAGGTGTGGAGGTGGGAGAGATGAAGCGCAAGTTTAAAATCGAAAAAGATATGGTAGATCAGCTAGATGAGTATTCATACGAAGAAAAAGTAAAGTATGCAGCCATATTAAAAATACTGCAAGAAGATGGATTAACAGAAGAGATGATTCAAAAATGGGGCCGATGGTATAAGGGAAAACTCGGATTGCTAATAACCCTTTCAAAAAATGTTAAGGAGGAGATGGACGATGAGGACGTACCTAACTTCAAAACTTTGCAAGCTTTCATCAGAATATCCGACGTTTGA
>ERZ773061.1141-NODE-1141-length-10114-cov-3.883885_pt1 | contig 10114 bp, 5 predicted proteins | sample MGYA00580627_ERZ773061 | MGnify/ENA primary metagenome ERZ773061 (study PRJEB29015, sample SAMEA2738119) | human oral metagenome | biome: human oral; feature: human-associated habitat; material: saliva | place: China | collected 2223 ...
GTCAGCATTAATCTGAACACTGTGGTTACTTATAAATAATCCACGATGTAATCTCCGTTTCTTATTATAAAATTCTTTCGTTGGACTTTCCCCATCAAGAAAGCTAGTACCACTTGTGTATGATTCTTCTGTAAGAATTACATTAATACCTACACTTTTAGCTTTATAAATAATTTTCTCGATTAACTTCTGATGTGGTATGTTCACAAATGATTGATTTACACGTTTTCCTAAAGAAATAGATTGTTTCCATTCTTTATTATTTCCAATTATGATTGTGTTAATATCATTAGAAAGAGCTGATGCTACTATGAACTTACTAATTTTGTGTAAAGAATCTTCAATTTTGAAATTCCGTTTTTGAGTCAATCGATACAATCGGTTCGTGTAAAATTTGTCATTCATGTGTTTTGCTACACTTCGATAATAAGCGTTTTTCTTATTGTAGTACTGATTGTTTGATTTCAGACCTTTACCATTGACAATGACTGGGTTTAATCCAGTATTTGTGGCAATAGTTACTAAGTTATCTAAACCTAAATCAATACTCATATAACGACCATTATCTTGGAGTAATGTATCATTAACAGAAATACTATACACAATCTCAACACAAAAGACTTGATTGATTGGAACAATTCTAACTTGATTAATTTCCTTAAAATTATCCAATCGTACACATCTTGGTTTCACAGTAAAACCTTGAAAAGACTTTGGAAAGTATACCAAATCATCCTTCTGTTTTACTTGTTGATTTGTAAGTATGAAAACCATTCTTCCGTCTTTTGGTTTATACTTTGGTAACTTCGGTCTTCCAGAATACTTGTTTTTGTTCTTAGACCAATCCTTTATTGAGTTAAAAAATGCCTTCCAATTATTATCTAATAATCGTAACGTTTGTTGCGCAGATTTGGCTGCTGGCATGTTTTTGTAATCTGGATATGTAATATCTTGCTTCAAAATCTTATCTAATTCCTGATATCGCAACCACTTACCTGTGTTTACAAATTCACTTCTTACTAAAAAATTAGCATGATTGTATAAATTCTTTGTTAAATATGTATATTCACACAACATAGAATAGTGTGGATGACTCTTTTTAACGATGTGTTTTTCCACTTGTTGTATAATTGTCATTCTAAATCACCTCCTTAATTATCTTATCCTAATGGTCATGCATTATCCATTGTCACACTCAATGAGAGTTAGAGTTCGTTTTGACTTTCAACATTGTCAACACCACTTTTACTCCCAATCACATCTCCTCCTTTATGGATAGATTGATGGTAAATCAAACATTTTATTTAATTATACCATCAATCTTAATTTGAGTACAGACGTTGCATTTCAGACGCAATCTCGCATGTCGATTAACGACACTTCATATTTTGCGATTTAAGACACCTTAGAGCGATTTTTACCTCTAAGTTACAAATATACTAAATTATGTTTAAAATTGCTTAGACGTCGCTTATGAGCTTCTCAGAGCATTCTATCGTCAATAACACACTTCGACAAATCGAACTCACAATCACATGTACGTTTATCTGCGATTTAAGACCATCTCGGAGCGTTTGGTGACGTCGACACACACTTGCACAATGTCGCTCACGAAATCGCTCAGAAGTCTTTTATGAGCAACAGTGAGCATTTCAGAATCAGTAGCTTATTCGTAACCCCAATTTACAAAAATAAAAATAATACTTCGTGAATCATTTCACAATCTAGCGAAAAGTGAGCGAATTTTGAGCGAAAAACAGATTGTGAAACATTTTTTCGGAATTTTTCCGAAAATCAGCTCTCCGAAAAATATCAAAATAATTATATGTGAATTTTCTGTGAAGTTGTGAAAGTTTGTGGTCGATTTCACAAAGAATCGTAACAATCGTTACTATGATACGATTTCGGTCATTTTCGATTCGGAATTTTTCTGGGTCAGATGGGTCAGATTAAAAACAATCTGACCCAAGCTTTTTTGATAATCTGACCCAAAATTTTTCCATTTTTCATTTTTCAGCTTTTTCTAGAGAAAAGTCCAGTTTTTATTGTCACATCAGTAATAGTTAGGTATATCTTTTTATTAAATATTATAAAAAATAATACTAAAAATACAAAATTGGGTCAGATGGGTCAGATTAATCCCAAAACTTTTCGAAAAAAAAGTTTTCGAATCTGGCAGTAACCAAATACACCTATAAGGTGTAAATTGTAATTTCTATTTTATGTCTAAAAAACGTATAGAGTTGGTGTCAATCTGACCCATCTGACCCAAATATTAAAATTCTTATATTCCAAACCGCTACAAACGTTGATTTAATCGTATTTTCAATTTTTAAAATCGCAAAAAATCGTGGGTCAGATTGTGGGTCAGATTGTTTTTCATCTGACCCATCTGACCCAAAATGTGACCCAATCTGACCCAAAAATCGCTTGTGAAACATAAATTTAGTCCGAAAATCGACACATATCTTTTTGTGAATCACTTCACAATCTCTTATTGTTAACCATCGTTTCTAATCAGTTATTAATAGAAAGAAAAAAAAAATTTTCATTTACGTCTATACACGGATTGCATAGTTGTGTTAGAATAGAATCATCTTAGCAAGAAAGGAGCTGGTTTCTTGTTCACAAAACATTTATCATTTAATAGTAATGATGAATTCTACAAAGCATGTGAACCATATATTGAAGACGCACAACATGATTTGTCGAAACGTCGTTTACCATTACACGTGCTAGTACGTGCTTTATTACGTGCTGGCGATTTTTGTCGTCTAGACAAAGATGGAGACGATTGTGAGATGTTCTATCCAGATTATGACAAGCGAGAGTATTCGTCTGACATTAAATTATTAAGTAGACATTTAGCACAAATTTCAACGATGTATAAACAACACACGTTTTCTGAGCGTACAAAATTGTACGATATGGTCGTGGCGTTATCCGACGAACCGGGTTCGGTCATCTTGTACCACTATGCTCCAAGACATTTGGCGTTATTAAAGAATGGAATTTACGACTTAGAAAAAATGGACTACACCGAAGAATCAAGTGATAGTGACGGAGAGTATTTCTTTGTCGAGACTCGAAACTTCGACGTGGTCGATGTAAATAAGCTCGACCCGAAGTACGTGGAATTGGTGAATTATGTTCGAAATCAGTGGTCGAACAATGACGCTGAGAATCGAAAGTTTATAGACCACTTAACATACGCTGGATTTATTGGTTTAAATGCAAAAAGAGTGGTCGTCATTCGTGGTGATGGTGGTAATGGTAAATCAAGTTATTTGAATGAACTGACTCTTATTTCTGGACAACGAGCGACATTACCATTCAACTTACACGACTTAGACTTAGAGTATAAAGTGGCGTTAATTCAGAATTATCATCGTATTTTAACTGGTGATGATTTGAAAACAAAATGGTATATGGGTGCTAACGCTTCGACGTTGTTTAAATCATTATTAGATGGAATTGGACAAATCGTAAACGTGAAATACGACCAACCACGAAATATTAAGTTTGGTGGATTGTGGGTACAAGCGACGAATCACGCTTTTGGTTCTTTAGAGAAAGGTCAAATGATGAATGACCGACTACTCATGTTTCCGTGGGGGAGCACAAACCACAGACATAACAACGATTCACGAAATTATTTAAAGAACTTGGTCGGATATTCACTAGACCAATTATTATCGACTTACGATGAAGAAGCGACGTACAAGTATTTAACAACAACGATTTCGATGATTGTACATTCATTAGAAAGACCGACCGCTGCTCTATTTACGGATTATGCTGAAAAGTACGAAGAATTCTTAAAAGAAGCACTTGATGAAACCAAAGATTCATTTGGATTGTTCATTGATGAGTTGGATTATAATGAAACATTCACGCAAGCAGTCATTCCAGTATCTGTGTTATTTAGAGAATATTTACAGTTTTGTAATCAGTCGAATTTACGACAATCACTTCTTAGTGCAAAATCATTCTCGACACGTCTGAAAGATGTTCTTTTGGATAGAGATTTCATCTTACTAGACTCACGACAACGTATCTCAAGTATTAAACCACAAGAGTATAATATTCGAGAGCACTATCAAGGCGTCGCTCCAAGTGATTTGAAAAACACTTCATATAGTAAGGAATTACAATTGAAAACAATGTTGTATAAAAATCCGAAACCAACTGCTCCGCTATTAACATATTCTATAGAAGATATTTTAGCAGAAGCATCGTTGGATGGTATGACGGATAATGATGTATTCTCGATGTCTCCACGAGAATTACGTGAGTTTTTGGAGAAAAATAAGCAGTAACTATTCACATTTTATAAAATGTGTGGTATACTAATTATATGTGAGTTGTATTTTGATTGTTTGTGATTTATTTGCGAACTAAAATCACAAACAATCGCTATTATACTCTTGACACGAGAGTCACTTTATGCTATAATATTTACTTGAATTTTAAGAAATAGCGAGGTGATTTCATGTTAAGAAAATTCATGGAGCTTACTAAGAGTAAGTTAAACCGTCTAATCTTAGTGGCGCAACCACGATTTTTATAATAGTAGAATTTTTGTCACGATGTTTCACAAACGAAACCAGTGACACCAGAGGTGCGGTCTCACCCAGTACTCTTGAAGTACAAAACTTTTGTATGACCTAAGTTTTAAAATCACAACATATTTTAACAATAGAGAGGAGAACATGTGATGAAACAATTCAAACGTACAGGTGCTGCTTTAAGCGTATTAGTAGCAGCAAGTCCAGTAGCATTAGTGGGAGCAGAAGAAGCAGTTAAAGAAGCTCAAATCACAGCTACAAATAAAGACGTAGCAAATGGTTCTAACTTAACATTAAACGTACCATTCGTTGCAAAAGTAGAAATTCCAACGAAGGATGGTGACTTATCAAAAGCAACACTATCTGTGAAACTTGGAAAAGAATTTGCATTCGCTCCAGAAACAGTAACAAATACTGAAACTGGTGCAAGTACAGAAGTAACGAAAATCAAAGTATTACACGGAGATACTGTATTCCGTGAAATCGATGTTGCAACTTTACCAAAAAATGATGACGGTTCATTAGACTTTACGTTAGATTTAACAGCAGACGACGCTGCTAACGGTGTAGTAGCAATTCAATTTGATTTAGTTGCACCTAAAGGTGACAATTTAACTCGTAAAATCCAAGCTGAGTTAAAAGCTGGAAACTATACTTCAAAAACAGAATTATCAATCGAGTTCGCTGCTGGTGAAACTGGTTCTAAAGAAACATCTGGAACTGAAACAACAGCTGAAAAACCAGCGGAAACAACTGCTGAAACAACAGCTGAGTCAACTGGTTCAAACTCAGAAACAACAGCTGAAACCACTGGTTCAAACTCAGAAACAACAGCTGAGTCTACTGGGTCTAACTCAGAAACAACAGCAGCACCATCAGCTGACGCTACAACAGAAGCTCCAGCTGATGCAAATGGTTCTACAACAGTAGAAGCTAGTGGAGACGCTACAACAGAAGCTCCAGCTAATTCAAATGGTGAAACAACTGTAGAAGCAGGTGGAGACGCTTCAACAACAGCTAACACAAACGCTAATACTGGTGCGAATACTAGTGACGCAACAGGTAAACCAACAAACTCTAGCAAAGCAAACGGTTCTAATGATAAACAGTTACCAAAAACTGGTGCTGTTGCATTAGGTGGAGCTGCGATTGTTGGTGCGATTGGTGCAGTAGCTTCTGTGTTTACTCGTAATAAACGTAAAGGACACTAATATGAAGAAGAAAGTTGCTTTAGCTCTAGTGAGCTTATTAACACTATCTACAACTATTAATAATTACTCTAATATTTGGGCGAGCGAAGCGACAATCGATATTGTATCAGCGATTCCAAAAGACGCTATTACAGTGACACGTTCTGAGTCGGTAACGCTTAAACATGATTATGTTGTGATTGTTGATAGAAGTGCGTTACCGTCCAATGACTATAGACAAAAAGTAGATAAATTCGTGAAACGGTTGGTAGACTCACTTGGTGAGTCTGACCGTGTAGCGATTGGATATGGTACGTCGAAATCCTCACGCTTGAAACTCACACAACCGCTGACTTCGGATAAAGCAGCGATTTCAAAGCAATTGGAGACGGATTCTAAGGTTCTTAATTCGACTTTCGACACTTATCCAGCTTACGGAGACCCGACGAATGTGTACACGTACTTGGAGAATGAGAGTACTCTCGCAATCGACCGTCAGTTCTTGTACATCTCTGACGGTAACGGTGGTAATGCTGTGTTTACTTCCAAACACTCGTTAGGTGCATTATCCAATGAGAGTGTATTCGATTTCATGAAACGCATGAATATCGACTTCCATCCAATAGTGCTGGGTAGTAAAGATTCTACGTTTGCAAAACAATTCACGGATAATGGAATCCAAGCAAGCATTTATGACGAGTTCTTTTCCCGGGATTCTGAAAAGATTGACTTGCCAAGTCTTCCAACAAATGAAGTAACAATCGATATTACTTCAAATTCAAGTTATTTAACATTGAAGAAAGCATGGCTGTTGACCGAAGACAAGAAAGAAATTCCATTGAAGGTGGAAAGTAATGCGGTACATGATAAAGTAACGTTAGACCATGGGAAACAATACTTTGTTATGTATCAGTTTACTGGTCGTGTAGAAAATGAAGCAGATGAAATGACTGTGTCGATTTCAAATAGTCGTCATAGTATTATAGAAGCTTCATCTACGATTCAGAAGAATTTAAAAGCTATTGAACTAGATTAGCGTGATTTGGGAGTAAGTTTTTACTCCCAATTTTTGTAGTTTAAAAATTAAGGAGAAAAAGCTTATGAATAAATTGCGCATCGCAATTTTATATACTTTATTAATTATCGTCGTATTTAGACTCGGAGTACATATTCCAGTACCGTTTGTGAACGTAAGTGCGATTCATGAACTAACAAATTCTGAGACGTTTGACTTCTTGAGCTTGCTAAACGGTGGTGGACTAACAAACTTCTCAGTATTTGCACTAGGAGTATCACCATACATCACAGCTTCGATTATTATTCAGTTATTACAAATGGATTTATCGAAAACTGTGGTAGAATGGTCTGAACAAGGTCAAATTGGTCGCAAGAAAACAAAACGATTGACGCTAGTATTGTCAGCAATCTTTGGATTTATGCAAGCTATCGGACTAACTTATGGATTTAATAAATACAGTAGTGATTTTGTGGTGAATCCAAGCACGACTACATATCTAATTATCGCAGGAGTGATTACAATTGGTTCAGTAGTGTTGGCTTGGATTGGCGAGACTGTTAATGACAAAGGTCTAGCAAGTGGGATTTCACTCGTGATTTTTGGTGGTATCGTTTCACGAATTCCATCTGAATTAGGACTGATTCATGAAAGCGGTCATTGGTGGCAAGCACTAGTCGTGTTTCTCGTACTAGCAATCATCATTGTGTTTTTCGAACAATCACAACTGAGAATTCCGATGTATTACTCAAAGAAAGCTACGGACGAGTATCAAACATCTTGGCTTCCAATCAAGATTAATGCTGCTGGTGTGATTCCAGTGATTCTAGCTGGGTCAATCTTCATGCTACCACAAATCGTGGAAGCGTTATTCTTTAGCAATAGCGTGAAACCATATTGGTTAGTCTTTCTGTTCGAGTGCTTTAACATGTCAGCGAAGAAAGGTATGTTGACTTATGCACTTATTGTGATTCTATTCACATTCTTCTATGCACAAGTTCAAATCAATCCAGAGAAACTAGCTGAGAACTTAGGTAAATCAAATGGTTACATTGTAGGCGTGAGACCGGGAGAAGATACTGAGAAATACGTATCGAAGAAGTTGAATCAACTAAGTATAATCGGTTCGATTTATCTATTGACAATTTCAACACTACCATTAACGTGGATTTTTGGATTACAACATTCAAGCTTGTTGAGTGGTACGACTATTCTTATCTTGATTGGTGTTGCGGTAGAAATGTACCGTAACGTTAAAGGTAAACAAACAATGAAACATTATTTATAAAGAGTGGTTGCAAAACTACTCTTTTTTTTTTTTTTCGTGAAAATTTCACAAATTTCATTGCAAAAGTACTTGTATTCATGGTATAATTGTTTTGTGTTTAATTTTAATTTTTATCGAAGGGAAGACAAATATTATGACACAAAACAAGAAATATTTATTACGTAAAATCGGTAAACGTGTATGTCACGTTGCGATGACCGTATCAACATTTGCAGTTGCTGCAACAACAGTGGTGAGTGCTGACGAAGTAGTTGCATCAACAGATAATAATGTGACAACTACAACAGAAGCTCCAGCTACTCCAGTAACTGAGACTCCAACTACTGCTGCACCAACAAGTGAAACACCGGCAGCAAATCCAGTAACTGACGTTGCTCCAGCGACTACTGTTACACCAACAACGGAAGCTCCAGTAACGGAAGCACCAACAACAGCAGCTCCAGTAACAGAAGCTCCAGTAACTAAAGCTGAGAAATCTACTAACATTGATGAACTATTGCGTCCAGAGACAAACCAATCAGCTCAAATTACTGTAACAACTCAATTACACAAAGGTCGTGAAGGAGATATAGACTCAGCTCCAACTGGTGAACCTAAAGTTGAAAAAGTTTCGACTACACGCTCAAACGCTGACGCTCGTGTAAATGCTATAGTAGTGGACGAAGTGAACAAAATCCAACAAAGCAACAATGGAAATGCTTTAGAAATTGATGGTGATAACTATCGTGCTTCTAGCTACAGTGTAAATACTGAAACTAAAACAGTTGATGGAGTACAAGTATTAAACTACTCAGTAAATGTGTACACAGAACAAGCTGGTGGAAACTTTGACCGTCGTGTTCATAGCTATGAATTAACAGTAGCTGATGAAACTGGTGCTAAAGTAGAAGAAAAACACCAAACAGAAACAGGTACAGAAGGTCTAAACACTAAAGAGATTTTAGCTGACCAAGAAAAATATGCTCTAGGTTCAATTGTTGAAAACAATGGAAAATCATACCGAGTTGTTTGGAATCAACAACGCAATGATAAGATTGATAGTCTAGACTCAAACGCAGACGAAGAATACATTAATTACGGAATGGAAGTCCGATTAAAACCAATCGCTAAATTCCCAACAGAAATCATTATGTTCCAAATCAACGACGATAAAGGTAACGTATTACGTGGGCCGCGTCGTGCTGAGATTGTTGCTGGACGAGCAGAATCAATCTTCAACATCGGTGATAAAATCGTTGAAGGTGGTAAGAACTACGTTGTAGCTGGTCGTTCGATGAGTCACTCTAAAGAAGAATTACCAACTGGTGAAGTACAAACATTCTTATACAAAATTACGCTTAAAGAAGATGCACCTAACGCTGTAGAACAAAGACCAAATGTAAAAGTTGTTACAAATGATGGTACTACATTACTCGACTACAACCCAGTAACAGAAGGTGGAAAAGCGGGTACTGAGTACCGAGTGAAAGACGAAGTGACTGTCAATGGTAAGAAATATGTAGTTACAAACATCGGAGGTAACGGATATCGTAATCGCAACAAAGCTACTGGTAAAGATGTTGAGGTATCTAATACTGTGGTAACAGTTCGTGAAGTATCTGCTAAGCCAGCTCAGTATGTGGCAACAGTTGACTACGTTGTTGGTGGAGAAATCATCAAACAAGCAGTTGTATTAAATGGTTCAGCTGACAACAAAGACCAAGCTGACGCTCAATTAAATTCTCAATCAAACTTAATGCAAGCAATGTTAGGTAAAGAGCTTGAAATGGGTGGTAAGAGATACAAAATCAAAGCAATTCATGACATCCAACGTGAGAACTTCGATGATGAAGACAAAGTACGTTTAAGTCTTAAAATGGTTTACGACTTGGAAGAAGTTCCAAAAGCCGCTGAGCAACCAGAAGAATATCCACGAGCAGAAGCTCCGAGTAATGAAACTGAGCAACCATCAGAAGAAGCTCCAAAACCAAGCGATGTTAAACCATTAGAAGACGTTAAACCATCAGAAGAAAAACCAAGCGATGTTAAACCATCAGAAAATGTTAAACCATCA
>ERZ773061.1142-NODE-1142-length-10113-cov-2.210280_pt1 | contig 10113 bp, 8 predicted proteins | sample MGYA00580627_ERZ773061 | MGnify/ENA primary metagenome ERZ773061 (study PRJEB29015, sample SAMEA2738119) | human oral metagenome | biome: human oral; feature: human-associated habitat; material: saliva | place: China | collected 2223 ...
AACTAACTATACCGAGAGTCATAAAAAAGAGATCGCCTCCAAGGCTTCCCTCGCTCTTCGAGAAAACACCTCTGGAGACGACCCCCGTTAGATAAGAATTTGTCCTTAGCCTCTTTTAGGCAAAGGCATACGTGCGAACAAACTCTGTTGCTTGCTGTATTAGCTTGTACATTACAATATCATCCTCAACTCGGGGCACAACCTGACGGAATGCTGCCAACATCTCTTCGATTTTGGGAGAAGACTTAGCAGGGCGACGGAACTCTAAAGCCTGTGCCGCATTCATCAATTCGATACCAAAGATGATCTCCAAGTTTTCGATGATAGGGAGCAACTTAGTAGCCGCATTCGCCCCCATGGAAACGTGGTCTTCCTGACCATTGCTCGAAACGATGCTGTCGCTAGAGGCAGCAAAACAGTACATTTTGTTTTTGCTTACCATAGAAGCGGCGGCGTACTGAGGGATCATGTAACCGGAGTTAAGCCCGGGGTTGGCAACGAGGAACTCGGGGAGATCGCGCAAACCAAGGATCAATTGAGCAACGCGACGCTCAGAGATATTTCCGAACTCAGCCAAAGCAATAGCGAGGAAATCGTACACGATGGCAAGGGGTTGTCCGTGGAAGTTACCACCCGATACCACCTTATCTTCGTCGGGGAATACCGTAGGATTGTCCGTTACAGAGTTAATCTCGGTCTCAACCACAGAGGTAACATAGTCAATAGCATCTCTAGAGGCTCCATGTACTTGGGGCACGCAACGGAAGCTATAGGGGTCTTGTACCTGCTTTTTGGGGCGAGCGATCAATTCGCTTCCCTCTAGAAGAGAGCGGAGGTGACGAGCCACGGTGAGCTGACCCTTGTGCGGACGAATAGTGTGAAGAGCATCTGCAAAAGGAGCATCCAACCCATCAAAAGCCTCTAGAGAGAGGGCGGCGCAAGAGTCCGCAAGACGGGCGATACGATGAGCCTTGATGAGGGCATATACCCCATGCGAGCTCATGAACTGCGTACCATTGAGGAGGGCAAGACCCTCTTTGCTCTTGAGAGTAACCGTGCTAAGTCCGTGCTCAGCAAAGACTTCGCGAGCGCAACGCTTTTCGCCACCGGCTACACGCACTTCGCCTTCACCGATAAGGGGGAGGAAAAGATTGGCAAGGGGAGCCAAGTCGCCCGATGCACCCAAAGAACCCCTATCGTATACGATGGGGATAATATCCTTGTTGAGCATATCAAGGATGCGCTCTACCGTTACCACCTGCACCCCGCTGTGCCCTAATTGCAAAGCGTGTGCCTTGAGGAGCAACATCAAACGCACGATATCCTGATTTACCTCTGTACCACAGCTACAAGCGTGACTCTTTACGAGATTTTCTTGGAGCGTAGTCAAAGCCTCAGCCGAGATCGAGCGATTGCAAAGCGAGCCAAAGCCCGTGGTTACACCGTAAATAGGGCGATCGCTCTCCTTTACTTTATTGTCAAGATAGTTGCGACAATGCTCAATGCGAGCACGTGCATCATCTCCCAAAGCTAGGGGGAAACGCTCTTTGAGATAGCGTTCACAAAGGGCGAGGGTAAGGGGTTCACTCCCAATATAAAATGTCTGTGCCATGTCTTTATTATTCACAAGCCTTCTTTGTGTGAGCAATAACAGCAGCCTCACGAGCTAAAACATCAGCTTCGAGGCGATCTGCTTCTTCGCGAAGGCGAGCTACAAACTCTTCGTCTTTGATAGAGGTAAGGTTGATGCGAACGTTGAAGAGAGCACCTACCACAGCTACACGAGCGCACATCATGGCTACACAACCATCGGTTACTGCATTTTGGTTGCCACGAGCTACCACAGCCTCAATAGAGGGCAAGAGCGCACTGGCACGGCGAGCTACCTCCATAGGTACAAGAGCTGCCTTTTTGGTATTTTCTTGGATGGCAGCCGAGCGGATTGCTTTCTCTTCGTCCGTTTCTTTGGGGAGCTTGAAGGCTTGAGAAACGCCATCGTAAGCTTCGCTGTCTCGGTCTACATCGAGTACGAGTTCCTTCTGTAGAGCAGCTACGCTCTTAGCGATTTCTGCCATTTCGTCTTGTACGTCGGCATATTTCTTTTTGCCTATAGTAAGATTGGCTACCATCTCAGCAAGAGCGGCAGCAATGGCTCCGTTGAGGGCAGAGATACTTCCACCACCAGGTACGGGAGCATCGCCCGCAGTCTCGGCAAGAAGGCCTTTTACAGTTAGTTCGGTAAGCATATTGCTGGTTGTTAAGTATTAAAATCAGTCTATGTGATTGGTATAAACCGCACCACCCTTTATCGTAGAGTGTACGATATTCATACCGATATGATACGAAAGGAATTTATAGCTAGGATAACCCAGTACCACGAGGTCTCCTTCTTTACCCACCTCGATACTACCAATTCTATCGGCACGCCCGATAGCAGCTGCACCATTGAGCGTAAGTGCCGTAAGGGTCTCTTCGGCCGTCATGCCCATGTAAATGCACGCGAGGTCATACATGAGGGGGATGGATGCACTAAAGCAGCTCCCGGGGTTAAGGTCACTGGCAACAGCCACAGCGCAACCGCTGTCTATCATCTTACGAGCGGGAGCATAGGCGGCTTTTAAGCTGAAAGCCGTGCAGGGTAATAGGGTAGCCACCGTATTAGAATTAGCGAGTGCGGCAATTCCCTTTTCTGAGATTTGAAGCAAATGGTCGGCAGAGAGGCACCCAAGCTCCGCAGCCAATTCGGCACCACCAAAGGGCACAATCTCATCGGCATGCATCTTGAGGGAGAAGCCCATAGCGCGAGCCGCATTGAGCAAGCGACGAGTCTGCTCGTGGTCGAAGACCCCCTCTTCTGTAAATATATCGCAGCACTCGGCAAGCCCTCGGCTCTTAACCTCGGGGAGTACCGTCTGTACCAAATACTCAATGTAGTCCGTGGAGCGACCTTTGAACTCGGGAGGAGTATCGTGCGCCCCCATAAAAGTAGCGTGAAGTGCAATAGGTTGCGACTTTTGCAGACGCTGAATTACCTCCAACTGGCGCAATTCGGTCTCCAAATCCATGCCATAGCCACTCTTGGCATCGGCCGTAGTCACACCCATAGAGAGCATAGCGCGGAGGTGAACTTGGGCGGCTGCCTCTAGCTCTTCCACACTCGCCTCGCGAGTTGCCTTGGTAGTACTGGCAATTCCTCCCCCTGCCTGCATAATGCTCATGTAGGAAGCTCCACGCAATCGCATCTGGAACTCCTCTTCGCGGAATCCTCCAAAGACAAGGTGAGTATGGCTATCAACAAAACCGGGCACTACGGCACCCCCTTGGGCGTCGTAGACAGCACAATCTTGGATAAGGTCGCCGGGGACCTCAGACTCCTTTCCTACATAGGCGATAATCCCATCTCGGATTACGATAGCCGCAGGCCCCATAAGGATATCCAGCTCTCCCATGGCTTTCCCATGGATCGCCTTATTCCCCTTAGGCGTTGCTACCTTGCCTATATTTTTTACGTATAGATTATGACTCATGTACACTATATAAAACAAGGGAAGCTCTCGGGAGAGCAAGCGATATGTACCACCCTCCCGAGAGATATTCCTAGCTCATTCCAATATTACTCCATCATGCGGAGCTCGAGGATCTGATCGTGTGAGAAGTTTTCGATCCCGAGGTAATATTCTGCACAATCGATAAGAGCAGCCATAGGAAGCAAACCAATTACCTCGCTACCTACAATCTCTACACCATAACGCTTTGCCTCCATACGTACCATTTCGTGTGCACGATATACGCTGGTCTTGGTAAAGTCGGTAAGGTTCATAGATACTTGTGCGATGTGACGATCGGTCAACTCTACACCCATAGCCTTGCAGAAGCGGAGACCGCCACCGATGTGACGTACTCTCTTAGCAATAGCATCAGCGATAGCTACATCGCTAGTATTGAGGTTTACGTTGTAGGCAACAAGAGGCATACGAGCACCTACAGCCACACAACCTGCCGTAGCGTGACGATCTGCGGGACCGAAGTCGGGGAGCCATTCAGCTTCGTGCACTTTGGTTTCCATTCCTTCGAACTCGCCCTTTCTCACCTTGGCAAGATTTTCACGATGGGGAGCTGTTGCACTCTTTTCGTAGAGGTATACGGGCACACCATACTTAGTACCAATGATTTCACCAACCTCACGAGAGAGGGCGATAGCTTCGTCCATTTCCATATTGCGGATGGGGATGAAGGGAACTACGTCCACAGCACCCATACGGGGGTGTTGCCCCGAGTGCTTAGTCATATCGATTACCTCAACAGCTACACCCACTGCTTCGAGGAGTGATTCCTTCACTGCTTCCGGAGTACCTACTACGGTTACAACAAGGCGGTTGTGGTCTTCGTCGTTGCTATAATTGAGCAACTTAACGCCCTGACGTGTACGGAAAGGATTTACAATCTTCTCGATTTTTTCGCGGTCGCGTCCCTCGCTAAAATTGGGTACGCACTCTACAATTTTCGTTGCACTTGCCATGATGATTTATTCTTTAGTAGTTTAGTCTTTTCGTCGGCGAAGTTAGCGCATTTTCTTGAGCTTACAGAGATATGGGCAAAAGAAGAGCTCCACCCTCGTAAGAAACAATACTCATAGCACCTTCATCTAAGGAAAATAAAAAACGCATCTAACCCACGGAAGGAAAGATGCGACATTATAATAGGAAGGAGAGCAGCCCCACAAAGAAGTGTACCTACACCACCCCCCTTCTTTTGCTATCAGATCAAGTTGTCCCGGAAGAATTCGAATCCTCAATTTCAGAGCCAGAATCTGACGTGTTACCATTACACCACGGGACAATTCATTTAGAGCTACAACCCCACCCTAAGAAGGCAAACCAGGCTATGCTCCTTGCGAGATTGCGGTGCAAAGGTACAATAAAAATCCGGAAAGGCAACAACCCCACTGATTTTCTTTCGCTCCTACCCTTTCCTCATTTCCCGAGTAAAAAGGGAGAGGAAGAGAGCCTAAAAATCAAAAAAGAATCAGCCGGAAAGTACTCCGACTTCTGCCTAAGATTTTGCAAAAAACAGCCCATGAAACATTCTATTCCTGCCCTAAAAAGGAAAAAGCGCAGGGCAGCAAAATCCGAGCATTTCACAGCTAAAATAAAAGCGATTTCTCGGCTAAACTCAGTGGAGAGGTAGAGAGATCTCTTCCCCTAGCTCAGGAGAGAGAGCCTCCCCCTTACGATGGGATAAAAACGCCGTAGGGTGGTCTAAATTGGCTACTCCCTGAAATATCCTTATCTTTGCGTTAGTTGAATCAAACCTAGTACAAGACTATGATCAAAATTGCAGTGCCCACGCGAGACAATAGCGTGGACGATCACTTCGGGCATTGTGCCTACTACACGATTTTCAGCATCGAAGACCAAGAAATCAAAGCTTCGACCACACTTCCTTCCCCCCAAGGGTGTGGCTGCAAAAGCAACATTGCCACTACGTTGCAAGAGATGGGCGTAGGTCTTATGCTTGCTGGGAACATGGGAGACGGCGCAAAGAAAAAACTTGCAGACCATGGCATCGAGGTAATCAGGGGGTGCAGCGGACCTGTAGAAAAGGTCGTAAAAGACTACCTCCAAGGCACATTATCCGACTCGGGTGTAGCCTGCCTCCATCACGACTGCCACTAAACGAAAAAATCCCCTTGCCCAAACAGCTTGAGCAAGGGGACTTCTTTTATTGAGCGGTAAGGGTCCGGTTTAGAGATTCGGATTGAGCGTAGCCCAATCTGCAACAGAGGGGATTATACCCATTTCTGCCACCTGAGCGATCATCGTAGCCAAGTGCTCCGCACTCTGTTTGAGGGCGGACATTTCTTCGTCGGTTCCCTTCGTTTCGAGACAATGTACCCCATCTTTGTCGATGCGCGTCTCCATGGCCATCATCACCTTACCGTAATCAGCATGAGACACATAGCACCCCGAGGGTAGAGTAAAAGGCTCCCCTCCCATGGCAGCGGCAATCATCTCCACAGCCACATAAGAGGGACTTTGGAAGCTACTACGCCCCCGCAACTTAATGATATTGGCACCCCCTTTTACAACGCGCTCCTTGAGAGCTGCCCACTCCTCCTGCGAGAGCTTCTCTGTACCAATAAGCGAGAGCAGGGGAGTTCCATCCACAGCTGCCGTAGAGGCAAAGACTGCCATAGACTCACCATGACCGCCATACGTGCGGCAGCGAGTCACCTTGCTCTGGAGTACTCCAAAGTGCTTTGCGAGCTCGCTTTGCAGACGATTGGAGTCGAGAGCCGCCAGCGTGGTTACTTGCGAAGGCTTCAAACCGGAATGGATGAGCGTAACCAACCCCGTAATATCCGCCGGATTGAATATGATCACCACGTGCTGTACATCGGGACAGTAACGCTTGATATTGTCGCCCAATTCCGCCGCGATTTGACTATTACCACGAAGAAGATCCTCACGGGTCATACCCTCTTTGCGCGGAGCTCCCCCTGCGGAGATAATATATTTAGCACCACGGAGAGCCTCTTCTATACTCGAAGTAAATGTAAGATTGAGCCCCTCAAAAGCACAATGGCGCATCTCTTCTGCTACGCCCTCCAGCCCTTGGGCGAATGGGTCGTAGAGACAAATGTTTGGAGTAAGGCGCATCATGGCAGCCGTTTGCGCCATGTTGGAGCCGATCATGCCGGCAGCTCCAATGAGCGTTAACTTATCGTTTGTTAGATAATTCATAGCGATATTCTTTTTATTATCATTGTCATATTGTGGGGAGCATAGATCTCCGACTCCATATTCGGGAGCGTCCGTACACTCAGCTCTCCCTCGGAGAAGTGCCTGAAACCAAGCCACGAACTCCTAAGCAAAGATATATAAAAAGCGGATTGCCACGCACAATAGGGAGACTACGTTGCACGCACAACGATAGGCTCATCTTGCCAAGTCACAACCACGGAGTCTGCCGCAACATATTTAGAAGAGAGGGGATCTTGCGAAGAGGCGGGGTACTTCTCCACACGAATCCCCATAAGGGAGCAAAGGAAGTAGGGCAATACATCGGTAGTAAAGAGCTGATGCTTCACCGCCTCCAGACGCGAAACCAGCTCGGGATGGAGCTGACGCATTTTGGGACTTATGTACACCATAAAGGGCACTGAGATTGACTTCCAGTGCGGAGCGTGCCCAAAGACATCACTCATATCGCCGGCTTCGGGGTCGTACGTAAGGATACCATGATCTGCCACATAGACTACCACAGAGGGCTCTTGCGCGTAACGTTGAATGATCTCATGGAGCATATAGTCCGTATAGAGGATACTATTGGCATACTCGCAAATTGCCTCGTTTTGGCTCCGATCCTCGAGGGGAGAAGGGAGGTCTTCGGGCTTAAATCGGGAGAAATTACTCGGGTAACGCTCTTTGCAACAGGGGTGCGAACCCATCAAATGCACGAGTTCAAAAATTTTATTCTTGGGTAGAGAGGGCGTTTTACTCGTCAGCAAATGGGGCAGGACATCCCCATCCAGCTTCAACTCCTGAGCCCACCAATCTCGAGAAGAACGCACATTAGCGTAGTACAAACTATCCGAAGTGGAGGCAATCGCTGCCACAGGTTGGATAAACAAGCCCTGCTTCTCTTGGTTGCTCAACCAGTAGGTATAGTAGCCCGCTTTCTGCAAAACGAGCGGCAGGGTAGGCGTAGCATCCCACGTAGAGAGCGTATCCGTTCTTTGGAAAAAGGTAAGCACTTGGGACAAAGAAGCCGCCGTATAGGGAGCCGGAGCCACGGCATTATCGAACAGAATCACCTCTTTGCTTGCAATTAGGCTATCTAAAAAAGGAGTATTCGCCAAGGGAAAGCCATAGCAATGATGGTAGGCACGCGTAGCAGATTCCCCCACAACAAGTACCAGCGAATGCGCCGAAAAAGAGGGGTCTTGATGCACCTCTCCACAATCTACTCGGCGTAAAGCCTCCAGAGTCTCCTCTACAGAAGACATTTCCTCGGCGCACTTCATCACCCCTGTTACAAGTCGAGAGAGTGGAGTCATCACTTTATAGTTGGGGTAATTGTTCCGGTAACTCGTAATAATAAGATAGGAGGAAAAGAGACTACCTCCCAATAAAACCACGAGAGGGGCAGCCAACCAATAGACACTTATCTCCCCCTTTTTCGTACGAGAAAGACGGTAAACGACATAGGCAATAGCAAGGCTCGCAATAAATAGCAAGAGGGGTAGAAAGAGATATTTTACGAGGCTGGCTCCCGCCATAAACTCTGCGGCTTCACGAGGATTCGTCGCCAAGATATTAAGTGCAATACTGTCCGTAAAAATCGTTTTGTAGCCAGTGATGAGAATTTGCTCCCCGAAAAAAAGTAGCGAGGCAAGGAACAGGAAAAAACCGATAAGGCAACGGCGCAACACTCGGCACCTATCGGGCACGAAGGCAATAAGGAGAGGGATGAAAAATCCCCACCCAAAAGTTTCGGGCAGGGAGAGGAGTGTTGAGTCGCCCCCCGGGTCTGTATTGATAAAAGAGTAGCGAAAATTGGAGCAGAGAACAAGGAGAATGATGAAAACCCCAACCCAAGAATTCCGATAAAAGCGTGTAGCAAGACGAGATAAAAAGGACATAAATAGCATTTTATTTACTTGTGAGAAGAGTCACTCAAACATATTCTTTGTTGCAGGGATCGCCAGTGGATCGGCATTCCTCTCAAGGGCGCGAACGATGAGGGTACTGGGCAACTCCTGCAAGATCTCGGGGCGCACCTCCGTAAGAAGTCCCCACGTATCGTAAGAAATGAAGAGGAAGTCATACCCACGCAGCACCCCTACTCCATCTCCGGAAGTGAGCAGATTCGCCTCCTCCGGTACGGGCCCCAAATCGAGGGCAGGGGCATTTTCTCCGAGCGACAAAGGCAAAATGGCAATAGAAGCGTTGTGCGCTTTGGAGAGATGACGAGCAAGGGGGAAAAGCACCTCTCTGTCGGTTGCGTCTTTTGCGAGGAGCAAAACTCGCTTAAGAGAGCCAAAGTGTCTATCGACAAAAACACCCAACGAGCAATTCGTTTCTTCCGCAAATCGGGTCATTTTATCATTGAAGAGGGTACGAGCATTGAGGAGTACCTCGGGAGAGGTTATCGAAAATTTGCGCCAACGCTTCTGCAAAAGCATTCGGTAAGAGACCACATTGCGATCCTCCTCTTCACTGGAGAGGCTTAACCCTGCCCCCACGAGTAAGAAGCTATGATGGGGCAGATTCGCTTGATCAATGATCTCACTTGTCACTTGGTCACTTACCCTGTAGATAGGCTCTACAGAGAGACCAAGGTGGCGAGCTTCGCGCAAGGCGGGATGGAAGTTATCGGCAAAAAAAGTCTCTTCGTTAATTACATTCACATTGTTGCTCATGGTAACATGCAATAACGAAACCCCGGACGAGAGTTTTTCGTCGGGGAACAACTGCCGAGCCAAACGCAGGAGAAGCGCCCCCGTTTCGGGGCGACCAAATGCGATAAGGATGCGGTGCGAAAGGCGAGCCACAGCCTCCTTGGTTGGGCGATGGAAGTGTAGAAAGAGGTAATCGATAAGGTGAATTATAGGGGTGGTCATCACCGTTGTGACGAGCGTCATCAGTACCAAAATCGCGAAAAAGACGGGAGGCAACACCCCCATATCCAGTCCTATCTTGAGCACCACAAGCTCCATGAGCCCTCGGGTATTCATGTAAGCCCCGAGGTAAAGACTATCCTTTTGATTGATCCCACATACGCGAGCGGCAATATAGGTACCCCCTGCTTTCCCTACAACGGCTACAAGCACAAAGAGGAGCAAAAGTAACCAAAGTTCGCCCGAATTGATAAGCCCAAGCTCGGTACGAAGACCCGAGGAAACAAAAAAGAGTGGCAAGAAAATATTAAGTGACACATCCTCCACCTTCTCGGTCATCACATGCCGGAACTTCACGTCCTCCGGCATAATCAACCCAAAGATAAAGGCTCCGAAAAGGGCGTGCATACTCAGGATTTCTGTAAGGTATGCACTCAAAAGCAACAGGATGAAGATAATACCGACCAGCCCCTTACCCAGCAGCTCTTCTT
>ERZ773061.1144-NODE-1144-length-10103-cov-15.892217_pt1 | contig 10103 bp, 11 predicted proteins | sample MGYA00580627_ERZ773061 | MGnify/ENA primary metagenome ERZ773061 (study PRJEB29015, sample SAMEA2738119) | human oral metagenome | biome: human oral; feature: human-associated habitat; material: saliva | place: China | collected 2223 ...
AAAACGGAGACATTCGGGACGAAAACGGAGACATTTTTGATAAAAACGGAGACATAATTTTTAATAAAATTAATAAATATATTTAATAAAACCCTTATTATATCTATATTTTATAAAATAATTAATTTTTGCAATGTCTCCACTTTTTACGTTTTTAATAAAATTCATTTTAAACCAACCATAAACTATATCATATTATATATTTCAATTTATGATTCTATATATGCTTAAAAAAAGGGGGTCAAAATGGAGACATTATAAAAATATGGAGACTTATAAAAAGGTCACTCCCGCAGACGCACGCGTACCAATCAATTCCAACTGATGCTAATTTATAAAAGCACGCAAAATGTCTCCACAATGTCTCCACTTTTGGCGAAAATGTCTCCACTTTTGATAAAAAAATGGAGACAAAACGGAGACATCGATTTTAGATTTATAGTAAATTACCTAAAATATTTTAGCTGAACCTATTGCGTTGGCAAATTATCCACATCACGTAATGGTTATTTATTTGACATTTGATTGCAATCAGTGTATAATGTATTTATAGCTAATAAAACAGAAAGGTTTATCCATAAAATGACAAAGAAAGATTCACGTATCGTTATCGTCGTAGATGACGCTCTAAAAGAAAAATTAGCACTCGAAGCGGAAAAACAAGGACTACCTCTAAGCGTACTTGGGCGAAACCTTTTTATTCAATGGTTCGATGAACGCTCAAAAAAATAATCGGAGGTAAAAACTATGTCTACGCCACTAAGGTTAGACGCGGACTTTCTGACTAAATGTGAATCGGAATACAGTATTGATTTGAATCCTTACATTTTCGATACTATTGAATTTTTGAAATCTGAATATCCAGATCCAATAGCAATTAACTCAGAAGATGACCTCGTCAAAACATTCTCAGACTTAGCAAATGATCTACGTCGCATCCATATCATGAATGAAGCCTTACGTGTCGGAAAACAACCAAATTACACGCAAGGGCGAAACTTCAAATTCGATTTAGATGAAGTCGCAATCATCATACATGCATTCATCCCGATTGTACAACTCGTACTAACAGAAAATAACAAAAAGTACGAAGTAGCTACATACCAGCACACGGGCCCAAGACAAGGCACTTATCAATTCGATACACGTCTGATTGAAAAGATCATTTACGCGTTTAACCCAACAACCACAAAAACGCAATTAGATACATGTTTGCGTATTATCGGAATTAAAGCTAATATCACAACAGAAACATCCGATACGCATCGTATACCTGTCGGAAACGGTATTTATAATCGACAAACACGCAAACTTGAACCGTTCACACCTGATTATGTCACCACCACAAAAATCGCAACAAACTACAACCCAAACGCACAACTTGTTACTATTCATAATGATGAAGACGGCTCTGACTGGGATGTCGAATCGTGGCTACGAGACTTATCTGGATCTTTAATTAATAAGTTCGACCAAGATACAAATACCTTATTTTGGCAAATCATTGCTAGTGCGATTAATCCAAAACAAGTTAACGCTAAAGCTATCTTCTTTTATTCTTCCGTCGGAAACAACGGAAAAGGAACATATGGACAACTACTCAAAAATTTAGTTGGTAAAGAAAACTATTCGTCACTTCCTATCCCAGCGTTCAAACATGAATATATGAAAGAACAACTATTAGGGAAAACCTTGAATATTGCAGATGAAAACCCTGTAGATATTTATCTTGATTCCGTCCAAGACTTCAAAGCTGTCATTACAGGCGACGATATTCTCATCAACCGTAAATTTGAAAAGCCAATCGCTGTTCAAATAAAAGCCGTCAATATCCAAATGCTTAATGGATTACCTAAAACAAAAGACAAATCCGATTCATTCTATCGACGAATCATTATTGTTCCATTTGTTTATTCGTTTACTAATAATGGTGAACGTGCTTATATTAAACAAGATTATATTCATAGACCGGAAGTTCTCGAATATGTCTTAAAACGAGCACTTGAAATGAAACCATTCTCTGAGTTTATTACGCCTAAAGCGTCCATTAAAGCCTTAGCGCAATACAAAGAAGATAACAACTCGGCTGTAGAATTTTGGAATGAATTTGAAAGTCAATTCAGTTGGGACGTACTCCCACCGAACTTCTTATACGCACTATATTTAGCGTGGTATCAAGACGAACACGGTGGTGATAAAAAATCAGCATTTTCAAAAAAGGTTTTTCTCCAACATATTCAAAATCATCTGCAACAGAACCCCAACTGGGATTTCTTAGCCACTCGCGAAACTTGCCCAAATCCGTTCTATTTAGGATCAGCTATGGACGCGGACGAACCACTAATCACAAAATACAATCTTGTATCGTATATGGATCCCTCGTATAAGGGCACCGACGATAAACTAAAACGAACATTTCCAAGACCACGTACCGCTCGAGGCATCGTCCGCCTATAGAAACCACTTTCACGAACAACCCAACAGACTGTCTGTTGATCATCACCGTACAATATTTCTCTATAGACATCGTATAAGCTTCTTAAACGCCCTCTGAGGCGTTTTTTTATCGACCATCTATTTATATTCCGATTAAGTTTCTCGTTCTCAGAGGCTCTTTTACGGACGTATACGAGTACGATAGACGTCACCTACGCACAAACGCAACCGAGGACGGTTGCAGGCGGACTACGTCCGCACCCCTCCAAGACGGGGCTGCGCCCCGAACCCGGCTTAGAACAGTTAGAGAGTGCAGAGCAGATAGATTCGTTTGTTTATTTAGGTTGTGGTGTGTATTTAGAAAGTCTCGTCCGCGAGCGCACGTTAAAGAACATCGATCAAGTAATATGTAGTAGAAACACGTTTAAATATTTCGTCTAAGAATCTCATCAACGAAACATCTATTAAGATAACGCCCAAGAACATCTATGAAATAACACGTTCAAGATAACACAAAAGACGCAATCATCCGATCACGTCACACTAACAACTTTCGCGATGCGCCTCCGCGCATCCGTAATATAACACGATAAACTAACCTATAAAAGGAGAACTCAAATGAAGATTACAATCAAACCACGCCAGCACTATCAATCTAAGATGACGCCTGAGGAACTGCAAGCGCATCTGCAAATGGCTCGTACCGGAGCATCTAAAACTAAAAACGGCAAAGCTTACCGCCGTCACGACAAACATAAGAAAGGATACTAACATGACTACTAAAATTATCACTCAAATGGGCATCGGACAGACCATCGAGACCGAATACTTCACGCCTGGTCGCGTCGCCGAAGTCACTCGTACGAGCCATCATACGTTTTTCGTAAGTGGCATCCGTACCGTGAAAAGCGTCGTCAACGGTAACGGACGTATTGAAGTACCATTTCAAGAACTTATTACTATGACTGAAGAAGAAATCTTAGAACTAGCTTCTATGCAAGTCTTCCATCCGTCAGCAACCAACACGTTCTACTTACCCGCATTACCATTCTAGGAAAGGAGCCCAACCATGCATCTTTACTACATCACTACGCCAGACGGTACCGCATCCGTCGTAGCGAGAAACTTACACGAAGCTTATGCGTTAGCGTACGCGACATACAGCGACGTACTCACTGTGACGTGGGCTCGTCGACTATCTCTTTAGCGACACCTCGTAACCGATGCATCCGCATCGGTTCTTCTTTTACGAGATAAGTTTACGAACTCACCATATCGAAAGACATGCCTCCGCATGTCCGTACTGAATTACGATATAATAAAAACTTAAAAGGAGAAATTAAATGAAATACTATGCGATTAAACCTGATACTATCACTACTGAGTGGTCTGTATGCGAGTCTCTTGTCAAAGGTGTAAAAGGCGCACTGTACAAAAGCTTCAAGTCTGAATCTGACGCGCGTGCTTGGTTGAACAACGATACAAAAAACAACCTTGACGTTACTGTACCATGCATCCCTTACGCAAATGACATGTATCGCATAAGTGGCGATATCTATGTTGTCGACAGTAGCGTCGATCCACTCACTGTCCGCACGAAGGCTCCCACCCGTGTCTCTGTTGACGGAAGCTTCAACACAGAAACTCGTGTATACGGCAGTGGTATCGCATTCTTCGACCAAGATAATAATGTCCTTGACACTTACCGCATGCACGGTGATAAATCCGAATACGCAAAAGCCAACAATGTTGCGGGTGAGGTTGTTGCGTTCTCGCACGCGATAGCTGAATCTGTCAAGAAGGGCTTAACAGAAATCACAGTCATTGTCGACTATGAGGGACTCTTCCGTTGGACTGCGCCAAAATCGGTCATCGTCCGCGATAAAGCCTGCTGGGGAAATCGACTCAGCTCCCCTATCGCTGAGCTTCATGACCGTGCTCTCGCTTACGCATCGTCGCACGGAATTACACGCATCGATTTCATTTGGGTGCGTGGGCACAAAGGATATCAATGCAACGAACTTGTGGACGGGCTCGCTAAAGAAGCGTGTGGAATTGACGCTTAAGAAAGGAGAATAACTTATGTCATTTGACGCAACCTGTTATTGCCCAAAATGTCGACATTTTTGGTACGAATGTGCAGATGAAGACGAAACATATGTATGCCCAAAATGCGGACATCATGATATCGAACCAGAAGAAATCGATTTGTCATTCTAACCTACACATCCGCGTAGGTTTCTTTTTTGCGACTTTTTCTTTGAAGCGTTCTTCTTTTGAAACGCACGTCTGCGTTTCATATTATAAATTAGAACGACGTCGCTATAATAATCGTTTTTAAGGCAGCCGAGGGCGACATAGGCTAGACTTACGGCTTAAGCTTTTAAGTCGTCGCATTCGGCGAAATGCCGTCTGCGCGGATTGAAATAATGTAAACGCAGGGAAGATGAAAGTCCACCCATCATGCCCTCAGGCATAAAAGCCATATCGAGACTTCTCGATATGGTAATTCTTTTACGTCAGACCTTCGTCTGACCACACACTAATCTGAAAATACATCTATATTAAAGGAGAAATATTATGGAAATTAAAGAAATCATTGCTCAATTTAACTCGAAACGTCAAGACATCGCTACAGATTTGTCTTGTTTCGAAAATACGGATAAGATTGAAAGCATTAATCACCTCTTCAACGTCGCAACAGATTGCTCAATCATTCTACTCGACCGAGACGCTGACTTCGTCAAAACCGTATGTCAAAAATATGTGTCGGTCATCGAAATCTTGAAAACTGGCGTTAAATTCAACAGGGACGACATTTTCCACTTCGCGATTTACTACGTTGACGGACGTCACACCTTGACAAAAGACATCTATGAAGTCAACGGTTTGAAGATTGACTTCCATAACAACTATTGCTTTGATCGTTCGCTTGTCCGTTCAATTACATGGAACGTGAAAACGAACTACGTCGGCGAAACTCGCGGTAAATCTCGTCGTTCTATTCCTCTACGCGTTAATCAACCGTGGAATCATAAGCCTGGCTCTAAGCATATGTTCGTAAACGCGGTGACCTTACGCGAGGAGCTCTTCGTTCAACTAATGGAAACTGCTAAACATTACGCCGTTATCGACTACTTGCATGAACTCGAACGAACTGAAGCGGATATGAAATCCATGAGCCGATATCACTATGTTGAAATGCATGTCAACTTAGCATGGCGTGATTTGCTTAGTGCAAAATCTATGAAGGAAATCAAATCCACTAAATGGAAACGGATTTGTGCTCTGACGGTCAACGCTGGGAAGATGAATGTATTCCAATTGAATGCGGTCAAGAACCTACGTCCATACATTACCTGGGAACAAACTGACCGTATCATTCAAGCTTTGCGAAACGGCTCTGGTTATTCAACAGATCCGCGGATGTTTGCAGAACTCGTGTTCCCTGCACTAGCCAACGACAATGATGTGCGTTATGATATTTGGGACGTGCTGAAGATGTCCAAGGACTTAGGACGTCGCGTCGACATCCATCCTGTTACTCGTGCAACTGTTACTAACTTGCATGACCGCATCATGGTTGATCACCGTGCATATCAAGCTCGTCAAAAATATTCAGGCGAAAAGAATAACTTGCAAATCGCTGACGTGTTCCAACCGATTGTTGACGCTGTCCGTGATGATGAACGTTTCGAAGTCATTGAGTTGGCAACAGAGCTGATTAAAGAAGGCGCGGCAATGAACCACTGCGTTGGCTCTTACGTTGAAGCTGTCAATAACGGGCACTGTCTCATCGTGCGTGGACGTTTGAATAATGAGCGCGTTACGATTGAGATTAAGCATGACCATAAAGAAAACGTTTTGTACGCGAAGCAAGTGCAAATGAAACACAATCAAGCGCCATCCCAAGAAACTATGAACGACGTATACGACTTACTAAATATCATTAACGATAAAGAAGTAGATTACGCTAAATACGACTGGGGTTATCACGGTCGTCCACGAGCAATACACGATCTCGATCATGATGAATTAGATCAATTAATTCCGTTCTAAACCTACGCATTTGCGTAGGTTCTTCTTTTGCGACGTGCCTGCGCACGTCCAATCCCTAATCTGAAATACATCTATATTAAAGGAGAATCAAAATGACTGAACAAGAAATCACAAAATTCTTAGAAAAATATTGCCCGGGTACTATCTATACAATCCGTTGGTCAAAACCCTTTATCGAAAACGAAAAATTAGGTATATTCGAAGATATTAATGACTCGAAAAACATAGACAAATCATTAAAACTTATCGCTTACGAATACTCTTTCGTGAAATATACAATGGAAAAATTTGAACGTCTTGAATTTCCGACACATATTTACCGTATTGATACTGAACCCGGCATTGAGTTCTCATTTTGCGAACAAAACATCCAATGTGATGCATACATAAATCTTGCACGTGACGAACAAGACGAATTTGAAATCACACTAGATAAGGGTACACGTATTAGCGGATTACAACGTGCTGAATATTTCGATGCGAGTTACCTAGTAACACTAAGTCACGTTGACGAAATTGACTCACACGACTCCGTTGAAGACATTCAAGAACAAGCTCGTGATCTCGTTGACGAAATGCTAGAACAATTATCAGAATATGAATTACGAAAAGATTAAAAAGGAGATCTATCATGTCACAATCAACAACTATCGCAATCGCAAAAATGCCACTCGGCGAAATTCACATTCAATCACATGGGTCTGCGCTATACGCGTTCCTAACATTCTACCGTAAACCTTCATTCGAACCACTCAGAATGGATGAAATCGGACAAATTATTGAAACTGCGCTCGACGATTTCAGCTTCGAAGACGTCGAAAACGAGCACGGTATCAGTCAAAATGATATTGAATATCCGCACTTCTTGCACATGGTTATGCAATTCCAAGCACAACTGTTCCAACAAAAGTATGGAGTTCTAGATTAAGAGGAGAAAAAAAATCATGAATCAACTTGAACAATTCAGAGAAACTATGACCGAAATCGCAAACGCTTTCGGCTTTAGCGATATTCAATTAGATGAACTCGAAAAATACTATGATCTAGAACTACAAGACGTAGACGCGTTCGATAAAAAGCGCATCAACGCTGTATTGTTTTTAAGTAACTACTCAGACGAAACAGCTATCATGTTAAAATTTGCAAAATTATACGTACAACGTCAACTTGTTCAGGCACGTACAAATAACACAAATATAGGATTTTTAATGGAATCCAGCCCAACACCACGTGTCTATACTACATTGGAAACACTAGTTGAATATCTCGTAAAATATCACAACCTTGTCACAGATACAGAAGTGTTCTTGCGTCGTTTTAACTCAATCAAACCAATCGAACTCATCTAAAAAGAAGTACTCCTAAGAGTGCTTCTTCTTTTTTTTCTCGTCTGCGAGTCTCATAAAAGAAATTCGTAAACGAAACATCGCAATAGAAACAACCTAAACGAGACGTCAATAGAAACAGTCAACAGCATCGCGCGAGCCCCGCGCACGAGCTCCGTGCAAGCACTTCGCCACCGTGCATCCTGCGAGACTTCGCGCTCCCGCCTCGCACCGTAACATCCGTATCGAGTTCCAGTATAAACACACGAAATCGATGTCTTAACCGTCACGCGCCCACCTATTCGATTGTACGGCTAACTTGCCGTCCACTCTCATATAAAAACGCATTAGACATTCGTCGTAATGCGTCTCAAGAGACAAACTGTGGGCGGTTCCTGTTGCGTCACGATTTCTATATTTCTATACATAAATATTATACTGCAATCACGGTGCGAGGCACTGTCCAGCCATCTATCACGACATCCAGCAAGAGAAACACAGCACGAATCCACTGCGAAACGCTCACGCCGAACGATTGCTTGGGAAATCATTTCCCGCGCAATCTTATCTAATTAAAACGCATCACGACGGATGTCTGATGCGTCTACTGGGTGATTGTTGCGTGAGGTTTCTTCAGCGTCTTCTTGCATGACAATCGTGCACGTGTCTACCGATAGATGGACTGGACAGAAAACTCGCAAACGGTATACGTTTGCGACACCACTCCTGCGATACCTCACATCCGTGGATTCGTTCACGATGCTCGCTCACGGTACTCTGCCCGCGAGCTTCGCTTACGTGCTACGTCAGACGTAGCCTCTCGGCAGATGCCTCGCACAACGTCCTCGTAGTCGACCGCCACGATTACGGCTCGTGGCGTTTTCACGCTACCGATCCCCTTGACTGTCACGCGCCCGCCCTGTAAAGACCACACTCGCATTAGATGTTCATCGTAATGCGTCTACGTGATTGGTGTTGCGGGCGGTTTCTGTCCCGGTCTCTGTAGCGTTCATCGCGCTCGAATCTCGTGTGCGATCACCAACCCGGCTTTCTGTATCGTCATCTTATCAACAATCGCCAATCGTTTCCTCGCGCACGTCCACGCCCCTTGAGACATAAACTCGCATCAGACATGCGTCGTGATGCGTCTATGATAGGGTTTTGCGTGGAGTGCTTGCTCGTGTCACGATTGGAACCAACGATACGAAAAGTCATACCTGTCAACGGGTTATGGCATCGCACGCGGATTCTCGCTGGCGAAACACCTGATAAATGATTCTTACGCATTACTACATAGTTGCCTCACGATTGTTGTTCGGGAAAGCGCTTCCGCTTTCCGTTTTCTACAGTGAAGGTCAAACTATGGACAAGCCTTAAGCACCTCTCTCACAATATCTCCATTTTTCATCTCATCTCCGCATAGAACCACTAGTCTCTCGACTGGTGGTTTTGTGTTTCACGCAAATCACTTCATCGAAAAAACTCTATCGAAATCCATCGATAGAGTTCTCTTTTTAGAATCTCACAAATCAAACACGTGGACGTATCTCTTGCAAGTGCACGGTATAATAGCGTATGATCGGGACGTTCGGACGAATACCCGTGGTCTTGCAACTTTTAAGTTGGAAACGCTCACGCTGAACGATTACTCGGGTTTGACCCAAACACCTCGTAATCTTATCTGAAAAACGCATCAGACATCCGTCGTGATGCGTCCATGATAGGGTTTTGCGTGAGGTTTCTGCACAGGGCGAACGCGAAAGAAGATTTTTCTTAAAAATCTCGTCAATTAAAAATCTTCTTTAGCTCTTCCCCGGCCTCGAGCAGGCTCAAAGAGCACTGCCGGTCCTGGTCCGCCGCTAAACTCTTCTCCGTCGAGTGGCGAGGCCACTCCTCTCGGAGACTCCACTGTCTCTCCTCTGGATGAGAGATGCTGTCGTTTCACTCACGTACGGGGTGCCCCCTCCCGGTATCGCCTGCGGCGTCTCCGCTTACGCTACACCACCCCATGCTATCGAAACAGTGCTTCCGTTTCACTCTTCATCTCTCATCCCGCGTCGCTCCCGTCACGTGTTTCGTCCGTGATGTCTATCATGAGCTTCCATACAGAGATTCCTGCACAAAACCCGTCCACGAACTACTTCTACAGAACTTCGCGATAGAAAATCGCTACTGTATTCATATACGATTGAGATACCGTTGTTCGGGCGAGCAACTGGCGGTCCTTGCAACTTGTACAGTTCGAAACGTCCACGCCCCTTTATACATTAACTCGCGTTAGAC
>ERZ773061.1147-NODE-1147-length-10096-cov-3.087342_pt1 | contig 10096 bp, 8 predicted proteins | sample MGYA00580627_ERZ773061 | MGnify/ENA primary metagenome ERZ773061 (study PRJEB29015, sample SAMEA2738119) | human oral metagenome | biome: human oral; feature: human-associated habitat; material: saliva | place: China | collected 2223 ...
CCTGCTCGCGCAGGAAGTCGTTCGGGTCGTTCACGATGCCCGAGGCCTTGTCCGTCTTCACGTGGTAGCGGTCAATGATCCACTCGAGCGGGCTGCGGCCCGAAATCGAATACCCCTGCGCCTGGGCCGGAATGCCCGTCAGCGTCACGTAGTCGTTGTACTCCAAGCGCGTGACGTCCTTATCGCGGCGCCCCAACGCAGGGAAACGCATCTGCTTCCCGATCCGGTAGCGCTCCCACGGGTCCGCGGGCGCGTGCAGGCTCGTCACCTACCGCAAAGACGTCTCAGCGAAACTTGCTGTGCTGGAGAGAACCCGTCGCGGTACCCCAGAGATCGACACTGAGGAAATCAACGAACTTGGCGTTTTCTTCCCTGACGCGAACATCGCGGCATTGCGTCAGATAGAAGGCTTCCATCGCAAGCTGACCGGACTACTCGACCGACAGCTCGATGAACAACAGGCTCGTTACAACGAGATTGCCGACGTGCTGGATGGGCAGATCAATCAGGTCCGCACCCAGCTGGCCGCCATCAGTATCTCTTCGAACCTCAACGACCAGGAGCTTGCTGACGCCGGTCGGTATAACGCGACCATTCAGCGCCTCACCGCTCAGATCGACGCCTTCGAGAAGACGCAGGCCGCCAAGATAGAAGCCAAGGAAGGGGCTGAGGAACTCGCGAACAGACGGCCAGCGCTCTTGGGAGAAATGACCGGGAAGCTCAACCAAGCGCTGGCTGATGGCAACAAGGCAATCTACGGTGACAGTCAGAACCCTCCCGAGTTCAAGCTGAAAGAGGGAAGCCAGGGTAATCAGACCTACCAGTTCGGCACACCAAGAGACAAAGGCGACGGCACTAAAGCTAAGAACCTCATCCTGTTCGATTTGTCAGTGCTTCAGCTTACGAGCCTGCTCGCCGTCATCCATGATTCAACGATCATCAAGAACATCGGAGACGAGCTTGTCGAAAAGATCATGCTACTGTACGTGGAGAGTGAGCGGTACGGAAAGCAAGTGTTCGTTGCCTTCGACAAGCACCTGTCGTACACCGCTGCAACCCAAGCGACGGTTGAAAGCCACACGGTTATCGAGCTTGGCGAGGGCACGGCATCACTGTACGGGTGGGCATGGAACACGAAGGACGAAAGGGGCGAGGAATGAAGCTCAGCTACAACGAGCTTTGGAAACTGTCGATCGACAAAGGGATGAACAAGACCCAGCTCCAGACCAAGGCAAAGATCTCGCGATCGACCATGGCGAAGCTCGGGCGAGGCGGCAACGTACAGACTGATGTGCTCGTGCGAATCTGCGAGACCCATGTCTGCGACATCGCAGACATCGTCGAGGTTGTTGAAGACGAAGGAGCCTAGATTATGGCACGAATGCGGACTTTTGATGAGGCGACCAGGGTGCAGATGCCAGCGATGGTTCATCTGACCAGACTGGGGTACACCTACTTCGGTAAGGTCACCGAGGACATGGCCGGTGACGTATATGACCCGGATACGAACATCTTCATCGAAGTGTTCAAGTCTCAGTTCGAGAAGCTCAACCCCGAGCATGCGGGCCGCGCCGACGAGGTGCTTCGTAGCATCCGACAGGAACTCGACAATGACGACCTGGGTCGGAGCTTCTACAACCGTCTGGTCAGTTCAAGCCCAGTGAGGTTGGTTGACTTTGACAATCCCGCGAATAACACGTTTCATTTCACTGCTGAGTTCACGTGCAAGAACGGGCAGGATGAGTTCCGCCCGGACATCACCCTTTTTGTGAATGGTCTCCCTCTGTCTTTTGTGGAGGTGAAGAAGCCAAACAATCGGGGCGGAATGGTTGCTGAGAGCACGCGCATGAACCGTGGGCGTTTCCCAAATCGCAAGTTCCGCCGATTCATCAACATCACGCAGTTGATGATTTTCTCCAACAACATGGAGTACGACGCGGAGGGAGGCATCACCCCGATCCAGGGTGTTTTCTACTGCACGGGCGCGCGTGGTGATGCGAAGTTCTCTACATTCCGTGAAGACAACCCAGCAGGGTCAGCCGAGGCACCCTTCCATGCACAATTCCCCTACGCAAAGGTCGACGACGACGTTGAGCGACAGATCTTGGATGACTACAACGTTCAAGTCATTCGCACCACCCCTGAGTACGCCACGAATCTGAAAGAGAACACGCCAACGAACCGGGTGCTCACTTCGATGGTGTCCCCAGAGCGGCTGCTGTTCCTCATCAAGTACGGGATCGCCTACGTGCGAATCGACCGTGAGGTTGACGGAAAGATCGAATCCACCGATCAAAAGCACATCATGCGCTATCAACAGTTGTTCGCGTCCTTGGCGGTACGTCAACGGCTCAATGAGGGCGTCACTTCTGGGGTCATTTGGCATACGCAAGGTAGTGGCAAGACGGCTTTGTCCTACTACTTGAACAACGTGCTGACCGACTATTACGCAGCGCATAACAAAGTGGCGAAGTTCTACTTCATCGTTGACCGTCTCGACCTTCTAGAGCAAGCATCGCAAGAGTTCGAAGCGCGTGGCTTGGAAGTGAAGACCGCGAACTCACGTGTAGAACTGATGGAACAGTTCCGCACGAATCAATCACTTGAGGGTGACTCGGGACGGCGTGAAGTGACCGTTGTGAACATCCAACGGTTCGACGAGGACAAAACCAAGATCGATGCATCTGCCTATGCGACGAACCTGCAACGAGTGTTCATCATCGATGAGGCGCACCGAGGCTACAACCCGAAAGGTAGCTTCCTGGCAAACATGCTCGAATCTGACCCCAACTCGGTTAAGATCGCGCTCACTGGCACGCCGCTACTCAAAGATGAGCGTGCATCCTGGAAAGTCTTCGGCGATTACCTGCACACCTACTACTACGACAAGTCAATCCAAGACGGCTACACCCTCAAGATCATCCGCGAGGACATCGAGACCGCCTACCGGGACAAGCTCTCTGAGATCTACGACAGCCTCGACCATCTGGTACTCAAGAAAGAGGTCAGTAAGAAGGAAATCGTCGAACACGAGCACTACGTCAAAGAACTGCTTCGCTACGTCATCACCGACTTCAAGCGCTTCCGTACGATCAACGGTGACGACAGCCTTGGCGGCATGGTGATCTGCGAGACCAGCCAACAAGCTCGGAACATCGCCGCGTACTTCGATGAAATCCAGGCAGAACTCAACGCGACGAGCAGTAACCCGTCGAAGCTGCGCGCTGGCCTGATCCTATTCGACAGCGATGACAAAGACACCCAAAAGCAGATCATCAAAGACTTCAAGAAGAACTACACCGTAGACATCCTGATCGTTTTCAACATGCTTCTCACCGGGTTCGACGCACCCCGACTCAAACGTCTGTACCTCGGTCGAAAACTCAAAGACCACAACCTGCTCCAAGCGCTGACGCGCGTCAACCGCCCCTACAAAGACCACAAGTACGGGTACGTAGTGGACTTTGCAGACATCAAACAGAACTTTGACGAAACCAACGCGGCCTACCTCAAGGAACTCAACAAGTTCAATGACCCAGAAGAAACGGGAGAGGACGGGCGCGCCGCGATTGAACAAGTAATTGAGGATCCCGCCGCGCTCGTCGCTCAAGTACGCGAGGCCAGGAACATCCTCTTCACTTACGATCTCGATAACGCTGAAGAATTCAGCCGCCAGATAGCAGGGATCGACGAGAAAGAGACACTCGTTGAACTCCGGAAGGCCCTGCAGTCAATCCGGGAAGGCATTAACCTCGCACGTGCCTTCGGCGACGATGATCTCAAGGCCGCGATGGAGCGAATGAACATTGAGAAGCTCCCTTCCCTGCTCTCCGAAGTTGAGAACGCCATCGGTATCCTCAACCAGAAAGAAGCGTTCACAAGCACCGATGAAACCCGACGGGTCATCAACGAGGCGATGCTCGACATTGAGTTCAAGTTCCGTCTGAAGAACGAAGAGGAACTGAATATCCTCGCCGGTGCAGGCGACAAGTTCCAAGCGAAGTGGAGGCGCGCGATCCGCGAGTTCACAGCGAACATAGACCAAGAAGACCCCGAGTTCGTTACCCTCCGCGACGCCTTCATGCATCGGTTCAAAGAGCGTGGCTTCGTCATCGACTCGATGAGCGCCTTCGACGAAGAAGACCGCGCCCTCGACCAAGTCATGGATCGCCTCATCGAGATCAAGCGACGCAACAATGCCTTGCTGCGTCGATACAACGGCGACCCGAAGTTTGTGCGCGTTCACAAACGAATTCGGGAGGAAAGCGAACAGCGCCGCAGATCAGGGCAGCCACCTATGGGGTTCGAATATGACGAGGAACTCGTCGAGTTCCTTACTGTCGTGAAGAAAGAGATTGACTACAAGATATACGAACGAGCCGACATTCTGAGAACCGATGGGTACTTCTCCCAGGTCGTGATGCAGACTCTGGCTTTAGGTCTAGCAGAACTCAACCTCAACGGCACCCGAGCCGACAGAATCTTCATGCAAGAACGCATCACCCGTCAATACCGCGACCAGTACACCGGCGCACACACGATTGCATGATGAAAGGATCAAACTTCGTGAGCCAAGACATCAAGAGGGACACCGCTGAACTCATAGACGCCCTCAAAGCAACCTGCCAAACGTACGGTCTGGGTAACGACGGCAACGAGTACAAGATCATCACACAGGTGTTCTTGTACAAGTTCCTCAATGATAAATTCGGCTACGAGGTCAAGAAGCTCAGCCCGGCGCTCGCTGATGCTGACCAGTGGGAAGTCGCCTACGCTCATATGGGCGAGGACGAGCGGCTCGATCTGCTTGATCTGCTCTCCCCTGACGTTCCACGTCTGAAGCCTGAACACCTTATAGCGAACCTGTGGAACCAACAAGCCAAGGGCGAGTTTGACGCGATCTTCGACGCAATCATGCTGGACATCGCAAATGACAACATCGAAATCTTCTCGACCCAAACCACTGAGCGCACCAAGATCCCCTTGTTTGAGCGACTCACCATCTACGTCACCGATGATGCACAACGCGCGGCTTTCGCCAGAGCGCTTATAGATAAGCTGGTGAACTTCTCGTTCGAGGATTCTTTCAAAGAGCACTACGACTTCTTCGCCGCAGTGTTCGAATACCTGATCAAGGACTACAACACCGCCGGTGGAGGCAAGTACGCCGAGTACTACACACCGCACGCCATCGCCACCATCATGGCCAGGCTACTCGTTGGAGACGAACACGACCTCCACAACGTCGAGTGCTACGACCCGTCAGCCGGAACCGGAACGCTCCTCATGGCGCTCAGCCACGCAATCGGTGAAGACAGATGCACGATCTTTGCCCAAGACATCTCCCAGCGCAGCAACAAGATGCTCAAGCTGAACCTCATCCTCAACTCGCTGGTCTCGTCACTGGATCACGCGGTTCAGGGCGACACACTCACCCAGCCGTATCATAAGAGCGACGACGGATCCGAGCTTCGACAGTTCGACTATGTGGTATCGAACCCACCCTTCAAAATGGACTTCTCGGACACTCAAGAGAGACTGTCCGCGATGCCTGAACGTTTCTGGGGCGGCGTACCGAAGGTTCCCGCGAAAAACAAAGACAAGATGGCGATCTATCCGCTATTTATCCAGCACGTCATCAACTCCCTCAAATCGGAGGGCAAAGGCGCAATCGTCGTACCCACAGGTTTCCTGACCGCCAAAACCGGCGTCGAGAAGAACGTGCTACACCGTCTGATCGACGATAGAATCGTCTACGGCGCAGTCAGCATGCCATCCAACGTGTTTGCCAACACCGGCACCAACGTCTCCGTACTGTTCTTCGACAAATCGGGTGACAGTGACAACGTCACCTTGATAGATGCATCCAAACTCGGTGAACTCTACAAAGAAGGCCGTATCCAGAAACGTCGCCTCCGCGCAGAGGAGATCGATCTGATCGTCGAGACGTTCACCAAACAAGAAGCTGTGGACGACTTCTCCGTAATCGTCAGCTACGACGACATCAAAGAAAAGAACTACTCCCTCGCAGCAGGCCAATACTTCGACGTCAAGATCGAGTACGTCGACCTTAGCCCCGAAGAGTTCCAAGCCCAAATGGCCGAATACCAAGCCACGCTCCAAGACCTCTTCACCAAGAGTGCGAACCTGCAAGACGAAATCATGACTCAACTCGGCACGGTGAGCTATGAGTGAGTTCAAGCGGCACCGCCTTGCAGATCTCTATGAAATCAGCTCTGGGATCTCAACTACGAAGGATCAAGCTGGCCACGGCGCTCCCTTCGTAGCCTTCAAAGACATCTACAACAACTACTTCATCCCAGAGCGCCTAACTGAACTTATGGACACTACCCCTGAGCAACAGGAGAAGTTCTCGGTTCGGGAAGGCGACGTGTTTCTGACAAGAACCAGCGAGACCCTCGACGAACTCGCAATGAGTAGTGTCGCCCTCCAAGACCATCCAAACGCAACATTCAGTGGCTTCGCCAAGCGACTACGTCCGCGCGATCCGTCAAACCCAGACCCACGGTTCATGGGCTTCTTTCTGCGCAGCGAGTACTTCAGAAGAATCATCAACAGCGTCACGACGATGACAACCCGAGCAAGCTTCAACGAAGCAATCTTCTCGCATGTCGAAGTTGATCTACCTGATCTAGACTCCCAAGTTCAGATCGGCGACTTACTGCACTCAATCGAACAACAGATCGAACTGAACAATCAGGTAAACGATAATTTACAGGCCATGCTCCAGACGCTCTACGGCTACTGGTTCTTGCAGTTCGACTTCCCCGATGAGAACGGTAGACCATACCGCTCGTCCGGCGGACGAATGGTATGGAATGACCAGCTCAAGCGCGAGATCCCTGCAGGCTGGCGAGTCGGAGCTAACGAAGAACTCTTCGACGGAATCCGCACCGGACTCAACCCACGTCAGAACTTCAGCCTCCGAACTCAAGGGATCGCTTATCTAACAGTGAAGAACTTGACGAAGGATGGCGGTCTGGACTTTGCCTCATGCGACTACATCGACGAGGAAGCGATGGCGAAAGTGCGTCGCCGCTCCGATCTGCGCGTTGGAGACATTCTCTTCGCGAGCATCGCACCGCTTCGGCGATGCTTTCTAATCTACGAGGAACCACGAGACTGGGAGATCAACGAATCTGTTTTCTCGATCAGGCCGCGACGCGGTGTTACGACGCCTGAGTACGTCTACTGCCATCTCATGAGCGATGCTTTCGTGAAACAGGCCGAACAGAGTTCAACGGGAAGCATATTCAAGGGCATCCGTCACGAAACACTGAAGGGCTTGATGACGGTCATCCCGCCCGAGATCATTGCACAATCATACGCATCCGCAGTCTCTCCGATTATGAGAATGCGCAACGACAATCTGGAAGAGAACAGGAAGCTACAGGAGCTACGCGACTGGTTACTGCCGATGCTGATGAACGGTCAGGCGACGGTGGCGAGTTCAGATAAATTATCGTTTATCTGAGTATTAAGAGCAACCTGATCTTCAACTCTGCTCAAGAATGCGGCTACTGCATTCTGCGTTTCCGGGTCAGGAAGTCGAACATGAATGCCAGCTAAGATGTCGGTGTTCAGCGACGCCATGGTGGAGCCAACTGCCGAGTTGTTGACCTGCTCTTTGACTGCGTCTAGCTTGAGCCAGTGGGAGATGAACCTGCTGTTGACTCCGTGCTTGCACTGAACCCGAATACAGTCAGATCCCTGAATCCACCCCGCTTCGTTAGCGCTTACGTATGCATGCCGGTCGACTGATCCCTTCCGTGCGAAGACGATATCGCCTTCCACCAGTGTGTGAGCTGCCAAACGATCCCGAACCGAATCAGGAACGTAGTCCAGATCATCTCGTAGCACTACACCGTGGCCAATGCTCTTGACGTTTAGGATGGGAGTCCCCGTCGCTGAATACTCACTCGCACTGAACTGTGTGCCGAATGGGCCTGTCTTCAGATTGGCGATGCTACCCAGAGTCACTGTTTCGGCCACTTGCAGTCCTCTCGTTGTGTATTCATCTATCCGATGTATCGCCTGTGGGCGTTCTTCACGTTCGTCTGTCTTACCATCGCATACTGTAGCGTGGTGTCGATGCGTTGATGACCGAGTAGGTGTTGCAACTGCTCCACTGGCATGCCTTTGTCAATGGCCTTCGTCGCGAGCGTCCTGCGGAACTTGTGCGGGTGAACCTTCTCGATGTTCAGCGCTGCCCCCAATTGTCTCAACCTTGCTTCGATTGCGCCAATGCTTAGCCGCCTGTGTGGCACATACAGGCCGACGAACAGTGCGGGGTCATCATCGTCACGTCGGTCGAGGTACTCATGCAGGTGGATCTTGGTTCGTGCGTCGAAATAGACGACGCGTTCCTTGTTGCCCTTGCCCTGCACAACACATTCGCGTTCTCCGAAGTCGATGTCTGCCGTGTTCAGTTTGACCAGTTCACCCACGCGCATGCCGGTGGAGGCCAGCATGTCGATCATCGCAAGATCACGCGCTGTTGGGCATCGGTCGCGCATCGTCTCCAGCTCCTCATCGGTGTAGGTCTCTTTGACCCTGATGGCCGCTTTGACCTTGTGGATTCGCCGTACGGGGCTCTTTACGATGCGGTCTTCATCTTCGAGCCATGCGAAGAAGCTCGAGAGGATGCGCCGAATGTTGTCGATAGTAATCTGACTTGAGCCGCGTTCCTGCTGGTACGTGGTCAAATAGGCACGTAGATCCTCGGTTCGTATCCTTGTCGCTGAGATCGAAACACTGTTGAGCATCGCTGTGATCGTGCGCTCGTAGTAGATGAGCGTCTTCTCAGAACAGCCTTCCAAGCGCTTAGCGGCAATGAAGGCGTCGAGCAGACCATCGTCATTGTCTCGCTTCTGTTGGCCTGACTCCACTTCGTAGTCTTCAATCACGCGATGCAGGGTGGATTCGAGTTGCTTGAGCTGGGCGTTGTCGAGCACGTTGAGCATGCCCTGTAGAACGTCCGCGATGAGTTGTTGCTTCATGTCGTCCTCCGCCAATGGGGAGAACGCGGGTCGGCGGCTGCTCCCGCTTTGGGTTGCCCCGCCGCCGATGGGAGCACCTCGCTGCAAACGATAATTTATCTGAACTCGCCACCGTCGCCTGACCGTTCATCAGCATTGGCAATAACCAATCACGTAGCTCTTGCAGCCGTCGGTTCTCACGCAGATTCTCTGAGATCATCGTCATTGCGGGCACGACAACGGCGTTGAACGCCCTCAGCTCAGAGACTGATGGGATGTAGATCGGGCGCTTCTTCAACAGCGGCTTCTGTAGATGCCGTAGACCGGTTCCCAAGAAGTACTTCTGGTCAAGTTCCGGCGAAATCGCCTGCAACAATAGATAGGCATAGTCCGCGAGACCGTCGCGAGCGGTTACCGCCCAAGTGTCCGTGGAGTAGGCCATATCGCCGACGTAGAACTTCACATCTGCATTTCCACCAGTATTGAGTAGTAGGTTGCGACCACCGGCCAGCGGTTCATCCCAACGCAAGACCGAAGCGCCGCTCGTGAAGAACGGGTAGCGACCGGCTATATCCTTCGCATCTCTCACCTGCACTTGAGACTTTGGTAGCTCGATCAACACATCAGACAGTTCGCCGTTCGGATCCTTGCGGAAGAACTGGTGCATGAACTGCGACAGCGCCATCGCCTGTAAATTATCGTTTTGCGTCGACCGCACGACCATCCACCCGGCAGACAACGCGCAACGCAAAGAACAATTCGACGCCATGCTGTACCTTTTGACGGAGTCACCGTGCATCAACCTCCGGGGTGCATGCGCACCTCCAGTAGCGGGTTGACCGAACGACGGCGCAAGGTTCGGTGGTGCATCGACTCATCGGATCAGAACGATGATCCCCTGGCAAAGTCCCACTTCGCCGTGCTACCGCGCGAAATCAGGTCGCGAGCACATACTCCGACACACTGCAGTCACGTATCAATAGCCACATCCACTCTTTCATGACGATGACCGTGATCGTCGAGTCCTTCTCCGCCTACGCGTGCTCGTTGTTGGCGGCCAGGCCCTCGAAGTCCTCGGTGATCGTGCCGTCGCCCTC
>ERZ773061.1148-NODE-1148-length-10090-cov-16.527454_pt1 | contig 10090 bp, 9 predicted proteins | sample MGYA00580627_ERZ773061 | MGnify/ENA primary metagenome ERZ773061 (study PRJEB29015, sample SAMEA2738119) | human oral metagenome | biome: human oral; feature: human-associated habitat; material: saliva | place: China | collected 2223 ...
AGCCTATTACTCCAACTCTCTCGGAAGCGTTACTCTTATCAATCTTACCTAACTTGCCCAGTTTTCCTAGTTCTTCCAAGCTAATGGCTTTTTGCTCAAGACTGCCATTTGCGATGAACCTTGCTCCTGATCCACCTTCTTCATACAAGTAGTTCTTAAGTATCTGCAGAAACGCCCTACTAACACCTTCATCATACATGTCAATTCCATTAGTCTCGACAGGCACAACTGGCACCTCGTAGTCGGTCTCCATGAGGCGCTTTAACGCTCTATAGTCAGTAGCGATAACTGCTGGTACAGGTGTCCCGATTAGACCGACAAATTTAGCATCTATATCTCCGAGTGCTTCCTTCGTCTTCTGAATTAGTAGCTCGTCACGACCGAGAATCGCATCTAGGTCACGAAGAGCTGCACTAAATATCGCACTCTTTTTCTTATCCCAGCGCGGCTCATCATATCCGCAGATATTTCCAACGCATCCACCAGCATCCATGATTATCAGCATACCACCGTAGTGAAACAGCACAGAGACCGCCCCTGACTGGTCTGGCGTAAATGGCGATAGATATTTTCTAAGCCCTTTCATCAGCGAGCCTCCTCTCTATTGCCTCTACAAAGTGCACTAGCCCCTTGTATCCAAACGGCTGAATCTCGTTATTCCAGTGCACATTTATCGACTCTGGATAGTAGAACTGTGCATCTATACCGATTGAAATATCAACCTTTTCCGAACCATCATAGTTCATCATTGTCGGTGACATAGTCGAGTACACCTTGAGCCCTGGGTTATAGCTAGCGAGTTCTCTGATAAAAGGGAAGTCATCTTCGCTTATATTCGCAAACACCGACTTAACGCGTAATCCCAGCTTCTCGAGCGCTAGCGCCATCTCGATTGAGTTTCCGTTTACAACCTGTCCTATTGCAAATGTCTTTCCTTCACACAGCTGCTGAAGTCTTAGGCATGCATCGCTAGCCTCACGAAAGTATTCCGAATCGTCGATTTCTACTCCGAGTGCCGAAGCGAACAGTGCATACTGTCTCTGTATTCTATCTATCTCATACACCCTAGTCAGCTCAATGTAAGGAATATCGAGCTTAGACTCAAGGGTAAATGCCGCTTTTCTAGCCTCTGGATGAAGTATGATATTGAAATCTGCTCCGCCCATCTCCATGTATTCTTCGAGGGTTTCTTTTCTCCCTACCTCGTGTATGGTCTTGATTCCCATCTGACCGAGGATGTCATAAAGGTCAGAATCGTCCTCGAGATGTGTAAAGTTTCCGAGCAGATTAACGGTCCCACCTGTTGGTTTTCTCTTCTCAAGTAGCGAGTAAATCGCTTCTCTTACAGCTACCATCGGTGGGTTCTTGCCCTCACGCATAAGCGCATACATATATGTAGGAACGACATGAATTCCCGTGCGTTCCTCAGCCTTTCTACAGACACGCTCTAGATCAGTTCCGAGAAGCGCATCGACGCATGTGATGCAGATAACCACAACCTTAGGCTTAACTTCACATACTTCATAAATCTCTTCTATAGCTTGCGGAATATCGGATAGGTGCCTGCCTGTGACGAGGTCATTTTCACTCATCTGAAGGAAAAACATCCTCTCACTATATCCACCTTCGTCCGCCAAAATCGTGGTATTACGGCCACAGCAAGCTGGCGCAACCACGAGCATTACAGATTCTGGTATTACTACTCCTGCTCTCTTTACACCAAACCCCTGTGCGCCTGGAGAATTGTACATCAAGGTCGCCGGTGAGCTATACACGAGATGCTCGTTGCTCACTAGCTCGGTCGGAATACTGCCAGCCTCAGCGAGCGCCCCTATTGTCGTGAAATAAGTGTCTCTCGCCATTACGAATTCTCCTTAACCAGGTAGTCTGCCAGTTCAAAGAACCTCTTTGCGATATCCGACTCAGGATTACCCTCTATTACGGTCTTACCCTGATCTTCCCAGTCAATGATTTCCTGACTGCGAGGGATCTCCCCTACGATTGGTATTCCAGCCTCATCTGCAAATGCCTGCACCTTCTCCGTCTCATTCTCGACGTTACGGTGATTGAGCACCACGCCCTTCACCTTGGCATAGCCACGGTCCGCAAAATTATCTACAGCCGTCTTAATATTATTTGCCGCATAGAGAGCCATCTTTTCACCCGAAGTTACGATGAGTATATCCTCTGCAAAGCCCTCTCTGATAGGAGCAGCAAATCCTCCACAGACTACGTCACCGAGCACGTCATAAAGGACTACATCGGGATTAAATCTGCCAAAAACATCTAGATCATCTATTAGATTAAAAGTCGAGATAATACCTCTACCTGCGCATCCGATGCCAGGTGTTGGGCCACCAGTCTCGATACATTCAACTCCTCCAAATCCAGTTTTAACCATCTCGTCGATAGTCGGTTCATCGTCGTTATCTCTCATGAAGTTCATAACCGGAATTAGCGGATTGCCACCGAGAAGATTGATAGTCGAGTCGGCCTTTGGATCACATCCAATCTGAACCACCTTATATCCCTTAACTGCAAAGGCTGCTGCGAGATTCGCAGTCACTGTCGATTTCCCGATACCACCCTTACCATATATTGCTACCTTAATCATTTATCCCCCTACACAAAAAGACTTCAAACCACACAGGTAGAAGTCTCCGAAAACAAATTCATACCACTCGGGACACCTTGTGGTTGGTCTTCATTTAATTAATTAAAATTATACTATCGTAACAGATTGTACGCAATAAAAGGTATTTTAATCACAATCGTTTACATTTTTTTGAGTGACTGATAAAATATTTTAAATACATTTTATCTCTTTATACCTATTAAAAAGGTGTGAATTGATGAGGTGAAATTTATTTTTTAGGAAGTATTTCTCAATGAAAAGAATTGCAATATACGGAAAAGGCGGAATTGGAAAATCCACTACCGTCTCTAATATGTCCGCGGCACTCGCTGGAAAAGGATATACGGTCATGCAGATTGGGTGCGATCCGAAAGCTGATTCCACGATTAGTCTTCGTCAAGGAAGGAATCTCACTCCAGTTCTCGATACTTACAGGGATAAGATCAAAGATATTCAGCTTGAAGATATGTATACCATCGGCTATAACGGTGTTATCTGCGTGGAAGCTGGTGGTCCAACTCCAGGCATTGGCTGCGCTGGACGAGGCGTTGCTAAGGCGCTAGATCTGCTCAAGCAAAAGAATTTTGAAGAAGTGCTCCATCCCGATGTCGTCTTCTACGATGTGCTCGGAGACGTAGTATGTGGAGGTTTCTCGATGCCGCTTCGCAAGAATTATGCGGACAACGTATATGTCATCTCTTCTGGAGAACAGATGGCGATATACGCAGCTATGAATCTCGGACTCGCCATGGAGAACTTCAAGCGCAGGGGGCATAACGGATTATCTGGCATCATTGCTAACAAGCGAAATGTCAACGGTGAAGATGAGAAGCTTCATACACTCAGTGAAGACCTCGAGTGCCCGATAGTCGGAACTATCGAGCACAGCATGGTGGTGAAAAGAGCATCTGACGATGCCCTCACTGTCGCCGAAGCTTTTCCCGATGACCCGATGGTTGACGTATATACTAAGATAGCCATGGAGATTATAAATAGGGACTAATATGCTGATTGATTTACACAAACCCGATATTAATAAAGCGAAGGTGAAGCTTGGGGACCTCAATACCCTGGCTCCTTTTCCGCGCAAACTTGAATACTCATGTCCTTCGCGCGGTGGCTGGACTATCGCACATACACCGATGATTATTCCTGGCTCGCACATGATATACATCGGAGCGTCAGCCTGTCTACGCGGCGTAGTTCTCTCTGCTGCCGAGTATGAGGGACTTGATAGATTTTCGATGGTGCTCATTGAAGAAAAGGATATTCTGAGCGGCAACATGGAAGAGCTTTTTATCGAGGGCGTTACTGACATACTGAATAAGCTTGATCAGAAACCTACGTGCGTGCTCCCTTTTACAGGCTGCATTCACTACTTCCTCGCAACGGATATAGAATATATATATGACGAGCTTTCGGCTCGCTTTCCAGACATCGACTTCATCTCTTCGCAGATGACACCGACTATGAAGATAAACGATCACACACCTGAAGAGGACATGTGCCGCTCGATGTATCTGTGCATCGAGGAACAACCGCTTAATGATAAAGTCGTTAATTTCATCGGCGATAGTTTTCCGATTGACAGGTCTGGCGATCATATGAAGCTGCTGCATGATAACGGTTTCCGTACTCATGATCTCGCTTCAATCGATGATTACGATGAGTACAAGGCTATGGGCGAGAGTTTTCTCAATATCTATTCATTACCTATAGCAAAATGGTCAACCGAATGTCTCGAGGAGAGGCTAGGACAGCAGAGCCTCTACATGCCGTACACTTATAACTATGACGAGATTGACCGCGATATGAGTTCGCTTTCTCAGATTATCGGAGTTCCTACTCCTGATTTTGCATCACTTCGGGCAGAAGCTGATGAAGCCCTAAGAGATGCACTTTCTATTATAGGAGATGCACAGATTGCTATAGACTTCATGAGCACGCCGCGCTTTTTGAGCCTTGCAAAGCTCCTGCTCTCACGCGGCTTCAACGTAACTGAGATTTATGGAGATGCTCTAACGCCAGATAGCACACCTGATCTCGAGTGGCTGCAGCAAAATCATCCAGACATTCCGCTGATTGCAACTCAGGATTTTCGTGCACGCTTCTATCCACGAGACGAAGCTTCAGGCGGCAAGCTACTCGCAATAGGTCAGAAAGCTGCGTATTTTACTGGCTCTAACCACTTTGTAAATCTAATCGCCAACAACGGCTGGTATGGATATGACGCCATTAAAAAGCTCGCCGCAGAAATGATCGATGCGTTTAACAACGAAAAAGACACTAAGTCCATAATTCAGGTCAAGGCTTGGGGGTGCTCGGCATGAAACAAGTAGCAAGAGTTTTATCCACCTATTCAGCTGACCTATTCGGCATCTGCTCCGTCCTCTATGAGCTGGGCGGTCTCGTTGTAATGCACGATGCATCCGGCTGCAATTCAACATACAACACGCACGATGAGCCGCGTTGGTATGATATAGAGAGCATGATTTACATATCTGGGCTCATTGAAAATGACGTAATTCTCGGTAACGACGAGAAGCTCATAGGCGATGTAATTGAGGCTGCACAGGAAACTAATCCTAAATTCATCGCTATCTCCGCTGCGCTTATTCCACTCTTTATGAGCACGGATATGAAGGGAATCGCCCGCATCATCGAGAAGCGTACGGGAATACCGACATTTGGATTTACGACTAATGCGATGGATACTTATGTGCTAGGCGGTAACATGGTATACCGTGAATTACTAGATAGATTCTGCCCTGCCCTTGATGGTAGCCAAGCTATATCTGATTCACCTTCCATATCCGTAAATCTCCTCGGCGTAACTCCGCTTGATTTCTCGATAGTCGGAAACGTTGAGGCTCTAAAGGAGTATTTTAAAGATTGTGGTATCGAGGTCAATTGCTGCATGACGATGGGCTGCACTCTTTCTGAAATGTCAGAAGCTTATAAAGCTGATGTCAATGTCGTCTGCTCATCTATGGCACTTGACGGTGCGAGAATACTCAATGATAAGTACGGAATACCTGCAGTTCTGGGCCTACCTATGGGAAAGACTGCTTGCTGTGAACTAGAAAAGCTTATAATAGAGTCGGCATCTGACGGTAAATCACGTCTGCTCGGCTCAGCCGATGAGATAACCTGCATCCCCCCACTTGAACACGCAAAGTCTAACTTCACACTTAGAGATAGAGCCAAGGGTGGCACCTGGATTATCGGTGAGGCGATTAATGCAGCAGGCATACGCTATGTGCTGGAGCACGACCTTGGAATTACTGAAGTTCACATACTATGCCCTACTCAGGTAGATGCTCATATGCTTAGAGAGGGCGATGTTATGGTGCGAGACGAAGCTGACATCGAGAAGGTGCTAAAGGGTGCAAAATGCGTAATCGCGGATCCTATCTATAGACGAATTCTGACGAGAGAAAATAGTAATTTACCGCACTTCATAAACATTCCTCACGAAGCTTATTCGGGCAGGATGTACAGGAGTCATATCCCGACCTTCATCGGAGCAGGCTTCACAGATTGGCTGACTGGGAAAATCGAAGCTGCTGACGAGAATATCGGCATCAATGATATTATGAAAACAAATAAACCATACAAAAAATTTATTTAATTGAAGAGGGAGAAAAATGATGAAAAAACTGTTAATTACCTTACTTACTGTAACCATTTCGCTTTCTTTTGCAAGCTGCGGCAACACTAGCAAAAAAGCTAAATCTACACCGAAACTTACAAAGAAAGATTTAGTTGGAATATGGGATGGATCTGCAGTTATTGATTCAAATGGATCCTATCCGAAAGATTACGAAAAAGGCAAAAAAGTTTATTCTGATAATATCGGATTAATTTTAAACTATCTTGAATTTGAAGATGAAAATCGTGCTTCGTTCTACATCATGGATAAGCAATATCATGGAACATGGGAATTGAAAGGAAATTCTATCGCCTTAACAATTGAAGAAGCAAAGCAAATAAGCGAGGATGAAAGCGACTTACTGCAACCAGGTTCTGTATTGAAGTTCGAATTTGACTCTGACAACATGCGCATTTTACACAAACTTGATAGCGGAGCTATGTTCGTTTATGAAAAGAAATAGCAACCACATTGTGATCACATATGCAAGCTATGTAATCTAGGATCATATTCATATATGAATTCGATAGGTGGTGCGGACGTTTTCTTGGATAGCTTAGACAGCCAATTTAAGCCAAAGCCTACTTACCTGCTTAAATTCACAATTCAATTCTAAATGTTCTTACACTAGAGGAAGAAGTAGCAGTGATCTATTATATTTACTGCTACTTCTTTATATGAGATGTATATGAGTTTTTTGATACTCCACCATAACAAATATGTTATCTATTCTGATCCGCTAGTCGTTCCTGTTCAGCTTTCTTGTCCATCTTGAACTGTTTGCGGAATTCTTCCGGGTTACTAGGAAGTTTCTTTATGTCGGATTTGTTATATATGTAATAGTACCATTTTTTATCTATGGTTTTAGTGTCCATAGATGTTCTCGACAATATATAGTTCCCTTTATTATTTGTAAATACTCTTTCTGTCATGACTTCGTATTGACTGAATGTTCTAGTATAGTAATAATTAATTACATTCGAGTTAACCGCACCCACATCCTTAAATTCAACATATGCAGATTTAGCCTTAGATAGGATATATCTGTTATTTCTATCAATTACATATTTGCCATAAATAATCTTTATATACGGATGACTCCCGTCACCATCCTGATCATAATCATCAATAGTTCCTCTACTACAATCATCCATTAATATAAATGTTTTATTTTTTTTAAATTCTATATATAATCTTTGTTGATGGTTTTGTGGATATCTACCATAGAAACCACATAAATACACATGATTATTTCTTATTTCCTTAATATAATCTGGTTTAAAACATGCATTTCTTATAATAACAAGCATTATCAGTACTATAATAATTGCGATAGAGCAAAGACCCATTTTTTTACATTTACTACTCATGATAGAACTCTTCCCTTAAATTTTTTCTGAAATTTATTAACATTATTTTCATACTGATTCATATTAGATAATTTAGGTGCAGCAAATATTTTTTTCCTGTGTTTGTATCAATATCTTTTTAAAGACTTCACTACCAACTAGTTGAGTTTGTTTATTGCACTTATCTATCTCTACAAGCACATTACCGGATGGAATCTTTCCTGCTATATTCTTGTTAATATATTTGGCGTAAGCCTTTATTCCATCGACTGCCCAGCCTTGTTTTTCTAGCAGAAGTACATTTGTCGTTACCTCACCCTGGTATTTTTCCCATGTTTCATCATCTATGGATATAGGTCTCTTAATGCCGTAAAATATTATAACATCCAGTTCCTTTACCTCTTCCTTTAGCTTTGCTCTCCATGAAGCTTCTAGGTTTGGATGAAATGCGCCCGCTCTAAATGATTTGCCGAGATCCGACAGTGCTGCGTTTATCTGTTCTGCTGTGCTGTCTCCGGTGCTGAATAGGTTCATTGTGGCATTTTCTATATCGTAATACCTTAATTTGAAAACAGAAAGCTCGAATACGAGCTTTCTGAAAATTGTCTACTGACTTTGCTCTGCTAAACGATCCTGTTCCGCTAGGCGCTCCTGCTCTGCCTTTTTGTCCATCTTGAATTGTTTGCGGAATTCTTCTGGGCTGCTTGGAAGTTTTTTTATGTCGGATTTGTTGTAAAGGAGGTAATAATATACATCCTTTCTATATGATTTCTTATCCTCTGTTGGCGCTCCTAGTATGTATTGTCCATTTTTGAGCTTACATACAATATCCCCCACTGCACGAAAATCCTTCTCATAGTTTTTTTCTTTATAATAATTAATTAAGCCCTTATCTACAGATACAGCATTCTTAAATTCAGCTATACATCCTCTTGTTGGGCTTATAAGATAATTGCCGTTCTTACGCTTATATTTGCCAAAGTAGCATTCTATAACTGGAACACCTAAACTCCCATCTTCCCAATAACTATCCTGACTACGCCTGCTATCGTCATACATCAAAATATATGTTCCATCATCTTTAAATTCAACGTAATACCTTGATTGATCAGACTCTGGATACTCAAGTCCTGAACCACCTATATATACTATGTTTTTCTTAATCTCTGTAATTGGTTTAGGTTTAAAAAATGTTAGTTTTAGAACTACTGAAACTATAATCATAAAAACTATTAGACAAATTGCAATAACGGCTATCTTTTTTACATTAATTGCTTTTTTCATGACTTGTCTTCTTTCTAAAATTATCTCGGCGATTTTTTATATCTTCGTTATACTTATACATATCCCTTTTCTCTGGTGCAATATATCTTTTATTTTCATCTAATACACCACTCTTATTTTTTACATACAGTTCATTTTCTCTAAATTGGAGTTCATATTCGGGTTGCGCTGGCTTTACATCGAACATCTGGTGATAATCATCATTTGCTGTAGCATAATTAAAGCTTGAGCAGTTAACCATGGCATCTTGTGTAGCGTCTTTATCTAAAAGAGTGAGGAATTTACCATCCCCATTGATTATAAATTCAGAGCGAAACTTTCCATTCGTAACAACTTTAAGGTTAACCCCACCATTTGCATTACTGTGCCCTTCAGGAAAAATAACTAGTTTTTGTGCCTTATCATAATATACTTTTTGATGCAGTCTCGCTGACTCTTCTACTGTCCAGTCTACATTATGTTCCCTGATATATCTTGCCAACTTTTCTTCATCAGTACCTTCTGCATACAAGTTCGAAATATATTCAGCCTGCTGATAGGAAATTACATATCTAAACAGATGCACTTGTTTTCCTAATTTTCCTTTTAGTGCATTTTCGATATGTATTCTCCTTTCTATATTTGCCAATGCTGTAGGATTACCTTCAGGGGTAGGTAGGAACGCCGTTCTTACTGTGCTCGAAATGCTGCCCCAGAATTTATCGTCGGGCTCAAGATCAGGATCAATTTTGTTTGCAATACGTCTTAAATCGTCAGCTGATGAATTCTCATCGATACCGTCCATGCCTGTAACTTTCATCAGCATATTTAATTTCTTCTTGCTTTCTGATGCAGATAATCCTTCTGCTTTCCACGCATACCACATCTTTTTAAAGACTTCACTACCAACTAGTTGAGTTTGTTTATTGCACTTATCTATCTCTACAAGCACATTACCGGATGGAATCTTTCCTGCTATATTCTTGTTAATATATTTGGCGTAAGCCTTTATTCCATCGACTGCCCAGCCTTGTTTTTCTAGCAGAAGTACATTTGTCGTTACCTCACCCTGGTATTTTTCCCATGTTTCATCATCTATGGATATAGGTCTCTTTATACCGTAAAACATTATAACGTCCAGTTCCTTTACCTCTTCCTTTAGCTTTGCTCTCCATGAAGCTTCTAGGTTTG
>ERZ773061.1152-NODE-1152-length-10079-cov-8.068935_pt1 | contig 10079 bp, 10 predicted proteins | sample MGYA00580627_ERZ773061 | MGnify/ENA primary metagenome ERZ773061 (study PRJEB29015, sample SAMEA2738119) | human oral metagenome | biome: human oral; feature: human-associated habitat; material: saliva | place: China | collected 2223 ...
GCACTAACTCTTTCCAAACTATTATTAGCAAAACCTATTGATAATGCAGCTCTATCAATTTCCGAAAAATTAACTTTAAATCCCATATCACATAAAATATATGGATTATCTTCTATTATTCTAATCGTATTAGCACCAAATTTTTTAAAAATAGCTTGAGCATTTTGTGGTCCAATTCCAAACTTTTGTAAAAAGCCAACAATTTGCCATGAATCAAAATTTTCCGTGAATTTCTCACAAATCTCCTCAGCCCTCTCGGCAGTAATACCCTTAATAGCAACTAATTTTTCAGGTTCATTCTTAATTACATTAATTGTATCTTCTCCAAACTGTCTAACAATCTTTTTAGCAATACTAGGTCCAATTCCTTTAATACTTCCATTTGCTAAGTACTTTTCCAAAGCATCCAAAGTTTTTGGTACAATTTTTTCAAAGCCTTCGACTTTAAATTGGTCACCGTAATCAGGATGAACTACAAACTTACCAGTAAGCTTAATTTTCTCTCCCTTATCCACAAAAGGTAAATAGCCAACAACAGTAGTTTCAAGACCTAAAATATTATATCCAAGCTCCAATGGAGTTTGACTAAGCTGTTCAACAACAACAGTAGCAATTGTATAATTATTTTCTTCATTTTTATAAATAATTGCACTAACATCGCCAATTAACTCCATTTAACACCTCTCTTTCAAATCAATATATTAATTATAACATATATCCTAAGTCTTAGTAAAAATATAATGTACAAAAAAATACAAACATCATCATTTATTTTTAATAGTACCACTTCACATTATTTAATTCTTTCAAATAAAGCTTCCACAGCTCCTATTTTTATCCCTGATTTAACATCAACTTTCTTCCATTTCAAATCATCCATTTTTAAATATTCTTTTATTTTTATAGAAGAATCAGGCATAAAAGGTTGATACAAATTAGCTAAATTAGCAATTATATTAACACAAGTATAAATTGTGTCATTAAACCCTTCAATATCATTATTTTTTTGTTCCCATGGTTTTCTATCATCATAATATTTATTTGCATCTTCAACTAAATGCATAATTTCCAATGTTGCTTTTTTAAATTCTCCACATTCAATTAATTTCCCAACATTCTCATAAATTATATCCAACCTATTTGAAAATTCCACATCCATCTTTCCATTTGGAATAGTTTCCAAACCTTTAAATTTTAATGTCCTATTAACAAAATTTCCATATTTATTAGTAATTTCAGAATTATGAATTGTTATGTATTCTTCCATACTAAAATTACTATCTCTTTTTTCAGGACCATTAGCAATTAAAAAATATCTTAATGTATCCCTATTACACTTTTTAAGCATATCATTAATAGTAATTCCATTACCTTTAGATTTAGATATTTTTTCCGAATTAATATTTAAATATTCAGAAGAAATCATAAAATCAGGCAATTTATAATTATCATTCATTGCCATTAATAGTGCTGGTAAAATAATACTATGAAATACAATATTATCTTTTCCATGAATCATATAAATTTTAGTATTATTATTTTTCCAAAAATCATCGTAATTAAAATTATTTTCACTACAATATTTTTTAACCATTGTTAAATATCCAAGTACAGCCTCTATCCAAACATACATTTTCTTATCTTCAAATCCTGGGATTGTCACATCTACTCCCCAATCCAAATCCCTAGTAACAGCTCTATCAATCAACCCTTCCTTTAAATATTTTTCAGTTTCCTTTTTAGAATTTAATCTCCAATTACCCGACTTTTCATCAAAAAACTTTTCAATTTGAGATTGTAAATCCTTTAAAGATAAATATAAATTCTTATTTTCCTTTAAAGAAACTTTATCTCCACATTCGACACAAATTGCCCCATCTAAATCTTTTTCCTTAGGAATATATCCACAATCACATTGATCTCCCTTACTTTCCAGTCCACAAGAAGGACATATTAGCTTAAGTTCCCTATCTGCTAAAAATCTATTACATTTACTACAATAAGGTTGTAAATCAATTTTTTCATAAATATATTTATTTTCATACATTCTTTCTAACATCTTTTGAACTGTATTTTTATGAAATTCATCTTCTGTTTTACCATATAAATCATAAGAAAATCCCATATTTTTAAAAGTATTTGTAAATTCCAAATGGTAATTTTTCGCTATTTCTTTTGCTGTTTTATTTTCTTTTCTAGCTCTTTGAGTAATTGGAGTACCATGACAATCAGTACCGGAAACATACACCACATTATCTCCATTAAGCCTAAAATATCTAGCAAGCACATCACCACCAATTAACGCTGCCAAATGTCCTAAATGCAAAGAACTATTTGCATAAGGCCATGCTCCACCTATAACAATATTTCTCTTCCCCATTTTTCCTCCTAAATAATATTATTTTCATCAAGCCATTTGAAAAGCTTAGGATAATCTCCTTTAAATTGACTTGCATCCTCTTCAATTAATTTTCTTATTTCATCCTTGTCCATATAAAAAATTTCTTGAATACCATCTTTATCGTAATTTAATTCATCATCATCAACTAAATCCAAATATTCAATATCTCCCATATACACCTCCAATAATAAATTAAATCAATTATAACATCTTTTTCAAAAATTAATACAAAATCTTAAAAATCTTAATAAAAAACCTCATTATCAAGCAAAAAGCTCAATAATAAGGTTTTATATTTTATTACATTAAACCATTCATTCCCATTCCACTAGAACCAATATCATCATGATGATGTTTTTCAGGAATTTCTGAAACAATAGCTTCAGTTGTTAAAATCATTGACGCAATTGAAGCAGCATTTTGAAGTGCACTTCTTGAAACTTTAGTAGGATCTACAATACCCGATTTTTTCATATCAACATATTCACACTTCTTAGCATCAAAACCAATACCATCCTTCTCAGATTTTACTTTTTCAATAATTACTGCAGGCTCTAAACCAGCATTTATTGCAATCTGTCTAGCAGGCTCTTCAAGTGATTTTAATATAATATTTGCACCAATTTTTTCATCAGTTTCAAAATTAGAAACTGCAACTTCCAATTTAGAAATTATATTCAAATATGCAGTACCTCCACCAGGTAACACACCTTCTTCAACTGCAGCTCTGGTAGCAGATAAAGCATCTTCAATTCTAAGTTTCTTATCTTTCATCTCTAATTCTGTAGCCGCACCTACACCAATAACTGCAACTCCACCAGCCATTTTAGCCAATCTTTCTTCAAGATTTTCCTTTTCATAACTACTTTTCTCACTAGAAATTAAAGTTTTCAATTGAGCAACCCTATTTGCTATTTCTTCTTTATCGCCAGAACCATCAACAATAATAGTTCTATCCTTTTCAACTTTAATTTGTTTAGCATGTCCCAAATCAAAAACTTGCACATCCTTAAATTCCATACCTAAATCAGTAGAAATAACTTTACCACCTGTTAAAATAGCAATATCCTGTAAATAATCCTTTCTCTTATCACCATATCCAGGAGCTTTTACAGCAACTACATTTAAAACACCTCTCAACTTATTTAAAATTAACGTAGACAAAGCTTCAGCTGCAACATCTTCACAAATTATTAATAATTTACCAGAAGATTTCATTAATTCTTCCAATAAAGGTAATATTTCCTGTATATTTTCTATCTTCTTATCAGTAATTAAAATATATGCATTATCATATTCAACAGTCATTTTTTCACTATCAGTAACCATATAAGGAGAAACATACCCCCTATCAAATTGCATTCCTTCAACTACATTAAGTTCAGTATTAGATGTTTTTGATTCTTCAATAGTAATAACACCATTTGTAGAAACTTTCTCCATTGCGTCAGCAATCAATTTTCCAACTTCTTCATTATCAGCAGAAATACTTGCTACTCTAGCAATATCATCCTTACCATTAACACTGCTACTATTATTTTTTAATAATTCTACAGCTAATTTAACTGTTTTATTCATTCCTCTTTTAATTGCCATTGGATCGGCACCAGCAGCAACATTTTTAACACCTTCTTTAATCATTTTTTGTGCTAAAACTGTAGCAGTAGTCGTACCATCACCAGCAACATCATTAGTTTTCTCAGAAACTTCTCTAACTAACTGAGCTCCCATATTTTCAAATTTATCTTCAAAAGAAATTTCCTTAGCGATAGTAACACCATCATTTGTAATCAATGGAGCACCAAAACCTCTATCTAAAACAACATTTCTTCCCTTTGGTCCAAGTGTAACCTTTACTGTATCAGCTAAATTATTAATACCAGTCATTAGTTTTTTTCTTGCATCTTCTCCAAATTTAATATCCTTTGCCATATATACCTCCTATAAAATTTCAAAACATATTATTCTACAATTGCCAATATATCATCGTTTTCAACTATTAAAAACTCTTCATCATTATATGTAATTTCATTACCAGCATATTTATCAATAATAACTTTATTGCCTTCCTGAACATCCATATTACTTAACTTACCGTCATCCATTAATTTTCCAGGTCCAACCCTAATAACAACAGCCATTTGAGGTTTTTCCTTACTAGAAGCAGAAAGAATAATTCCACTCTTAGTTTTCTCTTCAGGTTCAATTCTCTTTAATATAACTCTATTACTCAATGGTTTTAACATAAATACCTCCTATAATACAAAAAACTATTAGCAGTCTTTTTATTTAACTGCTAATAGTTATATATCTTTTATATTTTATTGTCAATTCATTTCACACAATAGTTACATTGCTCAAAATTAAATATTAACTAATTAATTGCACCCCATCTACTGTAATATCTAAAAAAGCACTAACATCTTTAACCGAATTATAGTCAATACCATCATCCAACCATGTTACTCTAAGAATATATGATTTCGTTTCATTACTTCCTGAATTTAAAATACCAGTATATGTAATAGGATTTATTTCCGTTTCTGTTGTACCACTTACTTCAAATAATTTAAAAGTATAATTTCTTGCGGCAACTGCTGCAGCTGCAGGTTTTCTCTTTATATTAAATTTGAACTGAACCTTTGTTTCTGTAGTAACAGATCCCTGAAAATTATTAACATTAAATTTATAATCAACTGTTTGATTTGGTAATATATTAGCAGATGTTATATTGTTTGCAACAACTAAATCCATAATCGGCTTAGCAACTTGAATTGTTGCAGGATCCTTAGCCACTTGCCCAACCATTCTTGATGAGGTTCTAGCACCTATTAAGACACAAACTAATAGCAAATATATAATTAAGCATTTTTTAATATTAAATTTGTAATCAATTGAATGTTTAAAATTTGCCACTTGTTTCTATCCTCCTATTTATTATTATTTAAAAATTTCTTATGCATTTTTAAAGTTTCCTTATGTAACTTTTCTGCCAAAATTTCCATTTCATCTTTTTTCTTTGGCATTTTTTTCTTTTGTTCTTTATTTTCTTTTTCTTTAATAACTTTCTTAAAATTATTTCTTCTATATTCAATATTTCTTGTCACTCTATCAATTATAGCAAATAATACTATAGCAAATAATACTAACATCATTATCAAATAAATGGTCTTTCCAGTTAGCATAATAGAAAAAACAGAAAAAGTTGATATTCTAAAGAAATATTTTCCAAGAATTCTATTTCTAGTTATTGGTTTATCAGGTGCATCATTCGCATCGCCCTCAGTAATAATTTCATCACCATTAATAGACTTAATTCTATGTGTTATAGTAGTTAATCCATTATCATACGTAATAATGTCTTTTTCAGCATAATTATCAGCCTCTTTTATAATTATAACATCACCTATTTGCAATGCAGGTTGCATACTTCCAGAAATAACTCTATAAATTCTAAATCCAAAAAGCGATTTATTATTCATAGAAAGAATATTAAGAAGTATAAAAAATATTAATATCGCAAATAAAACAACTTGTCCAAGTGTTTTTAAAACTTTCATTAAACCCTCTAAATTTCTTCAAAATCAACTTTAATATTCAAAGTATAACTACCAGTCATATTAATTCCAGCAATATTGTCATTAGGTGAATCAAACCATCTCCACTCTAATTCATAATCATCAAAACTATTAGAACTTAAAACTAAATTAGATAAATTTAATTGACTAGGTTCAACCCATGTAGTTGCATTCCCAATAACATAATTACCATTCTTCTTAAGTTTATATTTCATATTAACATCATACTGCATTGTTTCCAACATGCTTAAATTATATTTAACACTAAATGATGATTGATTATGAACTTTAAACTTATAAATATTACCAACTCCAGGTGCAATTTTATCAGTTACAACAGTAGTATTATGATAAGTTAAAGCACTATATGAAAATATATCAATTTCAGTTTGAGCTAAATATTCATCAATTTTATCATCAACCCATACTTTAAAATTTTTAATAGTATTAGTTGTATTTGTTGTACTTGTTGTACTTGTTGTATTTGTTGTACTTTTATATTTTGGTTTATTTTTTATAATAGAATTTATTTTTCTATTATTTCTTGGGCCAACATAATCATCTTCTTCTGAAACAGTGTTTCTAAAATCTTCTTTAACTTCCTTTTTCTTTTTATCATTAACAGGTTTTAATCCAATAATTGTTTCATTTCCAGTAGATATTTGTCCGAAATGATGAATTCTACCATAATAAAGAATAGAAACAAAGAATGTTAATAAAACTATATATAAAATTACTACATATCGTCTTTTACTATTTTTAATCATTCTTTGTTCCTCCTCATTTATTTATATTTTTAATATTTTTTATTCACTATGGTATTGCAGTTGCACTAGGTTGTGTTTGTACACCAGTAATTGTTACAGGTACTGTTAAAGTTTTTGCTGCTACACCGTCAGCTGTATCAGCTGTATCACCTGCTGCAACTCCTGTTGCTGGAGTAACTGCACCAGTTTGGTATGGCCAAGCCCAATAAATCTTAACGATTTTTGCTGTTGAGTCATTAGCTTTAATTTTTCCTGTGATAGGTGTTGATGTTGTTAATGGTGTTGCATATGTAGCATCTGAATAGAATTTAATATTTGTAGGCGCATTTGTAATTGTTCCTAATGTTACAGTATATTCTACTCCAACTTCTGAACTAGCATTAGATACACTAATATCAAATGAACCCTTTGTTCCAGGTGCTATTTTTCCAGCAACTAATGTGCTTGCATGATATGTATCTGCAAAACTAATATTCATAGTTGTTGAACCTGAATTATCAGCTGTGAATGCCCATTTAGCAACTGTAGCTGTTCCATTTCTTGAAATTGTTGCTGTATATCTTGCATATGTGCTAGATACTAATGTTAAAGTAACAGCAATCATCATTAAAACAGCTATAACAAAAACTGATTTTTTTCTTGAATTACTCATTGAATTCTCCTCCCTATTATATTATGTATAATGTTGAACATTATTACCTAAATTATTTATTCCTATTTCTTTTAAATTCCTCAAAATCCTTAAGTTCATCATCAGAAATAGTTCTAGATTTTGATTTTCCAGTAAGCATGAATAAAATAACACCAATCAATAATATTATAATCATAATAATTATAAAACCAATCGGTTTTTGAATAAATAAAACAAAATTTCCTAATTTTGCATATTTTGTAACATAAACACCTTCTATTTTATCAAAAACTACAGGATCCATGTCATTTGATTTATTATTATCACCCTTTGTTGTAAAATATCTTTTACCATTTTCATCTTTTGTTTCAACAATTCTATGTGTTACTACATAATTATCACTAGTTCTGAAAGCAATAATATCACCATTTTTTAATGATTTATCACTGTCAATTTTCTTAGCAATAACTAAATCACCAACATTAATTGATGTTTCCATAGAACCAGAAACAACAGCAAAAGGTTTATAACCAAATACATCCGGTACTTTATCAGGATTCATGTTACCTTTAATAATTATTATTAAATTAATAATTAAAATTGGGATACAAATTATTAAAAATATTATAAATGGAATATCCGATTTCCTTTTATTCTCTTTTTGATAATTGCTGTTATTTTTAGTATTCATAACTCCTCCAATCCATAACCTATTCATTAACACAGTATAACATATAAAAAAAAATTGCATACAACTTTTATTGTTTTGTAAATTAAATGTAAACAATATGAAAAAGAAGCATTATAAAACGCTTCTTTTGTAATATTTTGTTAATTTATCTTTTAGATTTTTTTATAAATTCACTAAACAATGGGGCAACTTTATTAGGTCTTGATTTAAATTCCGGATGAAATTGAACCCCTATAAAAAACGGATGATTTTTTTCAGATAGTTCAACAATTTCAACAAGATTTCCATCAGGTGATTTACCACTTAACATCAATCCTTTTTCAATGCAAACTTCCCTATATGTATTATTAAATTCATATCTATGTCTATGTCTTTCAGAAATCTTATCATTTTTATCATAAATTTTATAAGCATAACTATCCACATCCAATTCACAAGGATATGCCCCAAGTCTCATTGTTCCACCAGTATTAATAATACCTTTTTGATTTTCCATAATATGAATAACTGGATTCTTAGCATCAGGCTTAAATTCTTCAGAACTTACATCTTCTAAACCTACTACATTTCTAATAAATTCAATAACTGCCATTTGCATTCCTAGGCAAATACCAAGGAACGGAATTTTATTCTCCCTTGCATATTTTATTGAAGTAATCATTCCTTCAATTCCTCTTTCTCCAAAACCACCTGGAACAATAATTCCATCATATGAAGAAATTATATCAGCAACATTTGAGTCATTTATTAATTCACTATCAATCAGTGTAGTACTAACTTTAACATCATTGGCATACCCACCATGTTTTAAAGATTCAATAACAGACAAATATGAATCATCCAATTTAACATACTTACCTATTAAAGCAATTCTTACTTCATTATTACCTTCATTAACATTTTTAATCTTATCAACAAGTTTAATCCATTCCACATTATTTGGTTCCACTTTATCCAAATTTATTTTCTTGCAAACTTGAACAGCTAATCCATTATTTTCAAGCATTAATGGAACTTCATATAAATCTTTAACAGTAGAATTTTCAATAACTGCTTCTTTTCTTACATTACAAAATAATGCAATCTTTTCCTTCATCTTTTCAGGAATTTCCTGATCAGCTCTACAAACTAAAATATCAGGTCTGATACCAAGTGCTTGTAGTTCTCTAACAGAACGCTGTGTAGGCTTTGATTTAAGTTCATTAGAACCTGAAATAAATGGTAGTAATGTCACATGAATATAACAAACATCATTCATATCAACTTCAAAACCAATTTGTCTAATAGCTTCCACCATAGCTTGACTTTCAATATCACCAATTGTTCCACCTATCTCAGTAATTACAACATCAACATCAGAATTAATAAAATTATACACCTTTGATTTTATAGCATCAGTAATATGAGGAATTACTTGAACTGTTTTTCCTAAATAATCGCCTTTTCGCTCTCTATTGATAACTTCACTATAAATCTTACCACTTGTAATACTTGATGTAGCTGTTAAATTCACATTTGTAAATCTTTCATAATGTCCTAAATCCAAATCAGTCTCAGCGCCATCATCTGTAACAAAAACTTCACCATGTTCATAAGGACTCATTGTCCCTGGATCTACATTAATATATGGGTCAAATTTTTGATTAACGACTTTATATCCTCTATTTTTAAGCAACCTTCCAAGAGATGCTGCAGTTATTCCCTTACCTAAACCAGAAACAACTCCACCTGTAACAAACACAAATTTAGTATTCATAAATGTAAATTCCTTTCAATAAAACTATTTAATTATTGCATCAAGTGCAACTTTAATCATATCATTCAATGAATTTTGACGATCATCAGTAGAAACTTCTTCCTTCTTAAATCTAGAATCCACAACAGATAATAAACAACTCGCTTTTTTACCCAAAGATTTAGCAGTATAAAATAATGCAAAAGACTCCATTTCTGTAGCAATTATTTTTAAATCCTTAGGTAATGATTCTAAAAACTCTTCAAATTTATCATC
>ERZ773061.1156-NODE-1156-length-10058-cov-3.516645_pt1 | contig 10058 bp, 8 predicted proteins | sample MGYA00580627_ERZ773061 | MGnify/ENA primary metagenome ERZ773061 (study PRJEB29015, sample SAMEA2738119) | human oral metagenome | biome: human oral; feature: human-associated habitat; material: saliva | place: China | collected 2223 ...
TGACGGAGAACTCCCCTGTCACTATGTCAAGATCCCCACAGATCGGCACTCGGTATTGTCCCCATGCACATGGTTTCGCCTTCCTTGTACTGTTACTTCGCCATGAGCCAGCATACTGGTTGTTGCAAAAGGAGTCCGAATAGTCATCAATGTCGTCATAGACAATCCTGCCATCGACAGTCTCGTACCAATAAAACAGCAGATAACCAGAGAACACACCACTTCCCTTTTGACGGGTATCTTCCATCAACTTGTATTTTGCAACACTACATCCACGTCGTCTGAACCGACCCTTCATAGCGTCGTCTACACCATACGTAGGATGGATAAAGCGCCTATTATCAATGATGTTGATAGTTCCACGGAAGTTACAACGGTTGTTATTGACAATGGTAACACCACTGACACCATATCGATTGGCGCTCGTTCGATGTACTCTCTGAAAGGTTATCGAGAGCTTCTGATAGTTCGCTCCAATATACCCAACGTAAGGGACACGCCTATCTAACAGTATGTTTGAGAAATCATTGTCAACAATTGTCTTCTTACTCTCCCTTGTCAAAGACTGAATCCACCTCTGAACATTAGCCTCAGCAGGCTTGCGTTGGTAACTCGTGAGCCCCACCACCATCAAGAGTAGTACAAAGTAGCTGATTAATCTCACAATAACATCCTGTTAGATTAGCGTTTATAATATTCTAACTCCTTATCAGAGGAAATGTACCTGACCAATGAAATAAAGGAGGACGTAGCCCAATACGAGGGAAACGACACCACATGTCAGGCCCACCTTCAGCATATCATTCTGCTTGACAAGCCCTGTTGAGTAGGCAATAGCATTTGGTGGCGTAGAGATAGGGAGGCACATAGCAGTAGAGGCAGCTATGGCAATACCGATGAGAACCGTACTTGTTCCGCCAATACCATTGAGATTATGATCCATACCACGGCAGACAACAGTGAGGATAGGTACCAACAAGGCTGCAGTGGCAGTGTTTGAGATGAAGTTAGAGAGGAAATAACAAATCAAACCAGACACAGCAAGGATGACAATAGGGCTCCAATTGTGGAATGGAATACTCTCAATAGCAGCATCAGCCAAGCCCGATCCGTTCATACCTAATCCAATGGCAAAGCCTCCAGCAACCATCCAGATGACACTCCAATTTATATCTTGCATATCCTTTGCAGTTATAACGCCCGTGACAGCGAAGATTGCCATTGGAATCATTGAGACTGTGTTGGTGTCAATACCAGTGACTTTCTTTGGAATAACCCATAGAAGGATTGTGACAATGAAGGTAATGATAACTACCCACATACGCCATCCACGGTGTACTTCACCATCAATCTTCAGGTGGATAGTCTTCTGTGTGAATGGGAAGAAATAGAGGATAATTCTCCAAGAGAGAAGGAGCAAAATGATTACAAGCGGAGCCATGAATGCCATCCAGTGCATGAATTCAATCTTCATGTTGAGGCCTGCAGGGTCGTTAAGATACTTGAGTGCGATAAGGTTAGGAGGTGTTCCAATCGGTGTTCCCATACCGCCGAGGTTGGCTGCAATGGGTATAGACATCGTCAAAGCGATACGTCCTTTGCCATTAGCAGGTAGGGCTGCAAAGACAGGAGTTAGGAAGGTAAGCATTAAGGCAGCTGTAGCAGTGTTCGAGATGAACATTGAGAAAAGTCCTGTGATAAGCAGGAATCCCAAAAGGACATTCTCACTCTTGTTTCCGAAAGGCTTGATAAGGTTACGTGCCAAGAGCGTGTCAAGTCCCGACTTCGAAGCAGCAATCGCTAAGATAAATCCCGCAAGGAAGAGCATAATAATTGGATCTGCAAAGGATGCCATGATTTCCTTCGAATCAAGTAAATTCCCGACTCCCTCACCTTTGAAGACTCCAAAAGCGTTCTTAGATACGGTGACACACATGATAGACATGATGCTTAGCGAGGTTGCCCACGCAGGGATGCACTCCGTCAGCCACGACAGGGTAGCAAACACAAAGATTGCAATGATACGTTGTTGTACAATGGTTAATCCATCAATACCGAAAGCACTTGTTGGAAGATTCCAAACGATAGTTGTTACAGCGATAATAGCCAGTAGTTGCCAAACATGTTTTGTTTCGACGTGGCTACTAAGTGCATTAGACTTTTCTTCAGCCATGGTGTTGGTTGTTTAGATTAATACTTTAGATTGTTTAGTTATTTGTGGTCGCTAAAGTATAAAAAATATCCTTAAAGAACAAGATAATACCTCTTTTTTTGTATTTTTGCATATCAATTTTCTAAGTTATGCGCCAATTATCAGTACTTGTCCTTTGTTTCTCATTGTTGGTTTCTTGTAGTCTTCGACAGCAAAAAGCAAACGAAGAAATAGGGGAGACAGGGTTTAAATATGCTCGGAATATCACAATGGAGCATAAGGATGGTTATGTTATTGTAAAGTTGCTGAACCCTTGGAAGAAGGGAACAATCCTACAAACATATTATCTCATGCCACGTAATGTTGAGTCGGAGAATATCTCGGATGGAGTACGTGTGGATGTTCCTATCCAGCGAAGCATTGTGTTTACGACGGCTCATGCGAATCTTTTAGAGATGTTACATGCCCAGAAAGCTATTGTGGGTGTTGCCGATTTGAAGTATATGCTTATCCCCGATGTTCAACAGCGAGCACGGAAGGGAGAGATTGCTAATTGTGGTGAATCGATGAAGCCCGATGTAGAACATATTATAGACTTAAAGCCCGATGCGATTCTGCTTTCTCCTTTTGAGAATAGTGGTGGTTATGGACGATTGGAAGAGATTGGTGTACCCATTATTGAGTGTGCCGATTATATGGAACGTTCAGCCTTAGGGCGTGCCGAATGGATGAAGTTCTATGGAATGTTATATGGTCGTGAGCATGAAGCAGACTCCTTGTTTGCGATTGTAGAGCAGAACTATAAGGCTTTGAGTGCAAAGGCGAAGAAGAGCAAGGTGAAGCGAAGTGTTTTGCCAGATAGGAAAGTTGGTGCTGTTTGGTATTTGCCTGGTGGAGAGAGTAGTGTGGGCTTGTTGTATAAGGATGCCAATGGTTCTTATGCTTATTCGCAGGACAAACATAGCGGTAGTCTTTCAATGCCCTTTGAGACGATATTAGATAAGTTTGGAGATAGTGACTTCTGGATTCTCAGTTATAATGGGAACTTCAGTTTGAATACCTTATTGGCGGAGTATCAAGGCTATGGAGCGTTGAAGCCTTATAAAACAGGAGAGGTTTATGGCTGTAAGGTGGATAGTACGCCCTACTTTGAGGAAGTCAGTTGGCGACCAGATTGGCTACTTTCTGACTTGATCCAACTCTTCCATCCCGACTTGCACTTAGGTGCAATGCGTTATTACAAGAAACTTAAGTGATGAAGAGGAACGTCAGTATCATCCTGTTGTTAGTGGCTGGCATTATCATGCTGTTTGCCATGAATCTTATAGTGGGTTCGGTGAGAATCCCATTAGCCGATGTCAGCGACATACTCTTTGATAAGTTCGAAGGCAAGGAGAGTTGGAAGTATATCGTAATGGAGAATCGACTTCCTCAAGCCTTAACAGCAATGCTATGTGGTGCGTCGCTGGCAGTCTGTGGTCTAATGCTTCAAACGGCATTCCGTAATCCTTTGGCTGGTCCAGATGTCTTCGGAATCAGCTCGGGGGCAGGGTTAGGCGTGGCAATCGTGATGTTGTTCTTAGGTGGGAGTGTGTCAACAACCCTATTTACCGTATCAGGTTTTCTTGCTATTCTTACGTCTGCATTCGTCGGCGCAATAGTCGTTACGATGATTATTCTGTTTCTTTCGACCATGGTAAAGAACAGTGTACTATTGCTTATCGTTGGTCTGATGGTGGGCTATGTCTCCTCGTCAGCTGTGGCATTATTGAATTTCTTTGCTTCAGAAGAAGGTGTAAAGAGTTATATGGTATGGGGTATGGGCAACTTTGGAGGTGTATCAATGAATCACATGTTGCTCTTCGCTTTACTCTGTTTGGTTGGTATCATAGCCTCCATATTCTTAATAAAGCCCCTCAACATTATGCTCTTAGGCACTCAATATGCTGAAAGTCTTGGTATCAATATCCGCCAGATACGTAACCTATTACTCGTGACAGTCGGTTTATTGACAGCCGTAACAACAGCCTTCTGTGGACCTATCTCGTTTATTGGTTTAGCTATTCCACATATCTCTCGGCTCTTATTCCGCACAGACAACCATCAGATCCTCCTTCCTGGAACAGTGCTAACAGGTGCGGTAATTGCTTTATTCTGCAACCTTATCTGTTATCTTCCTGGAGAATTAGGTATAATTCCCCTTAATGCTGTTACGCCTCTCATCGGTGCACCTGTTATCATTTATGTGATTATTAAGCGTCGATAAGCTCTCAATAACGAGTATATGAGTAGGAAGTAATAAACGCCATAACGTTCTATTATTCTGTTATAGTGTTTGTTACTTTCATTTTTTTTCTTAACTTTGCACCGGAATTAACCCAAGAACTGAAACTACGATGGTATCTTATGTGAAATGCTCGTAGACGTAAAGAGTAATATAGTAATCCATTTTAATTGATGAAGAAGAAAGAACTTACAAGGCGTAATGTGTACGTTAAGCCAGAATGTAATGTGTTGAATACTTATGCGGAGACTATTTTGGTCAATGCAAGCGGCAATGCTGGTGGCATCAACCCCGGAGAAGGTGCTGGTGACGCAAAGAAAACCTTCTTGTGGGACGATGATGATGCGTCGAATATAAATCATAATTGGAGCGAATAGACTCCATATATATAAGGTAAAACACACTTAACGAATAAGAGATATATGTTTATAAAGACTTTACGATTACTATCGTCATGGGTAGGCTGTGCTTTGATAGGTGCAGCAGTAACGACGAGTTGTTCAAATGATGACCTTCTGCAGAACGCTAAGGAAAGCCATCGTGTTGTAGAGGACTCCATGACCTTCAGTGGTGTCTCTCAAGAAGAAGCACCGACACGCACGATTATCTACGATCATACCAAGGGTAGCGGAGCCTCTGTTATATGGAGAAATACTGACAAGATATTGGTGAAAGACAATGCTGGTCAGTGGCGACAGAGTGCAACAGCCACCTTCCCTATTCCCTCAAAGAAGTCGAACGCCGTGTTTACCGTTGCTGGTAGCTACACCAGTCCGACGCATGCTGTTATCTATACGAATAAAGGGCTCACAGGCTCACAACCACAAGTAGAGATAAAGAAGGCACAGACTCAGACTGCGCCTAACAACTTCGACCATGCAGGCGAGTCGGGTGACTGCGGTGTTGCAACTGCCCAAAAGGTAGGGAGCGACTATAAGTTTACACTCGAGCACAAGGCTTCTTTCATCTGTCTCATCCCTCGTTCAAGTAATACATACGTACAGCATAGTAAGATTACTAAGATTGAGATTTTATCAGAAGACAATATAGCTGGGGTTTACAACATTGCTTCTGATGGTACACTCACCCTTGCCTCGGGTGGTTCGAAGACTATCACACTCACGACTGGGAGTGGGTTTGCTATCGACAATACGACCGCTGACATGAGTAAGAACGCTTCCTACGCAGTGATAGCACCGGGTAGGCATAGTCTTCGCATCCGTTACTGGCTTCGCAATACGACTGATAATCCGAAGGGAACTATCGATGGTACTGTAACTAAGTATGTTACCCTCACCTTTGTTCCGGGCTCTATTCATGACGTGACCGCCAACCTCTCTATCAATGACTACGGTGGTACCAACTATTATATGTGGGATGCAAAGGCAAACTATTGGAGTGGGCACGAATGGAACAGTGCTGACCCATGGCAGCCAACAAAGTTCTTACCAACCAATAGTACGAACTATCCAAAGCCAGGAAGTGATAGTTACACTCCTAATCGTGCAACTGCTGGTCCGCTTGAAGCCTCAACCTCTCACTTTGCTGCCCTCCCTAATGCTAACGAGATGGCATGGTATGTGATGAAGGGCGACCCACGCTATGATGCTGATGAGCTTTGGTCAACTATGGGCTACCTCTATAAAGGGGGTACATGGTTTAAGAAGAGAGCTTATATCACGGGCTTCTCTGATAGTCATCAGCCTGATGACGCTTCAACCGACCTACGCAACACTTATAAAGGACTATCAAAAGCCGTTTCGAATACGCTCCCTGCTACTACAGAGATGGACCAGTATTTCTATCTTCCACTCCTAGGTTATTATAGTACAAGCTGGAACAACTATAAATTCAATGCTGCTGGTATGACAGGATATTACTGGTCTTCAAGCGCAGTACCGTCTAATCAAACGGGTAGTTACGCTCTAACAATTAATAAAAATACAGCTACTCTACAAGAACTTGCTCCTTCCAGCGGTATGATTGTTCGTCCGTTTGAATAAGCTTTATGAGTACTTAATATTTCATAGTAAAACATAGGATTACAGATATCCATAGAGTCTCAAGGCTTGAAACAGTGTGTCTCAAAGGTTTGAGACTGTGTGTATCAAGGCTTGAGACTGTGTGTATCATAGGTCTGAGACTGTGTGTTTCATAGGTCTGATACACATAGTCTCAGCCTATGATACGATTAGTGATACACTATTCTATTCGAAAGAATAGCGGTCAACGTAATAGTCAAAACTTAACTTTTCGGTGTAACCATACGAGCGGAATATATCGATAATATCCGCTTGTTGTTCAGGAGTGAGCGTAAGTTGTCCGTTCATATAGCGATAGTAAGTAGGGCGACTTCCGAGATATTGCTGTATTTCTCTGCGTATCGGCGTGTCGTCTACATGCTTGACATTGAGGAATAGATGATGAGCGCATTGGGGAAGACGGCAAAGCCTATGTTTTTGTCTTCTGGTAGATGTTGCCCAACAAAATAACGCATACAATTGTCCTTGCGTGGACAATCTTTGTTGAAACAAATTTCCCATGTTGATGGGACGGAATCGAAGTTAAATGCTATTGTCTCCATTTTGTTTTTATAGAATATAGAAATAGTTATGTAAATAATAGTGGTTCCTATATGGATGTAAACTGACTGACTTACGTTTGTAAGGGAATCATTCGCCCATGAATTTACCCATGAAGCAAACATTACCGAATTGGTCTGTAATGTAATAGAAGAATGGATGATTCGCTGTAAACGTGAACCTTGTGGGGTGTGTATTTATGCCAAGAGTCATCATAGAGGTCGATTGCACGGCTTTCGCGGCTACTCCTTTCTCGTTAACATCCAGTCTTATTTGTTGATACACCTTATCTATATATAAGGGTGACGGGCTCATCTGACTGAAATTTGCTGCTTGTTGAGAGAAGAGCACGCCTAGTCCTGATTTGGTGTATAGCTCTTTCAAAGGGAGTTTGATAGATGTTGAGAATTTAGGAAGAGCTATCTCTACCTCGTCATATTGCTTATGTAGCTTTGTTAAGTCATAGAGAGTGCTATCCTTAAAGTCGTTGATAATATCTTCTAATTTATTGCCTTTGTGAGGGAGAACGACATACATAAAGAAGCCGTTCTGCATGGCTAAGGTCAGAACCTTATATTGCTTTCCTTCGTATCCTAGAAAGTTCTTGTCTTGATCAAAGGTGTGCATCATGTTAACCTTGGTCTGATTACCATCCTGCTTATAGAAAGTTTGTCCATTAGTGGTCTCTCCCACAAACTCATTACTCCATGGTATTCGTAGAGCAACAGCATTGATAATCTGTGCGGAGTGCGGAGTTAAAACATCGATGGGCAATGTTGTGATGTCGCCTTTCGTTATCTTTGCACAAAGAGAATCAGCCTTTATTCGCTCTTGTTGTTGGTTAGCTGAGGCAATGATATTCGTGAAGTAATAATCTTGAAGTGCTTTCTGGTATTCGGGCAATAGTTCCGTTGCTTCATTGAGAGCCATGAAGTTAGCTGTGACCATATACCCATTCGATGAGCCCTTATCCTTTGGATTGCTTGTGCCTAGATTGGAGAAGGTCTCTCGTCTTTGCCCTATAAGTATCTTCTTATTAAGTTTGTTGACATCATCAAGTTGCTTTTCTGAATATCCAAGAACATGGCATAATGCCTGCTTTGTATTCCCAGCAGCACCATTGTTTAACATGTTAAGAGAATAGATGACAGCTGTTGGTGAGAATACAATGCTCTTTTCCTCTTCTTTATTGGATAGTTGCTGAAAGAGCTTTAGTCCGAAAGCGTTGGAAGAAGATATGATTTCGTATTCTTCCTTTGAAAGAGTATAGTCAGGGATATCTTCCTCCTCTGCAGCTTCCTCAAGTGTCTTAGCCGTTTGAGAGGTATTGATACAGCTAGTGAATAGCAATAGAAAAGCGAGATAAAATAGTTTTGTTGTCATACGGCAATATTATTGAATGTAGATAATTAAGGCTTCAAAGGTACGAAAAATATTCTTTTATCAATCTCCTACCATGGCTTTTAGCCTTAGATTTAAACTTTTCATCCATTGTTCCTACATAATGCACATTTTTTTATAATTTTGCAGACGTAGACCATACTTAGTCTATTGGCTATTTGTGAAAACTAATATTTATCAATCAATACATGGATAATTTAAAACTATCACCAGTGCGCAAAACCATAGTGGGAGTACAATTCCTCTTTGTGGCTTTCGGTGCTACTGTCCTCGTCCCTTTGCTTGTTGGGCTTGATCCAGCAACGGCGTTATTCACAGCAGGTTTAGGAACTTTTATCTTTCATTTGGTTACGAAAGGTAAGGTTCCTATTTTTTTAGGTTCATCATTTGCCTTTATCGCACCAATCATTGCTGCTTCAAAGCAATGGGGAATGCCCGGTACATTGGCAGGAATAGCAGGAGTCTCTCTCGTTTATTTTGTTATGTCAGCCTTAATTAAATGGCAGGGAAAGAAATTGCTAGACAGATTGTTCCCACCTGTTGTCATAGGACCTGTTATTATTTTAATAGGCTTGTCCTTATCGACGTCAGCAGTTGATATGGCAAAGACAAATTGGTTATTGGCATTTGTCTCATTGGCAGTAGCAGTGTGTGTGTTGTCTATGGGGCGTGGTCTGATGAAGCTTGTACCAGTTATTTGTGGTATTGTTTCAGGTTACATTGTCGCTATTTGTTTGGGCGTTGTTGACTTCTCACATGTTGAGGCAGCACCATGGTTAGCTTTGCCTCCCGCCTTATCAGATTTCCATTTGCCACAATTTGCATGGGAACCATTCCTTTATATGATTCCTGTTGCTATAGCACCAGTGATAGAGCATGTGGGCGATATTTATGTAGTAAGTGCTGTTGCTGATAAAGACTTTACGGCATCTCCTGGATTACATCGCACAATGTTAGGTGATGGCTTGGCTTGTTTGGCTGCATCTTTCTTTGGAGGTCCCCCTGTGACAACCTATAGCGAGGTGACAGGAGCGATGAGTATTACAAAGGTAACACACCCACAAGTAATACGTATTGCGGCTTGCACAGCAATTGTCTTTTCTGTTATAGGTAAGTTGAGTGCCTTGTTACAGAGTATTCCTTCTGCAGTGTTAGGAGGTATTATGTTATTGCTCTTCGGTACGATTGCTTCTGTAGGTATTCAGAACCTCATTCAGCATAAGGTTGACTTTAACCGCACACGTAATATCATTATTATATCTATTACGTTGACAATGGGTATTGGAGGTGCAGTGCTGCAGTGGGGGAGTTTCTCGATTAGTGGTATCGGACTCTCTGCAGTTGTCGGTGTCATCTTAAATCTAGTGTTACCACCAGCAAAGGAGAAGACGCCTGCAAAGAAAGAATAAGTTTATCCAGGCATTCTTCAGATAAGCTGAATATACGAAACCTCCGACTTTTATAGTGCTTCTCAGTCACTGTAAGGTCGGAGGTTTGTATTTTTTATCAGTTGGAGAGTGAGTCTCTATACTGCTGTTTAATCTTTTCTTCGAGTTCCTCTAATGTTTGCTTGCTGTTGAATAAACTCTTGATAAGGCGATAGCCCAACCATATCAAGATCATGCCAACAAGGGCAAGG
>ERZ773061.1160-NODE-1160-length-10030-cov-8.636591_pt1 | contig 10030 bp, 11 predicted proteins | sample MGYA00580627_ERZ773061 | MGnify/ENA primary metagenome ERZ773061 (study PRJEB29015, sample SAMEA2738119) | human oral metagenome | biome: human oral; feature: human-associated habitat; material: saliva | place: China | collected 2223 ...
GCTAAATCGTTAGGTCGGGTAACTGGCGCGGGGGTTCGAATCCCCCATTCTCCGTCAATAGGGAGTTTAGCATTTGCTATCTCCTTTTCTTGTACTTTGTTGTGGGATTGTAGGTATTGAGATGAAAAAATTTAAAAAATCAAGATTAATTGTAATGATCATTGTGCTAATTTTAACTGCTTCAGCTTTGTTACTTTCCACCTATTCTACTTGGTTTGTAAATGGGACATCAAATGCTTTAAGTCTTGTTGATAATGTTTTGTCAAAGCCATTCCACTTACTTACTGATGTGAAAAGTGATTTGGAACATTTGGTTAATACTTATCATGAGAATGAAGAGTTAAAAGCTACTTTAAATGAAATTGATTCAGCGTCAAATGAGGTTACTGATTTAAAAGAAGAGAATGCCCAACTTCGAGAAATGCTTGATATGAAGAATTCTATTAAAAGTGATGTGAAATTATCTGCTGATGTTATTGCTCGTACTCCAGCTTCATGGTCTAATGAGTTGACAGTTAATGTAGGATCAGAAAATAAAGTAGCTTCAACTATGCTTGTTGTTGGCAACGGGGGCTTGATTGGAAGTGTTGATCAAGTGAATGAACATTCTAGTCGAATTAGTCTATTAACGAATAAAAAGAATAGCGAAAACATATCTGTTAGAATACAAAGTGGCTCAAAAACTATTTATGGTATTATTGTAGGGTATAGTGAAAAAAAGTCAGCCTTTATTGTTAGTCAGCTGAATACTTCAGACGAAATTAAAGAGGGATCAAAAGTTGTTACAAGTGGCTTAGGATCTTATCCTGTTGCGAATATTTCTGTTGGGAAGGTATCTTCTGTAGCTTCAAGTAGTGACTATTTGACAAAAGAGGTATATATTAAGCCAAGTGCTGATTTTTCTGACATTCGTGTGGTAACATTGGTGGGGAACTGATATGCGACTTTTTAGACAACATGTGGGTATACCGCTCTTATTGCTTTTTTTAATGTTATTAGATGGCCAGATTTCAACCCTAATTGCTTCTTTTTTACCTATAAGATTCCATTTAGTTTGCCATTTGGTGTTGATCTTTCTGCTATTTATTTCAGTAGAAGTATCTGATGTAACAGCATTTACAATATTCTTAGTGATAGGTATTCTTTATGATGCTTACTATTTTCATGTAATTGGAATTGCCATATTATTACTTCCTCTGTTGAGTGTATTAGTCAATAAATATAATACAATCATGATGGGCAATAAAATCACTCGATTCTTGTCCGTTTTAATACTGGTATTCTTGTTTGAATTTGTTTCTTTTTTATTAGCCAATCTAGTTTCTTTAACTAGTATGGAAATCAGTATTTTTATTGTCTATAGTTTGGCTCCGACAATGGTTCTTAATTCCCTGCTTTTACTACTTTTGCAACCAGTTTTGGAAAAAGTTTATTTATGATAAAAAAGAAGAAATAAAAATGTAATAAAGGCGTAACATATTCTACGTCTTTTTCTGTTATACTTATTATTGTCTTATTGGATAGGAGTAGAATTATTTATGAAGAAAAAAATTATCACTTCGATGTTATTAAGTGCTTTGGTTCTTACTCAAGGTGCTAGTCTAGTGAATGTGCATGCCGATACAACAGATGATAAGATCGCTGCACAGAACAATAAAATTAATAGCTTAAATGCTCAACAACAAGCTGCACAAGCTCAAGTTGATCAAATTCAAAGTCAAGTATCAGCAATTAAATCACAACAAGAAAAGCTTCAAGCTGAAAACGAAAAGTTAACAGCAGAATCTGAAAAACTTTCAGCTGAAATTGATGAATTGTCAAAAAACATTGTAGCACGTAATGAGTCATTAGCAAACCAAGCTCGTAGCGCTCAAACAAGTGGAACTGTTACAAGCTATATTAATACGATTGTTAACTCAAGCTCAATCACTGAAGCAATTTCACGTGTGACAGCTATGAATGAAATCATTTCCGCTAACAATAAAATGTTGGAACAACAAAAAGCGGATAAAGAAGCTATTACTGAGAAACAAATTGCTAATAACGAAGCAATCAATACAGTTATTGCGAACCAACAAACCTTGGCTGATGATGCTCAAGCGTTGACAACGAAAGAAGCAGAATTGAAGGTTGCACAAATCAATCTTGCAGCTGAAAAGGCAAGTGCCGAAGGTGAGAAAAATTCTCTTTTAGAACAAAAAGCGGCAGCGCAAAAAGCAGCCGAAGCAGCGGCAGCAGCTGAAGCAGCTTACCGTTCACAACAAGCTTCTCAACTTCAAGCAATTCAAGCATCTGGTAATACAAATCTTTCAGCACAAATACAAGCTGTTTCTGGAGGTACTCCTGCAGCAGCACCTGCACCAGCAGCGACAGTGTCTAATGTATCTTATTCTTCAGACGCTTCTACTTACCCTGTTGGTCAGTGTACTTGGGGAGCTAAAACATTGGCACCTTGGGCTGGTAATTACTGGGGTAATGGTGGTCAATGGGCAGCAAGTGCAGCAGCGGCAGGCTTCCGTGTAGGTTCTCAACCGCAAGTTGGAGCGATTGCATGTTGGACTGATGGTGGTTATGGACACGTGGCTGTAGTAACAGCGGTTCAGTCTTCAACTAGCATTCAAGTATCAGAAGCTAACTATCTTGGTCAACAATCAATTGGTAACTACCGTGGTTGGTTTGACCCAACAACTGCACAAGGTACAGTAAGTTACATTTATCCAAATTAATAAATTTAGAAGGTTGGAATTTTCCAACCTTTTTATATTTGCTACAAGATTAAGTATTTGTAAGACTATTCAAATATTTTTTGTAAAACGCTTTATTCAAAATTGAAATATTCCTTAAAAAGGGTTAAAATGTAAATGGAATAAATTTTCGGAGGCAAACATGTCATTTTCTGATTTAAAGCTCTTTGCTCTTTCTTCTAACCAAGAATTGGCCAAGCGGGTAGCCAAAGGGATAGGAATGGAGCTTGGAAAGTCGACGGTACGTCAGTTTTCGGATGGGGAGATTCAAGTAAATATTGAAGAATCAATTCGGGGCAAGCATGTTTTTATTTTGCAGTCTACGAGTTCACCTGTTAACGATAATCTGATGGAGATTTTGATTATGGTGGATGCACTTAAACGAGCAAGTGCAGAATCTATCAATGTGGTCATGCCTTACTATGGTTATGCTAGACAAGACCGTAAGGCCCGTGCTCGTGAACCAATCACTTCAAAACTAGTAGCAAATATGCTAGAAATTGCTGGTGTTGATCGTTTGCTGACAATTGATTTACATGCTTCACAGATTCAAGGCTTCTTTGACATTCCGGTTGATCATTTAATGGGAGCGCCTCTCATTGCTAATTACTTTGAACGTCGTGGAATGATTGGAAGTGACTATGTTGTTGTGAGTCCTGACCATGGTGGTGTCTCACGTGCTAGAAAATTAGCGGAATTTCTAAAAACACCGATTGCTATTATTGACAAACGTCGTAGTGTAGATAAGATGAACACTAGTGAGGTCATGAATATTATTGGTAACGTTAAGGGCAAAACTTGTATTTTGATCGATGATATGATTGATACTGCAGGAACCATCTGTCACGCAGCAGATGCTTTAGCTGAAGCAGGTGCAGTTGATGTTTATGCTAGTTGCACTCACCCAGTTCTATCTGGTCCTGCAATGGAAAATATTCAGAAATCTGCTATTAAGAAATTAGTTGTTCTGGATACAATCTATCTTCCGCAAGAACGTTTAATTGATAAGATTGAGCAGATTTCTATTGCTGATCTTCTTTCAGAAGCAATAATTCGTATCCATGAAAAACGTCCTCTTTCTCCTTTGTTTGAAATTGGAAAAAATTAATATTATAAAAGTGTTACAATATTACACATTTCTGAAATGCTTCCCTCTGACCACAAGATAAGGGGGATTTTTTATTGAAACGAAGCCGTTTCTACCATATGATGAATTTCAAAATAATAAAAAAAACTATTGACAAAAATAGGGCAAATATATATAATATAGGTAGTAACTCCGAGTTACGAATAATTTTTTTAAAAAGAAAAAGGAGATAAAACGATGAAAAAAGTTTTATTGTCAAGCGTGGTAGCACTTACATTATTTGCAGCTGCAGCACCAGTTTTCTCTGCTGATGAAGCTACTGATGCAGCTCGTAACAACGACGGCGCATACTACCTTCAAACTCAATTCACAAATGCTGATAAAGTAAACGAATACTTGGCTCAACATGATGGTGAAATCCGTGCAGAAGCTGCTGCAGATCCAGCAGTAGTAGCTGCTAAAGCTGCTCTTGATGCAGTTGAAGGTGGAAGCCACAATTATGGTGAAGTTAAAGCAGCTTATGAAGCAGCATTCAACAACGCTTTCAACGCTGTACGTAACAAATATGTACAACAATTCCAAGCTACATACAACAACGCTACAGAACAAGAAGGCAAAACATACATCCAAGGTGAAACTCCTGAACAAGCTAACGCTCGTTACTTGAAACGTGTTGGTGCAGCTAACAACCAAAACCCAGCTGCAGAAGACAAAGGAGCTACTACTCCTGCTTCTAAAGAAGAAGCTAAAAAATCAGAAGCTGCTGCTAAAAACGCAGGTAAAGCTGCAGGTAAAGCTGCTGGTAAAGCACTTCCAAAAACTTCAGCAGTTAAATAATTCTTTATTGATACTGATGTAAACAATATCACTGGGCCATTGGTTCAGTGATATTTTCTTAGAAAAAATGGAGAATACTTAAATATTATGAGTCAAAATGCTAAAAGACAGACTAAGAAGGCTCCAAATAAAAATTTAAAATTATTTGGTGCTTTATTAGGTATCATTGTTGTTGCTGTTGCAACTGCAATGCTGATTTTTAATCCATTTAAGTCAGCGCCTAAGTCAAATACGACTGCTTCTACTAGTCAGGTAACAAAAAGCTCTACAAAGAATACTTATCAACCAAGTAAGGAAGAAAAAGAGTATTTAGCGAAGCGTTTTGCAGATTTAAAGGCTATTAATAGTGAAGCTATTGCTTATGTTTATGCTCCAGGTACAAAATTAGATGAACCTGTTGTACAGACGAAAGATAATTCTACTTATCTTGATAAAACCTTTGAAGGCGGGAATGAGCCTTACATGGGGACAGTCTTTATGGACACAGATAATAAGAAAGACTTTAGTGATCGCTTGACTTGGCTCTTTGGTCATGCTCGTGGAAGTAAAGTAGCGGACAATCGTATGTTTAACGATGTCAACTTCTATGACAATCAGGAATTTTTCGATCAGCACAAGTATGTTGTTGTTGAAACACCTGAGCGTAAGTTCTACTATGAAGCAATGGGCTTGGTTATTGTACCAGAGGAGACTGCTTTCTATCGGACTAGCTTCGATGGAGATAAGGACTTTACAGATCAGCTAAAGAGTATTTATGAAGCATCTAGAACTAAGAACAAGGACATCACGGTAAAAGCAAGTGATAAATATCTTGTGTTATCAACCTGTCGTGAAGAGGATGAGACAATTCGTTCTAACCTCTACCTACGTCAGATTCCAGATTCTGAAATGAGTGATTTCCTTGCGAAACATGGTTCAGAATTAACATATACTCCTACTAGATAGGCTATTAAAGAGGCGGAATTTATTTTCGCCTTTTTTATATTTTTTAAACATGTTATAATGGGATCAGAGGTGGACACTATGATTAAAAATTTGGTTTTTGATTTAGGAAATGTTTTGATTGAGTGGAATCCAGATAAGATATTCAGGCATTTTGAAGCGGATGAAATGCGACGACAATCCCTGAGAGAAGCAATTTTTGATTCACATCTATGGCACCAAACGGATTGGGGATCCTTGTCTTTGTCGGAAGCTTGTACATTAGCTCAACAGAATCTGGATCCATCTTTTGAAGCTACAGTTGAAAAAATATTTTTTCACTGGTATGAGGCTGTGGATGTCTACCAAAATTTGCAAGAAAAAATAGAGCAATGGTCAAAGTTAGGCTATCATATTTACATTTTATCAACAACCTGTGAGATATTTTATAGGATTGAACAGGCAGGATTATTGCCAATTTTTCCTCTTTTGTCAGGTTATATTCTCTCTTCAGAAGTTAAAGTAGTAAAACCTTACAAAAAAATATACCAGGAACTCCTTGAGAAATATAATCTTAAACCAGAAGAGTCGGTCTTTATGGACGATATTCAGGTCAATCTAGATACGGCAAGGGAAATGGACTTTGAGACAATACTGGCCAAGAGCGAATTGGAAAATATTGAGGCGCTGGATTGTTTATTAGTTTCTAAGGGGATGTTTGGTTCAGTGGGATTAAGCACAAATCTTGACATAGAGTCGTGATTGCGCTATCATAATATACATATATGGGAGTCTGTGTACAGTCTGAGAGGAAGTGTAAACTTCGACCGCACCTGATTTGGGTAATGCCAGCGTAGGGAAAAGTATTTGTAAAAACTTTGTGGTTTTACTAAAAGTGGCGAGTGATTCGCCTATCTTTAGGATACTGATGCATGCTACACCTTTTCCATATTGGAGAAGGTGTTTTTGTATGAAGTGCAAGGTTTTTATAAAGAGAGCTTACAATCTCTTTCATTAGGGAAAGAACGGTCTGGTTAGCAAATGGAATCGTGTCTGTATGCATCATTCTCAGATAGAGTTTGAATGCAGGGAGGTGAAGAGATGAAAGCGAGCATTGCTTTGCAAATTCTGCCCTTGTCAACTGATAAAGGACGGTTGGCAGTCATTGAGGACGTGATTGAGTATCTGCAGAAACAGCCTGTGAGGCAGTTGGTAACTCCTTTTGAAACAGTTTTAGAAGGAGAATGGGAAGATTTGTTTCCTATATTGGGAAAGGCAATAGAATTGGCTGGTAGTCAAGCGGATAATGTATTTGCAAATGTGAAGATAAATTATGGAGAGATTTTGTCTATTGATGAGAAACTTGAAAAATATTCTGCGCCAGCAGATTAGTCTTTTAGGGATGGTGGGTGTGCTTGCTATTTGGCAGGTCATGGGCTGGCTCAAGCTCTTGCCTAAGTTCATTTTGCCGACGCCTTTGGAAATTTGTCAGGCTTTTGTTAGGGATTCAGAACTGTTGGCTATACACAGTTGGGCGACCTTAAAAGTAGCCTTGTTGGGTTTGCTGCTGGGAGTCATTATAGCCTGCTTGCTGGCAGTGCTCATGGATAGTCTGAGCTGGCTCAATGATTTGATTTATCCCATGATGGTTGTGGTGCAGACGATTCCGACCATTGCGTTAGCGCCAATTCTAGTTCTCTGGCTGGGTTATGGGATTTTGCCCAAGATTGTGCTCATTATTCTGACGACAACTTTCCCAATTATCGTCAGTATTCTAGACGGTTTTCGACATTGTGACAGAGATACCTTGACTCTCTTTAAACTCATGCAGGCCAATCGCTGGCAGATTCTATGGCATTTTAAGATTCCAGCTAGTCTGCCCTATTTCTATGCGGGCTTGCGCGTCAGTGTTTCTTATGCCTTTATCACGACTGTGGTTTCCGAATGGCTGGGTGGTTTTGAAGGTCTGGGTGTCTATATGATCCAGTCTAAGAAGCTTTTCCAGTATGACACCATGTTTGCCATTATCGTTTTAGTATCAGTTATCAGTCTTCTGGGTATGAAGCTGGTGGCTATTAGTGAAAAATTTGTCATCAAGTGGAAATAGGGGCTTAGCTCTGCTATTTTCCAAAAAAGAAAAGAGGATTATGATGAAAAAAAGTTGTAAATTGTTCCTTGCAGGTTTGGCTGCAGTATCACTCTTTGGTCTAGTGGCCTGCGGTCAGTCGAAATCTACGTCTGAGAGCAAGGACAAAAAGATTGATTTTATTCTGGATTGGTCACCCAATACCAATCATACAGGACTTTATGTAGCTAAGGAGAAGGGCTACTTTAAGGAAGCAGGTGTGGATGTTGATATTAAGTTGCCACCAGAAGATAGCACTTCTGACCTGATTATTAATGGCAAGGCTCCTTTTGGAATTTATTTCCAAGATTCTATGGCTAAAAAACTGGATAAGGGCGCAGAAATCACAGCTGTTGCGGCTATTGTAGAACACAATACTTCAGGTATCATTTCTAAGAAATCTGCAGGGATTAATGGTCCCAAGGATCTGGCTGGGAAGAAATATGGCACCTGGAATGACCCTGTGGAGTTGGGCATGCTGAAGACATTGGTAGAAAGCCAAGGTAGCAAGTTTGATGATGTAGAGAAGGTTCCGAATAATGATTCTAACTCTATCACACCAATTGAAAATGGTTTGTTTGATGCGGCATGGATTTATCATGGCTGGGATGGTATCATGGCAGAGACTCAGGGCATGGACACTAATTTCTTTTATATGAAGGACTATGTCAAGGAGTTTGACTATTATTCCCCTGTCATCATTGCTAATAATGACTATCTGAAGAAGAATCCGGACGAGGCAAAAAAAGTCTTGCAAGCTATTAAAAAAGGCTACCAATATGCTATGGAGCACCCTGAAGAAGCAGCAGACATTTTAATCAAAAATGCACCAGAATTGAAAAATAAACGTGACTTTGTTTTGGCTTCTCAAAAATATTTGTCTGAGCAATATGCGTCAGATAAGAGCAAGTGGGGTCAGTTTGAGGCTAGCCGTTGGAATGCCTTTTACAAATGGGCCAAGGATAACGGTCTTGTAAAAAATGACTTGAGTGACAAGGGATTTAGCAACGATTATATAAAATAATGACAGTAATTAAACTTGAAAATGTAAGCTATGCTTATGATGAACAGCAAATTTTAAAAGATATCAACCTAGAGGTGGAAGCTGGCCAAGTAGTGGCAATCTTGGGTCCTAGTGGCGTAGGGAAATCGACTCTTTTTAACCTCATTGCTGGGATTTTGGAGGTCCAGTCGGGCAGTATTGTCCTAGATGGGCAGGAAAATCCTAAGGGCCAGGTGAGTTATATGCTACAGAAGGACTTGTTGCTGGAGCATAAGACGGTGCTGGGTAATGTCATCTTGCCCCTCTTAATCCGAAAAGTATCCAAAAAGGAAGCGACGGAGCAGGCCACTCAGATTTTGAAGGAGTTCGGGCTCTTTGATGTGGCAGATAAGTATCCACATGAGCTGAGTGGGGGGATGCGGCAGCGCGTGGCTCTGCTGCGGACCTATATGTTCGGGCACAAGCTATTTCTTCTAGACGAAGCCTTTAGTGCTTTGGATGAGCTGACCAAGATGGAGCTGCACGCTTGGTATCTGGACATTCATCGTAGGCTGGGTCTGACGACTCTTCTCATCACGCATAGCATTGAGGAGGCTCTGGCTTTGAGCGATAGGATTTATATTCTGAAAAATCGGCCGGGGCAAATCGTCGCGAATCTCCAGATGACTTGGTCAGACAGCGAGGATAAAGAACTGCAGAAGCTCCGTTATAAGCGGGAGATTTTAAAGCTCTTGGGAATGTGAAGTAAGCGACGGGATTCCTCATGAAGAGTTTTCAAGTAACAAAAAATCAAGTCTTTGGGCTTGATTTTTTGTTTGAGACCCTTTACTTTTGACTTTATTCATGGTACAATAGCCTTTGTGTGAAATAGCAGCAGGAAAGCATGGAGCTCGTCAACAGAACATCAGCTATAAAAGTAGCCTTAGCTGTTTGGGCGAAAATGTTCTGCACGAATCAGAGCTTTCTAAGTGACTATTTCCTCAAAAATATTTTATAGGAGGACATTTATATGTCACGTTATACAGGACCATCTTGGAAACAAGCTCGTCGTTTGGGTCTTTCTCTTACTGGTACAGGTAAAGAATTGGCTCGCCGTAACTATGTACCTGGTCAACATGGACCAAACAACCGCAGCAAATTGTCAGAATATGGTTTGCAATTGGCTGAAAAACAAAAACTTCGTTTCACTTACGGTGTAGGTGAAAAACAATTCCGTAACTTGTTCGTACAAGCTACAAAAATCAAAGGCGGAATCCTTGGTTTCAACTTCATGCTTCTTTTGGAACGTCGTTTGGATAACGTTGTTTACCGTC
>ERZ773061.1162-NODE-1162-length-10029-cov-2.123421_pt1 | contig 10029 bp, 9 predicted proteins | sample MGYA00580627_ERZ773061 | MGnify/ENA primary metagenome ERZ773061 (study PRJEB29015, sample SAMEA2738119) | human oral metagenome | biome: human oral; feature: human-associated habitat; material: saliva | place: China | collected 2223 ...
CGTCCTTGCTCACCCACTTAGAGGTGTATTTGCTTATAATCTTGTCAATCGGCTCTTGAAGTACCTTTTGGATTAGCAGATTCTTGACAACATTGTTCACAATACCCTTTACGGTGTCACCCCAAGCGGCTGCGGCATCCTTGCCACTCTCAAAAGCACCAACAATAGCATCTCCAAGCTGTGAAGCTATCCCCTTGACATCTGTGTCAAGCAGACTCTTGTTCATGTTCTCAATGGTGTCAGCTATGCTTCGGTCAATTTCCTTTATCCGCTCCTTCCACTCATTGATTTTTCCGTTGTCTTTCTTCTTCTTCCCACCCTCGGCGGCAATCATCCCCTGAAGCTCCTTTTGCTGTTGCTTCATGTTTTCGATTGCCGATTGCTGGTGCTTGTACTTGCTACCTGATAGTGCCTTGGAGATTTGCCATTCAAGCTCCTTGTATGTAGAGGTTAGATGATTGATATTCTCTTGATGTCGCTTGATAGAGCGCTCTGCGCGGCGGTCGTTCGCCCCCGTGAAGTACTTTACAACAGAGCTGACCGCCTTGATTGCACCACTCACGACCTGAACGGGATTCCCCGAAACAATGCCCATGACGGCATTTTGCGCCCCCTCTGCAAGCCCCTCCAGCGATTGGATGACGTGACCAACCTCTTCTGTACCCTTGACGCCTAAGTCCTCCAGGGTGCTTGTAACATCTGAGATTATACCCTTTAACTGCTGACCCGACTTCGCTGCGCTGTCAAACATCGCCGACAACGCCGCGGTAGCTTCGCCGTCTGTGGTTGCCTTTTTGAAATCTCCAAAGGACTTGGCAAGCGCCTTGAAAGGGTTGCGCTCTCTTATCTCATCCTTTAGCTCCTTTACCTTGTCTTGGATAGCCTTGAAGTCCGCTGGGGATAGCTCCACACCAAGGATAGCGGTCTTACCCTCAATAGATGCAAGCAGGCGTTCCAACTCCTTAGTGCCGACCTCGTCAAGGTTGCCAAACACCTTCTCCCAATCGGGGGATAGCTTCATTTCATCAATAGCAAGTCTTGACAACGCTTCGTTTTGCGCCTTGTTGAGACGCTCGACAAGCTCCGTATTGCCATGCTCAACGGCGCGTGCGCGCTTCTCGTTGAACTCCTCAATGATGGCGTCTTTCTTCTCCTCGAACGTTCGGTAGGTCTGTAACAGCTGGTCAAAGTCGCTATCCCCTGATGTCTTGCTGTCCTTGACGTACTGCTTCGTCCTGTTGGCTATGGCGGCGTCTATCTTCTTGCGCTCCTCATCTGTGGTCGCCTTGGCTCGCGCGCGCTCCAAGAGAGCAAGGTCATTGTTATATTGCAAGTCCAGCTGTATCTTCTTGTCAAGGAAAGAAGCGTAATCTTCAAGTAGCTTTTTTGTCTCCTCATCTTGCTTCTGCACAGCATTTACCTCGGCATCATCAAGTGTCTTCTTCTTATCGCTACCAAGCTCGCTGTTATCATCAGCAAGCTCCTTGCGCTTCTGCGCAATGATATTTAGCATTTCCAAGGTGGTCTTGGCGTTGCCGAGTTGCTTTGAAAGCTCTTCATTGAATGCCTCCAACACCGTCTTCTTCGTTTCCTCAGCAAGGCGGTCATTAATCGCGCTCAAGTTCTTGTTCTGTTCCTTGGTGCGCTTGTCGGCGTCAATGGAAAGTATCTCATCGCGTTGCTTTTTGAGGTAGTCAATGTATGTAGCCCCCTGTGCAAGTAGACCCTTGAACTCCGCTGATGCGGACTTGATAAGCACATCATCACCCGAGTTGAGCCACTTCTTGTATCGCTCATACTCCTCTTTTCGCTTCTCCAGCTTCTCAACAAAGGGGTCTTTCTCCTTCTTTGAAGAGCCTGCATGCCTTCTTGTGGGCTTCTCTATTTGCCTTTGTAGGGCTTCAATCTCCTTGTTAGCTTTCTTAAACTCCGCTGTATTGGGCTTCAAGTGCTTCAAGGCTTCCTGCTTCTCCGCAATAGCCTTCTCAATAGCACCAATCGTGCCTTTCGCGTATGTACCAGCGCTCTTGATGCCCGCCTTTTTCAGCTCGTTGTACCCGTTCGCTTCCTCTGCGGCTGCATGCTTGAAGTCCTCGCGGATTTCATTTTTCAGGGTTTCAATCTCCTTAAGCTTCTTCTCCTTGATGGTGTTATTCAGCGTGGATGTCGTATAGCCCCCCATCGCACTACCACCGCTCATTGCAACGGTCACTCTGTCGGGCATTTTCTCCACCTCTGCTTGAAGTTCCATCTGCTTCTTTATCTTCTCAGAAGCATTCTGAGCGAGTACCATAGCCTTAGCCTTGGCAATCTGCGCCGAAATGAAAGCGTCCTTGTTGTCGATTAGAAGGTTTTCGGCATCGCGAACATTGGTCACAGCTACACCAAGGTCATCAAACGCCTTTCGGTTATCCTTGATGAACTGCTCCTTCTCCTTGATGTTGTTGCCAAGCGCGGTGTACTTCGCTGAAAGCTCCTCAAGCTTGCCGATGGGCTTGTAAGCCCCTTCAATCATCGCCTTTGTGAACTCTTCCTGCGCCTTGCGTGCCTCACTCGCCTTGCTTGCAAAGTGCGTAGATATAGCCACGATAGCCGATAAGCCAGCAATAAGCCATCCAAAGACGGGGATTGACTTAATGGCAAGCCCAACAGCCCTGAATGCCCCTGCAAGAGTGAGGTTGGCAACCGTTCCCGTTGTCGCTGCCGTGGTCTGCGCCCCCTGCGCAACGGCATTAGCACCTTGCGCCGCTGTTCCCTGCGCGGTGGCGGCGGTCTGTGCCTGACGCGCTGCCGTATTGGCTACCGTTGCGGTCGTTTCCGCAACCTCCGCCGCGGTGGACTTCGCCACGATGCCTGCCCACCACTCCTTTAAGCCATTGAGTGTGACAAGTTGGAAGGCGCTGTCCTTATTGAGGGTCTGTGCCACCGACTGCAAGCCCATAGCAATAGCCATGACGCTCTGCACCTTGGTCATCACACGCTGCAAATTCTCGTTTTCCCCCGCAAAGAGGGAAACAGCCCCCGTGGCGGCTGAAAATGCACCCGACAAGCCGGAAACACCCTGAATGAAGCCCTGGAACTTCGCTTCATCGTTCGCGAGTATTCTACCCTGCGTGGCAATGTCCCCCTGAATGTCTTGCAGTCTCCCAAGCTCATTGACAAGAGCTTTATATGCTTCGCTCTGCTCGTCAATTCCCTGGGAGACAAGTTGCGCCATTTCCTCTTTCAGCGCGCGAATCTGACCGCGCAAGGTCTGATGTGCTTGTGCGTTCGCCTCAACTTGCTTGTTTGCCTGCTCACGCTTCTGTGCCTCCTTTTCAAGCTCATCCGATAGGCTTCGAGCCTCGGTGAGCGCCTGCTGTCGTACGGCAATTTCCCCCCGGATTGCCTCCTTACGCTCCTGTATTGCGCGCACGGCTCCTGCGTCGCCAGAAGAGAGTGCTTCGGATGCCTCCATCCCAAGACGCTCATATTGTTCCTCCAAGCTCATCAGCGCCGCCTCGTGCATCTCACAAGCCTTACCAACCTGCCCAAGAGCCTGACGAATGCCGTCAGCGGTGTTCAAAAAGGCGCTGTCCATACGCTTGCCGCCAGCAACAGTTGCATCTGACAAGCCTTGCACCCTTCGCAACGTTTCCTCAATAGCTTCATTCATTTGGTCATTGTCCATGACCGACTTGAACGAAAGCGCACCACCATCAATGTTTGCCATGCTCTACATTAAGCTGTTCACATAATCCATAATACTATCGCGATTGCTCTCTGTCAGTGAAAGCTCCTCTTCTCCATCGCTCATGTCATAGCTTGGCGCGTCAAGCATCATCTTCTGCACCACTGACCAAGCAATGCCATTCGTCAAGTAATCCAACGTCCAACCGAAATGCGCGCAAATAGCACCTCTCCTGCCGTGTGGACTTCTTAAACCTCGCTGTTTTCCTCTATCTTGATTGGGCTTGTTGTTCGGTCGGCGGACATCAATCTGATAGAGTTCATAAAATCCCCGAAGTTGCACATTGCACCAATCAAGGTGTACAGCTGATACAGCTCTGACGGCTTAATTCTTCGTGCAAATAGGGCGGTCAGCTCTTCAAGGCGCTTCGTGTCGTATTCGTAGCCCACACCAGCGCCCTTGCCGACCTTTGGTATAAGATAGTCTGACCCAAGCACCGCAAGGGCTATGACCTTAGCACATCGCAACGCATGCTTCTTGACTAATAGTCGCGCCTGATACATGGCGTCCTCGCCCTTTAACGCCTCTTCATCAATCGCCATTTCCACCCACTCAGCTGAAAGTCTGTCAAGCGTTCCAAGCGTAGGCTCTTGTATCACGAATGTGCGCGTCACAGGCACAATGCTCTTTTTCTTAAACAGCCCGAAGAAGCGCGGCGAACTCTGCACCTGCACATCCTCCACCTCAAATGACACGCCCCTGCCAATTAGGGCATTTAGCTCTGAGCGCTCCTGGGTCAATGCTTTCTTTTCGTCACTCATATCTGTGGAAAGAAAGAAGCCCCCAAACGCGGGGTCTGAGGGCTTCCAACAAAACACTAAACAATGAAAAGCACACTTACTCTATTCCTCCTTGGGGTCGTAAGCGCGAAGAGCCTTACCATCCTTCACTGCAAGGGGCGTCACGGTGAACTCTACCAGGAAGATACCCTTTGCTGACATGTCGGCATTTACGACCGCCTCAATGTCGGCGTTGGGCATTTCAAAGTAAAGCCCCTGTTCCGTCTTCACAAGGATGGCGCAATTGTCCACCTGCTCTGAACCATCAAAAGCCCATCGCGTCTTATTGCTACCGCTCTTATTGACCTTAGTGCCACCAACGTACTTAACAAGCGCGTCGATGTCAGCATCCATGATGCTGAATGTGAGCTTGGGAATCTTCTTGCTCTTCTTTCGCACCTCGGGGGCGGCACGCCCCTCCTCAAAATGCTCCGTTACTTCTGATGCTTCCTGATTGAACTTGGCTGAATCCTTGTAGGTCTTGCCAAGCTTCTTCATTGCACTCTCCTCTGGCATCGTTCCAGCTTCTGACGCCGTACCAACGAGAATTTCAGCTAATCCGAGTGTTACCATATCTCTACCTCTCTACTAATGTGTTTGTATGTTCCACGCAATGCGTATGTTGCAAAAGTGCTGCTTGATGGTTGCGTCGTTAAGCACTGACTGACTTTCGGGGATTATTTTCAGCCCCTCAATCTGCGCGCTTCGCAACACGTCCAAGACTATCTTTGTCAGCTGGGCAAGACGCTCATGGTTGGGCTTTGCCTGCTCAACTCCATCAATTCGGCGCGTGATGTCTGCCACGTAGATGTTCACATTGCTTGTTGCCAGCTGCGGCAAGTAATCCTGCGTCATCGTGATGGTGTTTATCACAACATCCTCCTTGGTTGAGCCGTCAGGGCGGTCATTTGAGTAGTACACACCGCCTGTGATGGTACTTTTAAGCTCGCTTGACCCGCTCAACAACTTGTAGACAATCTTGTCAATGTCAAATGATGTCTTCACTCCGCTGCACTTCTGATATTATCAATCAACCTGTCTAACATCCTGGGCAACTCTCTCTCCGCTAACTGCTCCGCCGATGCGATAACATCACGCCCGCGGGCTTCAACGTAAAGAGCGTAATTCATCCCCGCCGTCACGACAAGGCACACACCATGCGTGCGCTCCCCAATCTTCTGCGATAGGTCTGCACCAGCCTTTGCACCGACTGCGCCGCCCTTCACCTCCTCATAGGCTGAGTGAACGGCAACGCCATCTACAAAGACGGCATAACCAATGGAAGAGCGAAGGTTGCCAGTTTGGTCTTCAAAGCCTGTTTCCTTGGGTACCGAGCGCGCGTGATTCACGCACATCTCCCCAAGCATCTGCAAACGCTTGATTTGCTGCTTCTGAATCTGCCCAACGAATGCACTATACCGCTCCTGAACTTCCTCTTTCGTAAACTGAGCTTCTATACCCATAGCCGTGAATGCAGTTGCCCCTTGTCAAACTTCAACGCCACGCCCTTAATGCGCACCACTTCGCCTGCTTCATCCTCTGAGACAAAGACATTCGTCCCTGGTGCTATAACCAACGCACCCTTGGGCATCTGAATCAGGGAAGAAAACTTACGATACGTTCCATCTGCGGTCTGAACTTCTAACCCTCTGCCGTCTGTCTCCTCGCGGCACATGGATAGAAGCTCAATGGAGCTTTCCCCGTCACTCCAATAGCCATCTTCCCCCTGCTTTGATTCAGAGGTCTTGACGGCAAAGAGGTAGTGAGGATATTGCTTTACCATAGATGTGAGCGGCTGCGCACCTTTGGACGTGCAAGCAGTACATTTTCAACACCAAGCTCACTGCACAGAGCTTTATAGAAGAGCTTTACAGCGTCCATGTTCCAAGAGATTGAGTAGCCGCCCTCCGTGACATTCTGCAAAGCCCCCTTGAAGATTGCAGACATTCGGTTGTAGGTAGCCATATCGCACCCGCGAACATCCACATCTGCATTTGCGTCAAGCTTCGACTTGAGAAGGATGATGTCAATGTCATCCTCCGCCATGTTTAAGCCTGAAAGAGCCTTTGTTAAGTACTGCTTGTTCGTCATCTTGATTGATAGTGGATTGATGTGGCGTGGAGAGGGCTTACACCCCCTCCGCACCACTCAACTTTAGTTCTTATTCCAAGCCGTGGCGGACACCTGCATAAGCACCGAACGACCTGCGAGACTCCACGCGGGGAATACGTTGGAAATACCCTCTGTGACCTCCGCAACGGGGCTTTCCGTAGAGTACTTCTTAATCAGCGTGTGACCGTGCATGACCTTCTCAGCAACACTGCCGGCAATCTTGTTGGCGTCGATAGGACGCTTCCAATAGGTCGTGCCGAGTACCTTGCTCTCCGAGAAGAGGATGACATCATCTTCAAAAGGATTGCTGGTGTTACGCTCGCCATCAGCCGTCTCAATCGTGATGTCCTGGTCAATGACGATAATTTGCAGACCCTTGAACTGCTCCTTCTTCTTCGCGAGGTAAGCATTGACCGTTTGAAGGTCAGGTGCATCAGCTGCTCCCGTCATATTTTCAACCAGCGTAGCACACTTCTTGACAACCTCCTCTTGTGATGCGAACTTGACGAACGTGTCGGGGTTCATGAACATAAACTTGTAGTTCGCACCAATTCTCTTGCCGATTTTCAGCGCCTTGGGAATGTCCACTGAAAGGGGCTTACCAGCCGTGCCGGCGGTGTAAGAGGTGGCAACGCCAATCTTCTGCTCCTTGGGAATGATGTAGTCTACATCATACTCCGTGGCAATAGCGGCGTTGTTTGAGTTAGTGAACTTGACCTTGCCGAGAGAAATCTGACGCAAGGCAATCCACTCAACGCGGTTCGCGATGCCATCCCAGCAATACTTGGTGTCTTCCGCCCAAAAGTCAATTAGGGCTTTCAGGTCAGGGTTGTTGGTGGCACGAAGCACAAGGATTTCATACTCCGTCAGCTCGTCTTCTCCCTTTTCGCGGGAAATAGCGAGCTTAGGGATGTCGCCCTGGATGCGCGCAAGAGCTTCACGCGTCTTCTTGGGGATTGTCGCACCTCGCGAAACAAGGTCAGCGGCAATCTTTAGCCCCGCCTGCGCCTCAACCATCTTCCAATCCAAACGCCCCGTCTCCTTAATGGGGAAGAGCGTAGGATAGTAGTAATCCTTGAGGTCGTATGTATGAATTACAGCTTGGAGATTACTCTCGTCAAGCCCAAACATTCGTGATTTCAGCATATCTGACTACTTTTTTGATGTTACACGTACGCCACGCACTTGAGTGCGGACTTGATAGCGTCATTTGCTGCTGGTGCATTGGCTTCGCGGACTACCGCGACGACCCATGCAGACACAAAGAGGTTGTCGCCCGGATTCACATCCTCATCAGACCCCGCAACAGCAATAGGCGTCACTTTCAGCTTGGTATCTTCACCTTCGCTCTCAAAAGCACAAGTACCAGCGGCAACTACCTTGCCAAGAGAGGTCTTGACCGTAATAATGTCCTTAGCGGCATCAGTGCGGTCAATAGACGCTATTTCCTGCCCGTTGCAGTCAGCGGTGGCGAAGCGGTCGCCCACCTTGAAGTGATGCCCCTTGGCAACTTCGTAGGTCGTTGCTGATGCCTCTGCCTTGGTCAGCACCTTTGCCGTCTTGCATACCTCGTAAAGGTCGCCAGCGCCCTTGCCAAGTGGCGTCCCCTCGTACATGACATTGCCACCAAGGTTGGCGACAGCCACACCGACACCACCGGGGATGTCGGCAACACGATGAAGCACGCACTTAACCGTGCGCTGCTCTCGGCTTCTCTTGATTGTCATTCCCATCTTTTCAATCTTCGTTAAAGTTCCTTGCCCGTGAGTGCGCCAGCATCGGACTTACTTGCAACATATTCGGCGACAGCCTTTGAAACGCCTCCTTCGGTCTTCTGCCCGAACTGTGGCGCACCAGCTCCACCCGACATAGCTGCATCTGACACACTTTGGTTGGCGGTCTTGATGTCTGCTACCTTTTCAGTCAAGTATTCGTTGAACGCTGCATCATCGCCGAAGCTCATGCGCCCAAAGTCCTTCAACGTTTGAGCCTTGAACGTTTCATCCTTGCACTTGGCAAGCGCGTCATTCAGCGCTTGAAGCCTTGACTTTCCAATTTCGCCCTGCTTGTACTTCGTAATCTCGTCTTGCAGTGGCTGGACAGCACTTGCCACAGCCGCCTTGATGGCTTCTGCGAGGTCTGTTGGTGCTGGTTGCTCTTCGTTGCCCTTGGGCTTGTTTGCTTCTGCTTCCAGCTTCTTTCGTAGGGAGGCTTCAATGCTCTTTCCAGCATTGGACACCTCGGCATCTACCACCTTGCGATACTCCTTGACGAAATCAGCTACCTGCGCTTCGGTCACTTTCTCAACAAGGGCTTTCGCTTCATCTTCGTTGGAGCATTGTAGCGCCATAACGCGCGCCAGCTGCGCCAATCCATCCTTTCGCACGCCTTGGAATTTTGCACCAAGTAGTGCAAGAATCTGTTCAAAGTTCATCTTGAAATGGTTTGTATTACAAATCACTACAAAGATAGCCTGTTTCATAGTGATACACTACCATAGACCATCCCTTTTGTAGTTAAGTTACACACCATCGCCAATTGACCGCCAGGATGACACCTTATGCAATTGCATTACAAGTGCTATGCAATTGCATTGCAAGGTTACAGCAGGTGCAATGCTCAACTATTTCCATAGTGGAAAAAGTTGCCCAAAACAGCACAAAAACACGCACCTGAATAGCCATCAAATAGGCGCGATGCTTCTTAAAGTCGCCAAAAACGCATACTGATTATCAGACACTTAATGCAAATGCTATGCAATTGCATAGCTTTTGCAGTGCATTTGGTATCCAAAGAAAAGGAAAGAAAAGGAAAGTATATATACACATATATCCTCACTAACGTTCGTCTATATGTGTTAGGGCGAAAACTCCGTTTTGCGCCACCCACACATGGGAGACTGATGTGATTTTCTTTTTTTTGGGGGGGGGGATGTGCGTTGCACGCACTTTGATTGATTTACCTACATTTGCAGGTAGTAAACAACCAACAACACAGAGAAACGATGAAGAAACAATTACTCATGCTTGTAGCCCTCCTTGGGATGGCTTGCGCATTCTCGGGATGCTCGAAAAACGATGAACCAACATCTGTATATACAGAACGGCAACAAAAGGTGTTCGCACTGTTCAGTGGAACTTGGGCTGATTATCAGTTCAGCAAGTTGGGCGGTGGAGTTTTTGAGCCTGATTACATCGTGTTTGGGCAACACTTCTCAAAGCCTATCAAGAAGACCGAAAAGAGCTATATAGATGGTGAAGTTGAATTGTACGAAGCACAAGGTGAGTGCGTTTATAGAGATTACAACCACTCTTCAAAATCGTACGACGAGACACCTTGCTACTACTATGTGAATGGTCGGGCTGATTACTTAGCCTTGTACGAGAAAGCAACCAACAAACGCTTCAA
>ERZ773061.1167-NODE-1167-length-10009-cov-2.477195_pt1 | contig 10009 bp, 9 predicted proteins | sample MGYA00580627_ERZ773061 | MGnify/ENA primary metagenome ERZ773061 (study PRJEB29015, sample SAMEA2738119) | human oral metagenome | biome: human oral; feature: human-associated habitat; material: saliva | place: China | collected 2223 ...
GTCGGCAGGTGTTTTAATTTCTTTTCTGTTTTTAACACTTCGCCTTACGCGCTCTTCTCTTCCTCTAAGAGATTGGTCATGCTCTTTAAGCCCGTCACAAGAGTGGAGCCGTTGTGCAGGAGCGCACCGGTTGCGGGCGGAAGCATGCCGCCGACACCGAGCGCAATTAAGAGTGCGTTGAAGCCGATGATGAAGTTGTAATTCGAGTGAATGCGGCGCATCAAAGCCATGCTGAGCGCCCTAAGGAATACCAGCTCGCGCAGGTTCTCCGCGGAAAGCGTGACATCCGCGACCTCGCGCGCAATGGCCGCACCGTCGGAAATCGCAATGCCGACATCCGCCTCGGAGAGCGCCGGGGTGTCGTTCACACCGTCGCCGATCATGATGACCTTGCGACCCGCCTCATGTTCCTTCCGCACAAACTCTGCCTTGGTTCCCGGGAGCACCTCTGCGTGGTACTCATCGAGCTCCAGCTGCGCCGCAACCGCTGCCGCGGTCTTCTCGGAATCGCCGGTCATCATGCAGATTTTGGAAATGCCGAGGGCGCGAAGTCCCTTCACAATCTCCGGCGCCTCTTCGCGAATCGGGTCAAAGATGCAGATGACCGCGCAGAGCTTGCCGTCGATTGCGAGATACAGTCTGGAATACTCATCCGGCAGCGCCTCGAGCTTCTTCTCATCCTTCTTTAAGAGCTTGCACTTCTCGTCCTCAAAGACAAAGTGATAGGAGCCGATGACTGCCTTCTTGCCGTCAATCTCGGATGCAATGCCGTGCGCAACCACGTAGTGCACCTTGGAGTGCATCTCCTTGTGCCGGATACCGCGCTTCTTTGCCTCGCCGACCACGGCGTTTGCAATGGAGTGCGGGTAATGCTCCTCGAGGCAAGCCGCAATCTTCAGTGCTTCTGCCTCTTCCATGTCATTGAAGGTCTCAATGTGCATGACCGTCGGCGTTGCGCGGGTCAGGGTACCGGTCTTATCAAAGACAATGGTATCTGCCTCCGCAATTGCCTCCAGGAACTTACCGCCCTTCACGGATACATTGTGATCGCCCGCCTCACGGATTGCCGAGAGCACGGAAAGCGGCATGGAGAGCTTCAATGCGCAGGAGAAGTCGACCATCAGAAACGCAAGCGCCTTCGCGATGTTCCGCGTAATCAAGAAGGTCAGCGCAGCGCCGCCGAATGAGTACGGAACCAAACTGTCCGCGAGATGATAAGCTCTCGCCTCGGTGTTGGACTTTAACTTCTCCGACTCCTCAATCATCTTCACAATCTTGTCGTAATGGCCGGTACCCTGTACCTTTGCGACGCTGATGATGCACTCGCCCTCTTCGACCACGGTGCCCGCATAGACATAGGCACCTGCCTTCTTCTCGACCGGCACGGATTCACCGGTCATGGACGCTTGGTTCACCGTCATCTCACCCTCGACCACAGTTCCGTCGAGCGGGATTACGTTCGAAGTGCGAACCACAATGCGGTCGCCGACCTGCACGTCCTTGACATCGATCAGAACATCGGCGCCTTCGGTCTTCATCCAGACCTTCTCGACCTGGAGGCTCATGGCACGCGCCAAGTCGCCTACCGATTTCTTATGCGTCCACTCCTCGAGTATCTCACCGACCTCCAAGAGGAACATGACCGAGGAAGCCGTGCCAAAGTCGGAACGGAGCACCGAAGCCGCAATGGCCGTCGCATCGAGAACCGGGACTTCCAGACCGCGTCTCAAGAGACAAGTGACGCCGGTCACCACATAACGTAAGCTCTTGACCGCCGTCCAAGCCGCACGCAGCGGCGCAGGCAAGAAAAGCATTCTCGCGCCGTGAAGCGCCACCTTCCAGAAGAGTTTCTCCTGGTAGTAGCGGTTCATCGCACGTCCGCTGTCCTCGGGAACCAACGAGAGTGCGTACTCATCCCGGTATGAAAAATCACAGAGAGCGTCAATCAGCCGCTCTCTGTGATCCGCCTCTCGATTGTACTTTACAATTGCGTCACAGGTTCGCTCAAAGATTTTGACATCCTGAACGAAGGGCAGTGCACGCAAGTAGTACTCCAGAATATCCGCCTCGGAGAGCGACATGCGCGTGCCCGCCAAGTGGACACGCATCACATTTCTGGATTCGTGGCGTATTGTGTATCTCATGCCTCGGTCGCTGCCTCGTGCTCTTCAACCAGAGCCTTTGCCTCCTGATATGCCTTCTCGGACTCCTCTGCGTAACGACGCTCGTTAATGTCCTTTGCGTCCTCGTAGATGTCATCGCAGTTCTCGCGGAGCGTGGAAACGGTCTTCATCACGCAATCCTTGCCGCGAAGCACCGCAGCCGTTGCCTGCGTGTAAGCACCCTTCGCGTCCTTGGACTTGAGAATCGCAACTCCGGCCGTACCGAACAGAGCGCCTCCTACAAACATACCAACCTTAAACAGATTCTTTACACCAAACATAATTCTACCTCCTCGTTTGTGCTCGTTTTCTTGTCTTGTACATAGTTTACCGCAATCTATAAAAAGTGCAAAGTAAACTTATTTTGAATACTCTAACAGCTTTTAGTGAAATTCATTGCAGATAGTGTACTATAACTTCCGCCGTCAGCATGAGTATCGAAAGCAAAAGTACCGCGATTAGATGAAAACGGTAGCTTAAACTAAGATACGCCACATATTCGCGTATTGTCGCATTCAGCGTGTAGTACCATTTTGTTTTGGCGCCGAAGCCCTTACAGGGGAGATGCAGTCGCCGCGCGATGAGCAGCGCGCGAAACACATGGTAACTCGTGGTCACGACTGCAACCCGCGGATGGGTCCGCTCCATCAGCTCTCTGGAAAATTCGAGGTTCTCCCAGGTATTTCTGGAGCGCCGCTCCACCAGAATACGCTCCGGCGGCACCCGTCTTGCGAGTGCGTAACGCGCCATGGCCTCGCCCTCGGTGATATCCTCTCCCGGCCCCTGACCTCCCGAGAGTATGAGGAGCGCCTTCTTATTCTTCTTTAAGAGCGAAATACCGCGCTCGATGCGGGACGCAAGCAGCGGTGGGACACGTTCTCCCTTGAGCCCCGCTCCGAGCACCACAATGTAATCGAAGTTCTGGTTGTCCCGACGGTGAATCAGGTTCAGCAGGGACGAAATCGCATAGACCGCAAAGAGGAAGAGTCCGTAGGCAATCCAGAGTCCCACCACACTGTAGGCAAGGCGCCCCGCAAAATTGCCCTTCCAGTTTCCAAACTGCGGCCAATAGATGAGGTACAAAAGCAGAAAAATCGCAAATAGCAGCGAAAGCATGTTTCGGGTTCTGAGTCCTTCCCGGCGCAAAATACGGATTCCTTCTATAAAGAAACTGCCGACCAATAAAAACGGGAAGAGGAGTACTCCGAGCGTAAAGGCAAGCGCAAGCAGCAGAAGCAAAAACGAGACCGGCGGATACGCCTGCCCACTGCCGAGAAATCTAAGCAATAACAGGCCGAAGAAAATCCCGCAGCCGCCGAGCGCCAAGAGACAGCTCACACCGCTCCAGAGCGTCCTGGGATCTCGCCACATGACAAACAAAAATGCCGCGACAGTGAGCAGTGCTGCGATTTGTACGACATTCAATACCAAAACTTGTGCTTCTTGCTCCAAGCATTCACCTCCTTCTCCGGATACGACTCATTTGAATTTGACAGCTCTCATTCGAATATAACAGCATACCACAGGCTGCAGCTTTTTCACCACTTTTATTGCGATCCGGTCCACCTTTCCGAAAACTCTAGTCCCCCTGCTACATATAGCTCTTGCACTGTTTCTGTCTATGCAAAGTGCAGAAGTGAACTTACACGCCGCGACAATCACAGCTTTCGAAAGCATTCCCCGGCACGAGTCTCCGCGCGTTCCATTCCCGAGGCCTCAGCCTGTCGCCGCTATTATCACCAAAAAGCTATAACTCTTATAGAATTATGCTTACACAAGCTTTAGGAATTCCCGCACCGCCCGCGTCATGTAGCGATTCCGCCGGAAGTAGAAATTCACCTCTCGCACCGCTTCCCGCGCATTGAGCTTATAGAAGCAGAGATTCTCCTCATTCGGCACGTGCTTAATCAAAACGTCGCCGTTAAAGGAGATGCCCATACCGTAGCAGGAAAAATTATAGGCGGTCACCTGCTGCTCCGGTTCAAGGCGGAGCTTCGGCGCAAAACCGGCCTCGTGACAGAGGCGGTCGGCACGCTCTCTCGTGTCATTTCCCTCGCGGAGCAAAAGGAAGCGTTCCTCCCGGAACTCGATTAACGGCACCGGCGGGATGCGGGAGTTTAAATGCGCGTTCTGTTTGATTTCCGCCGCCGTGAGCGCATAATTCCGGACGCGCTCGTTGACAGCTAGCGCGCGCGGCACGGTGAGCAAAAGATGCTCTTCCCGAAAAAACTTCTTCTCATAGGCAGCCGCATTGAGCTCGGTGTTGTCAATCAAAAGATCCAGGGTGCCGTCAGAGAGCCTGTCTTTCAGTTCCGAGGTCACAGCCTCCACAAGTTCTATATGAATCTGCGGAAACTGCTCCGTAAACTGCGAGACCAGCGGCGGCAGCGCATAGGAGGTAAACACATTGGTTCCGCCGATTGAGACCGAGCCGTTTTGCAGCGCATTGCGGTCGTGCAGATAGCTCACAAAGCCGTTCTCCACATCCAGAATCAGCTCTACCGCGCGTATGTACTCTTTCCCGAGATCTGTGAGTCCGATCGGGTTGGTGCTCCGGTCAAAGAGCGGCGCGCCGAGCCGCTGTTCGGTCTTTCGCACGGCATTGCTGAGCGAGGGTTGCGAAATAAAGAGCTTTTTCGCCGCGCGCGAAAAGCTCATTTCCCGATACACCTCATAGACATAGCGCATGCCCTGAAACATCTCCTCGCCCGACATTTACCGCTCCTCCCAACGCCCGCTACAGCGCAGGCTCATATTTCTTTTTGAATATACCTTGTATCATCTCTTAGGTATTTGTGAATAGTATAGCGCTCTGTTAGACTGGAGACAAGCAATTCAGAAAACAATCCCAGGGAGGATTACCATGACTAAGGTAAGAGAAGGATATCGTCTCGAGCACGATTCCATCGGCGAGAAGGAAGTTCCGGCAGCTGCGTATTACGGCGTACAGACACTCCGTGCACAGGAAAACTTCAACATCACGGGTCTCAAGATGCACCCGGAGCTCATCATCAGCGTGGCTCAGATTAAGAAGGCCGCTGCAATCACGAACTTCGAGGTCGGCGAGCTCTCCAAGGAGCGCGCAAGCGCAATCGTAAAGGCCTGCGATGAGATTATCGAGGGCAAGCTTCACAACCAGTTCATTGTCGACCCGATTCAGGGCGGCGCAGGTACCTCTCTCAACATGAACGCGAACGAGGTCATTGCAAACCGCGCAATTGAAATCCTCGGCGGCGTCAAGGGCGATTACAGCCTTGTGAACCCGAACGACCACGTGAACTTCGGTCAGTCCACCAACGACGTATTCCCGTCCTGCGGAAAGATGGCTGCACTCACCCTGCTCCGCAAGGCACAGATCCAGCTGAAGCGTCTCGAGAAGGCCCTGCGCGAAAAGTCCGAGGAATTCGACTCCGTCATTAAGATGGGTCGCACCCAGCTTCAGGACGCCGTGCCGATTCGTCTCGGCCAGGAGTTCCACGCTTACGCAAGCGCCATCAGCCGCGATGTCAAGCGCTTCGATATGGCAAAGGAAGAGATTCGCTCCCTCAACATGGGCGGCACCGCAATCGGTACCGGTCTCAATGCGGACAGCACCTACTTCCACCGTGTCGTCAAAAACATGTCCTCAATTACCGGTGAGGAGCTTGTGCAGAGCTATGACACCATCGATGCGACACAGAACCTTGACAGCTACGCAATGGTCTCCGGCATCGTGAAGAGCTGTGCCGTGAACCTCTCGAAGATGTGTAACGACCTGCGCCTCATGTCCTCCGGACCGCGCACCGGCTTCTGCGAGATTAACCTTCCCGCAAAGCAGAACGGTTCCTCCATCATGCCGGGTAAGATTAATCCCGTTATCCCCGAGGTTGTGAACCAGGTTGCGTTCAACATCATCGGAAACGATGTTACGATTACCATGGCGGCAGAGGCAGGTCAGCTCGAGCTGAACGCGTTTGAGCCGATTATCTTCTACAACCTCTTCGAATCCATCCAGACCCTCAGCAACGCAGTTCAGACCCTTGTGGACAACTGCATTGTGGGCATCACGGCAAACGAAGAGCACTGCCGCAAGATGGTCGAGGGCTCCATCGGCATTATCACCGCAATTTGCCCCTATGTCGGCTACGAGACCGCGGCGAACATAGCAAAGGAAGCGCTCCGCACGAACAATTCCGTTCGCGATCTGATTCTGCAGAAAAAACTGCTCACGGAAGAGCAGTTAAAGACCATCCTCGATCCCTACACCATGACGAAGCCCGGTATTCAGGGCAGAAACCCGGCAGATCTGCTGGCTGACTAATTTGATACGAAAGAACGCCTTCGCAATGCATTGCGGAGGCGTTTTTCTTTCTTAAGCGATATGACAAAAAGAACCGGCACTGCCGCCGGCATTATCGCTGTGCCTTGCGGGACGGCGCTTAAAACAGCGGCTTTGCAAGCAACAGAAACAGCGGCAGAAGGATAAAGATTAGACAAAGCGCCGCCAATGCTGCACTGAGCCCGCGTCCAAGCACTGCCGCTCCGTTCTCTCTTCGAAACGCGTAGGTTCGTATGGGCGTAAAACCGCGCAATAGCTCTTCTGCCCGCGCTACGTCCTCTTCTGCCACAAGTATCGCCCGGCCGCTCGGGGAATTCCCCTCATAAACCTGCATACTGCCGACTTCTTCGCATGCCGCAATCTCGTACTGCGAAAGAAACTCCAGCATCTGCGCCGCCTCCGCAGCGCTACCCGCAAAGCCCGCCTTCACAAGGCGATTTTCTCTCTCCTTCATCGACTACTCCCTCCTTTCCTACATCATACACCTTTTAAAGCATCCCGACGGCCTCCGAACAAAAAAAGCGCCCTGCAAGCTTTCTTGCAAGGCGCTTCGTTTTACCAGCGCTGAAGGATGTAAATCAGTCCGGAACCGAACATGTCCGCCATCGAGTGCACGAGGACCACAGGCAGCAGGTTCTTGATGAACTTCCGGTAAGCCACGTAGTAAAGGAGACCGAAGAAGATACCGATAATCAGTGCCGACGCCATACCCTGGTAGGTGTGGAAGGAGGTACGGATAATCGTCGAGAACAGAAGCACCGGCCACTTGTACTTCTGGTTGACCGTTCCGAGCAGACCTAGGAAGTAAAACTCCTCATAGAAAGCGTTCAGGAGCGAGTAGATAATCGCAACACCGGAGAGCGCCGTAAACTTCGGGATGACCGAAGTCAGGTCAATGTGACTCAGGCTCTCTGCCGTAAAATAGTTGTAGCCGTTGTCAAAAATCATGTACAGGATGTCCGCGCTGAGACCCATGATGAAGAAGAGGACCAGGTACTGCGGAATGACCTTCAGATTGAACTTAAACGGAATCTGCTTAAAGTCAAAGTTACGAATGAAGAGATAGATAAAGACAATGGCAAGCATTTTCGCCTGATAGCTCAGGTTGCTCGAATAGGCAGCGCCTTCCGAAGATACCTCGGTTGTTGCCTCCGCAACCTCTGTCGCCACTTCCGCGACCGCCGTCGCCGCAGCTTCCACTGCCGGCTTCAGAGTGTCGAGGTACATCTGCGTGGAGATGACAATGAACTTCCCGAAGAGAATCAAGGTGATGATGACGACATCGAACCATCTGAGGTTCTTTGTCTTCTCTCTCGGGAGGATAATGTCGCGAATGTTCATACTTAGTTACCCCCTTTTTGATTTTCAATGGGCTCATTATAGCAAAGGGTATAAGTTCTTTCCAGTAGATTTTTATTATCCTCAAAATTTGTACAAATTCAACTATTTGTATGACGTACTTTTAGACTATTTTACTCAACCAAGCTCCTAACCGCTCCTTCGCTCACAAAAAAAGAGCCGCACAGTCCGAAATAACTGTGCGACTCTTCTCAAGCTATCGTTACGTCGATTCAGAGCTGTGCGTCCAGCTTTGCCTCGAGCTCCTTCTGCGGCACTGCGCCGATGATGCGATCCACAACCTGGCCGTCCTTGATGATGACCATGTTCGGAATGCTCATGACCTGGAACATCTGCGCAAGTTCCGGCTCATCGTCCGTGTTGACCTTGCCGACCTTGACCTTGCCCTCGTACTTCTCTGCGAGCTTTTCGACGACCGGTGCCATCATCTTGCAGGGACCGCACCAATCCGCATAAAAGTCAATGAACACCGGCTCCTTCGACTGCAAAACTTCCTTCTCAAAATCAGCTTTTGTAAAACGATACTCCATCGCGCTACCTCCTCATGAACGGTACCATAGGCACCAAAATAGTAACTAGTTCTATTTTGACAGATTTCGCAACGGATGTCAAGTACTCAGAGGCCCACGTCCTCGTGCGAGAGCGTCACGCTGCCGTCCTCGCGGACAAAGCAGGGAATTCCCACATAGCCCTGCTCTCTTGCCTCTCGAAATGCTTCATCCCGATCGCGAAGCTGTAAGAAAGCCTTGAGGTAAACGACGTGCTTGCCGATGTCAACCAAAGTGAAATCGTTCTCTTTGCCGCTCGCCTTGATTCTCTCTTCTACTTCTGCGCAATCCGGGCAGCTCGGCATTCCATAAACCTTAATCATGTTTCTTCTCTCCCTGTTGAAAATGTCTTTTTGCAAATTCCATGTCCTGGACAAACTCCGCTGTTCCCAGGTAGTTGCCGTCCCTGTCTCTCACGGCGCGGTAGTTGACCAGCATGGTCTTTCCGCCCTTCTCTGCCCAAATGGATACGCTGCTCTGTCTTCCGGAACGGAATTCATTGATAATCTGGCGCACCATAGGTTCAACCTTCGGCGGGTGGCAGGAAAAGACCTCGCGGTCCAGTGCCATCTTCGGGCGCTTAAACGCCTTCGGCCCCTCGTTCTCGTTAAAATAGCGGTTGATGTTGTCGGCATCGACAAAGGTGATTTCCATCGGAATGGTGTCGAGAAGCGCCTCCAGCTGATCGAGCTTCAGGTGTCCGCCAGGCATCACAACCTCACCGACAAAGGAGGACGTACGGCTCTTCGTTTCCGCTGTGTTTACAGCGACCTGCGGCGCCGGCTGCTCTGCCGCCTTCTCCCCCTCTGCCGCTGCGTAGACCTTGCTCTCTACGCCGAGGCAGTTATCATAATCTTTGGAATCCCGATAAATCTGCTTCCACTCTTCCTCCGTGAAATTCACAGCGCAAATCGGGAACAGAATGTTTGGCTCCTTGTAAGTCATCTCATCCGCGCGCTGTACCACAGCCTCCGCAGCCGCCTTCCAAGCCTCGTCCTCGACACTTGCCTTGTCAAGGCGACCCAGTTCGTCGCGGATTTCATCGTCCACAGTCCACATGACCGAGGAGGGACCTGTGACATCATACTTCACCTTTAAGAGCGGGTAAAGCAGATCTCCCTTTTTCGCGTAATGAACCGTGACTTCACGGATTGCATGCACCGCATCCTTCAAGGAAACGCCGAGTTTTGCCGCCTCGCGGAAGCTCTCGATGCGCAGGGCAAGTGCCTGGTTCTCTCTCGTAAAGGTCTCAAGCGGATGACCGGGAATCGCAATGAGCTTTGCAGCCAGCGCGTTCTTATCGCCGTACTGTGCCTGCTGCTCTGCCTTCTCGTGATCCGAAATGCGAATCATGGAAGCCGCGACCTCGCGCTCCGCATTTGCAACGCGCTCTTCCTGCGTCGCACCGTGGAAAAGAGCAGAGTGAATGTCGCAGAGCTTCTGCACTTCCTCAAGCGGCATGCCATCCTTCATGAGCTGCTGCTCTGCCTGCATGATTTCCGCCGCCTCTACCGAGTAGAACTCCTTGCGGAAATCTTCGCGAACGATTTCCAGCGACTCTCCCTTGCTGAGGCGCTCCAAGTAGCCCTTCAGCGCTTCCGCGCGCTCGGGCTTCGCATTCG
>ERZ773061.1169-NODE-1169-length-10002-cov-2.987634_pt1 | contig 10002 bp, 10 predicted proteins | sample MGYA00580627_ERZ773061 | MGnify/ENA primary metagenome ERZ773061 (study PRJEB29015, sample SAMEA2738119) | human oral metagenome | biome: human oral; feature: human-associated habitat; material: saliva | place: China | collected 2223 ...
CCACCATATTCTTTAGATATAGTGTACGACCGCTATCCAATGCTTCACGCTGTTTATCTGATAACTCTAAGCCGCAAAGCTTATGTGGGACGCCTTGCTGCTGTGTCTGCTGCTGGCGTTCCTTAAAACCACGGTTATTGTCAAAGATGAACTCAATGCCTTTTCGCTCGGCATTAACCTGCAGGGTGGCGTTGAAAGACTTGCCGCTCTTGGCGGTCATACCCTCCACTTTCACGGCTTTGCCTTCCACAAGATCTTTGTACTGGACATCAGAGAGCGTTACACCCTTGATCTCCTTGGGAATGTTCACACGGTCGGCACGTAAGGCAACAATTTCGTTGGTCTGTGGATCGATGGAGACATAGGCAGAAAAAGGATTGCCGTTCTTGGGCGTTACTTCGATTGTCTTGCCAAGGTTGCCCGTAGCAAGGAGTTGCTCCTTTTCTTCGGGAGAGAACTTGTAACCCATATAGGGGAAGTCGAGCTGTGGCTCCTTGCGTAACGGGTGGATAGCCAAGCCGACATTGCCATTATCATCCGTGCGGAATGCAAGACGTGCTTCGGTGTAGATGGTCGTGTCACCAATAGGTACGGCAATAGTAATAAGGTTACTCTTCTGCCAAGAAAGCATCTTTTCTAACTCTCCACTTTGTTCCAGTCGTTCACGGGTAAGACCGAGGTCACCAAGTTGCTTCCAATCAATCTTCGACTCATCAATGGCTGTGGCGTTCTTCTTTTTCGGCAGATAATCGTCAAAGGATACTCCAATCTCTGTCAGTTGCTGTTTGCTTTCTGGCTTTTCACGACTTTGCAACATGGTGCGAAGATTGTCCACACCTTGTTCTACATTGTTTGCCAAAACCTTGTACAGTCCGAAACGAGTCGGGTTATTGAACTGTTTGAGGAAATTGGACATGAAGTTCTTTAGAAGTCCGTCCTTGTTGTTGAATTTCAAGAACGCAGCCTGATTGGCAGCGGCAGCCTCTGTGGTCTTGAGGTTGCCCTTGTCGTCGATACCCGATACTACGGAGATTTTTCCCGCTTCTTGCTCATTCTTCACTTCCGTGCGGTCTTCCAAGACCAGCACATAGTTGTCATTGTTGTTTGGTTCCATAAATATTACATTTTGATGAATATATAATGTTATATATTGGCAAAATTAAACGGATAAAACCAAACGTTCACACTGTGAGGAAATAGTGGGAAAAAGTGGGAAACAAAATGAGAGGAAGATTTGATGTACCAACAAAAAAAAACTTCCCCTACAAGAGAAAGTCTATGGATGAGAAAGCACATCAACGATAAGTTTTTTGGTTTGCAGCTCGAATGTCAGCTACCAATAACCGTGACCGACGTCGGTCAGCGTCGTGAGTGACGACATCTGGAAGAATATTGGATGAAACACACAGGGGGGGAGTTTTTTCTGAAAAGAAAAACTCCTCCCCCCTTGATGCCTCACGGCTGTCTGTGATTGCTGTCCTGTTTATAAAAGTTATCCTGATGATAGGTAGTATTTTATAAAGTTTATCGACGTCGGTCACGATCGTTACGATAGCAGGTGTCGCATGGCTCTTTCCTCTTGACGGATGCGAACTATTAGCAGGTAGCCGTAGAGGGGCAGACCTACGCATAACGTTGTCCAAGCATGGCAGAGTAGCGCCACACCTATCAGTTCTGGTATGATGTTGAGGAAATAGTTTGGGTGTCGCACCGTACGAAACAAGAAACTACGATTGATGCGATGGTTGGGTACGATGTAGAGTTTCACTGTCCAAACGTCACTCAGCTTGTAGATGACGTAAAACAGCATGATGTAGGCGAATGCCATGACTGCCACGCCGATGACAGAGGTCCTGTCAAACTCCATATTGCTGGTATATCCCTCATAGAGGGCACCAAAGTAGTAGGCTATATGGGCAAGCGTCAGCAGTAGGGAGTTGCGTTTTCCGTACTGTGTAGCTCCACATTTGATGAGACGTTTCTCGTTCCTTATTGAGAAAGCGAGGGAGAACAAGCGTAATACAAAGAAACTTGCGAAGATGATAATTGCATATAGCATGACTGTAATATGTTTTATGATGTTTAATAATCCGCTATGAAGCCGTGCCGACACGCGGGGGGGGGATTACGCACGGCTCGGCTGGTGTGTTGACTTGCCCCAACTTGTTACCACTGCTTGAGCGGCGGTGTGGCAGTATCGTTGAATTTGATGGCGATGTTGGTGAGTCCGTTGTCCCACCAGCCTGCAAAGTTGAAAAGCAGTATACCCGTTGTACGCAACTGATGGTCTCCCTTAAGAATATTTATCACATGCGGATCAACGTATCCTGTGACGGCATTGGGTGTGCCTATGCCGTTTGGACCCGTGTACGAGCAGAAGGTGATGAACCAGTCGGGTGCCGCACCACCGTACGCCTCACTGGCTTTTAGCAGGTTCTGGCGCACGAGATTCACCTTGTCGCCAGCAGCGCATCTGTAAGTGTCCTCCACATTCAGCGTGGTACGACTGTGATTGGTGGAGTAGATATTGGTAGAGAATTGTTTGTTATCATACCAGCGGTCTATCCACCCCGAGTTGGTGGAGTACCAGCCCTCACGGCTCAAGATGAGCATCTTGCCTCGTAGTTCTCCCATTGTAAGTGTCGGACTGAACGATCCTGCAATGTATGGTGTAACGTAGGGATCAGCCCTTAACACGTTACCCACTGCCGTACGGTACTTGTTACCTCCATCTTTGTCGTAGTCGTGGTCACGCTTGATGGTCATGATAACCGTTTCCGATGGGTGCTCCCGCAGAAAATCGGCGGTGGCACGCAATACATCCTTGTGGAACGTGCGGTCGAATACATTACTGGCGTGGCATAGCTTTAGCACACCATCTGCAAGCACCAAGCGTATGTCGAAGAAGCGTATGCCGCTCTCGAGCTGCCCCTTGATGTCCTTGTCTTGCGTCTTCACCCACCAGTTGCCTGACCATGCTCCTGTATCGTGTGTTCCGGGTATGGACATCTTGCACACCAGTCGGTCGTCCTCCATATCCTGCATCCAGTTGGCATAGGTAGTGGAGATTAGTTGCCGCAGTTTCAGTGAGAGCGTGTAGGTTCGACCTGCCACGGGGCCTTGCGCATTGCTTTTTCCTTCCAGTGGAGTGTGGTACAGCCACCATGGCGATCGATGTATCTTGGCTTCTTCTGCAGGTACGACGAAGTAATTGCCCGAATACCCTACGGATTTACCTATGGGCATACTCCAGAAGCCATACCAGGCTGATGTCTCGCCCGGTTTTAATGTGAGTGGTTGTGCGAGTGGACATTCGAAATCCTCTCCGCTTTTCTGCAAAACTGGAGAAACGACAGGCGCATCCCCTCGTTCATCAGTCTGCCACATTGCCTCCCACACGAATGGTGCTGCCTGCATGGAATCGTCAGTGGGGCGCATGCGCAGTGATGCCACGCTCATGTCATGTTTAGTATCATTTGTCAATCTCATGCGTATGAACGCTCCTTGCGGTTTGAAACTCACATGTGGCGAACGCAGGTGTAAACCGTCGCTCGTTTTCAAGGGCAACCAAGCTGACAGGTAAGGCATGTTCCATAGTTGCTCCTCATTTTGGCTTATGGGGCGTGCCAAACGCTCTACGCCCATTTTTATTTTGTGCGTCTTCTCATCGTAGGTTCCATGACCAAGTAGAAAACACGCCTGCCAATTACCAATTTTTTCATCGTGAGGAGCCTCCACGTCAGCATTGAGAGTGTCGCACCACAAGACACCATCATGCGTTTTCCATTTCACCTGTACTAATTTTATTGGTATCTTGGGGTTTTCGTTTCTGATAACACAAAGTCCCTCAGTTGTTTCGCCTTCTTTTAGCCGCATCTTCGGTGGGACCATATCTCCCTCAAAACCATAGGTGAAGGATCTTGTTGCTACCATCTTGGTGTTATCTACACCACCATTAGGGACTTCTATTGTAAGCCGTATCGTGGTTGATTGATGAGACGAACTTTCGCTATTCACTGTAGTGTCACCGTCGCATCCGTATAGAAGCATGGTGGATAACAGCGCATATATCACCGTCAAATTATAGATTGTTCTTTTACCCCATTGAAGGGCGATTTGTCCTGAAATCATAGTAAATCCTATGTATTTTTATTTTTTAAGGTGCAAAGATAGTGAATAATAGGCAACTTCCAAAACCTAACTATTGGCATTTATCGTACGCTTTGGAAAGAAATGGAATGATGTAACTTTGAGTTGCAGCGGTCTTCTTTTCAAAAGTCTATGTACACGCAAAATGCATCTCGTAGTCATCTATGGACTTCGAGATGCACAGCCTCGCAAAATTACATACCCAATCCGGGTTGTTAAATATTGTAAATAACGGGGGTAAGGAAGCTAAAAATATAAGTAGGGAAGCATAGAAGCCTACCACACACAGTGTTATGGATAAATTCACCAATAGGAACCAACATGTATTTGTTATTTTTAGCCATTCCTTAACATAAAATTATATACTATAGTGAGGGACACGCATTGTCCCTCACCTTAGATACTATTTGCGACGTATGAGTCGTTGCTCGTCCTTGTCTTTCTGCAACTGGCGTGGGGCGCGCTTGCCGAACTCGTCCACGTCTCTGTTTACCATGAGGCGAACGCCGTAGTGCAGGGTGGCATTATCGTTATGTCCACGGTCGAAGCCGTCTTTGGATAGCACACGGTAGCAGAATGTCTTGTTGCTGTGCTCGTTGTCCTTGTCGTAGGTGTCGTATTTCCAGCGTGTTCTTGACCAGTATGCCATGCGCCATGTAGCTCCGCCTTTTGGGAAGGGGTAGCCTACGCAGGGCAAAACACGATAACAGTCGGTACGATAGAGCGGGTTGCTGTCCGAACATTCTCCCCACCACTTGTCGTCCATGATGTCGCGCACGGTTACGTTGGCGTTGCCTATCCAACGGCTCTGTACCACGAGGCGCATGCCCTGTCCGTCGTTGGTGGCATCGGGACCGCCAGCGTCCATGAACCTCCAGCGATAGGCACAGCGATAGCGGTTGCCGTAGGGACGGCGGTCTTTGTGCGACTGTGCCTCCTTATTGTTGCCGTAGAAACGAATGGCGTAGAGTTCGAGCCGGCTCTTATCTTGCATAAAGTAGGAGTAGAAGATAGGTTTATTGTTCCAAAACCGCTCTTCTTGAATATCTGCCTTGTTGCTGTTGTGTGTTTCGCCAGCTGTGATGATGGGGCGCATGTCGTCTTCCTCTGGGTCGAACATTTCGAAGTAAGGGTTGGGAGCAGACTTGATGTTATTCCAGCCTGTAAGACCTATAGGCAAAGTACCATTATAGATGCTTGTAAGGATATTAGGCAAGGCGATTCCCCATTCTTCGCCAGTGGGAAGATGGTAATCTTGTGGCTTCATGGTGCCATTGTTAAGCGCAAAGCGCATTTTCATATCGGCACTTTTGAGCGACCAGTTGTTCACCCATCCGTAATCAGCCTCGTTGGGGTGTGGTGCGTTGGTGTCGTGGAAGCCCATCTCATCGGTCTTGCTGTTTGTTACCGCCAAGCGTTCCAAAGGGTTTGCCCACGGATAGGCAGGCTTACCGTCTCTCATCTCACTAAAACGTGGACGACACACACCTACTTCCGTGGAGAAGCCACAGCCTTTAACTTTTTTGCTTTTGAAATCGAGAACTTTGAACTCGCCCGACCATTCCTGAGGTTTTGACTGCCCAACCAACCATTCATCAGCGTACGGATAACGTGGGTTGCCTTTCTGTTTCCTACCCAGCATAAATCCTCCACGCTCGGCGGTAAGCATGGTTTGCCCGATGTAGTTGAGCTTAGGTATGGGCATACCCCACACGTAGAACTCGTCGTACTCGGCTTTCTCCTTTCCCTTGCGCATGGCAGAGGCATCGAAGGTGTAGCGATACTCGTAGAGTGGCGAACCGTAGTCTGCGCTCTCGTCGAGTGGGTTCACGTTGCCAGGATTGTTGAAATGTATCTGCCTGTCATTTTCGTACATCCAGTAGAAGTTGCTTTCAATGCTGTTCGTCCAAGGGCGCAACTCGCAATCGAGACCGAAAGAATGATCCATAGCAAGATCGGCATTGGAGCGGAACAGGCTGGGAGGCATCATCAGGAAACCGCCTCGGGCAGTGATTTGCGAGCTGGCAAAGGCATATTTATGTCCCTCTGGTTTTACCAAGTCGGTATTGCGCTTCACCTTGAAGCGTATCATTGTTCCCAATAACCTAAACTTCCATTTGTCAAAATTGATTTTTCCATCTTTCATCTGTAATTTCATCCAGCCTGTGGCATAAGGTACGGTAACTCGAATGTTTCCATTAGCATCAAGTTGGTTGTGGTATGGAGAGTGATTAGGGTCGAAGTCTACATAGAAATGATATAGCTTTTCTGCACGTCTCCTTGTCTTGTCGTCAAGACTCATATTTTTGCGTTCTCTGTCAAAGTCTGGGTTATATTCGCCTCCGATGATGCCACACACATACCATTCCTCATTTTGCTTTGGTGTAAATGCCTTGTCGTTGAGCCAATGAAACTCAACCATGTCGTTAGTTTTTACGTCAATAGAGCCATCGCTATTGTAGCTTACTTTGTCAAATTTTACCTCTCCAGCTCCAAGCACCACCTTGTTGCCGTCCATCGCCTCTTTGCCGTCAATCATCGTCTTGGCGTTTTTGTCTACACGTACGATAAAGATTCGTGCTTTGAGTTCGGTGCCTTCTATCACTGGAAGATACTTTGAATTTACAGAAACGGCACGTGTGGTTGTAGTATTTCCATCCAATGAGGAGGATACATCAGCCAGCTCTACACAGGCATTACCCGAAATGCCAATTCTTGAAGTTTCACCAATGTTTTTCTCTGTAGTCTGCTTAACATCTGTGCTATTAAGCATTGTTTCATCAGCGCATGAAACAAGAAATGAGAGCACTATCACGCAGGATAAGAGCCATTTCATCTTACTCGTTTTTGGTGTAAAGAATGTATTCATTGCTATTGATAATATATTGTAGGTTAGTCTTCTATTAAATTATCCCCGTCGCCAGCGTCACCTGCACCAATATTTATATTTTGGCCGCTTGCAGCCAGCAGCGTACACTCTGCCTGCATGGGTATCATCGTGATTTCTGGACGAACGTACTGTTTTTTCTCTCTCGTTGTTTCTTGAGTGTCAATTATCTCTGTCATAATTCTTAAAATTTATGTTATTAATACTAATTGGTTAAAATCTCGTGTATTGTTGCCTGCCCAAGTTTGTTTGTGAGTGACGTCGGTCAGTGTTGTGAGTGACCTTTTATTGCACTTCGTTTTGGAACTTGCAGACCTTTTCGCTCTTTTCCTCCATAAGCGTGTTCGTTTTTCGGTTACATAGTCTTTTATTGTCTTAATCTCTATCAGTGCTACACGACTATAGGTTGTTTTCATAGTTTTTTGTTGTAGCGTTTCCTGCTTTTGCTATTTCGTACATACGAGTACTGTGCGCAAGTCACACGACACTCATGGGTATGGCGATACTCCTCTCATACCTTTTCTTGCGATGAAAAAAGGCGGAGAGAGAGTAGTGCGCGGCGAACCAATAAAAAGTGTTAAAAATTCGGGGGGGGGTAATAAAAGATGTTAATAAACATGCAGAGTGCAACATTCTTTCGCACTCTTTGCTAAAGGCGGAAGAAGAAGTTGGCAGGCAGCCGAAATTGCGAGTCGCATATTTATACATACATCATCAAAAATAGTTATTACCTTTATTTTTGTTGCTCCTGAAGAACTAAAACTTCCTCGTGAATATAAGTCCTTTTGCGAAGAGCATGGAATCCCCTACGAAGAGCATTCTATTTTTGATGAGCATGTCATCAATCAAGCTGATATCCTCTACATGACAAGAGTACAAAGAGAAAGATTTGTTGACCTTGAAGAGTATTAACGCGTTAAGAATGTGTATGTTCTAACTAATACTATGCTTGAGAAGAGCAAACCTAATCTTAGGATACTGCACCCACTTCCTCGTGTAGGAGAGATTGCACAAGACGTCGATGATAATCCTAAAGCTTACTTTATCCAACAGGCTCAAAATGGATTGTACATACGACAGAGTATCCTCTGTGATGTTCTAGGAATTGAAGTTCAAGATTAATCAAAGAAAAAACATGAATAAGGATAAGTTAATGGTTGAAGCTATCCGTAATGGTATCGTGCTTGACCATATTCCCAGCGATAAATTATTCAAAATCGTTAGCATTCTACAGCTAGATAAATCCGACACTCCTATTACAATCGGGAATAACCTAGAAAGTAAACAAGTTGGTCGTAAGGGTATCATCAAAATAACTGATCGTTTTTTCAGTGACGATGAAATCAATAAAATTGCGATACTCGCTCCTAATATCAGATTGAATGTTATTAAAGACTATCAAGTAACAGAGAAACGATACATCTCACTTCCGCCTGAAGTTCATGCGTTAGTTCGTTGTTCCAATCCTAAGTGTATCACAAACTCAGAGCCAATGGCAACGAAATTCTCTGTTTCTCTTATTCAGGAGAAAGGAGTTAAACTCACTTGTCACTATTGCGGAAGAAGTGTATCGGGAGAAGATTGTGAACTATTATAGAGGTTTACGGATTAGATTAAGAAACTAAGATAATAACCAATTATGAATAAAACTTTTTCTCAGAACATTAGCAGCTATAATGCTGATATTTGGCTTCTCAAGCTGTGGGTACAATGGATTAGTCGCTCTTGATGAGGAGGTACAGCAAAGCTGGGGACAGGTTGAAAACCAATATCAACGTAGAGCAGACCTTATCCCAAACTTAGTATCTACTGTAAAGGGTTATGCCAAGCACGAAGAGGAAACATTAACAAAAGTAGTTGAAGCACGCGCTAAGGCAACTAGTACTACGATTGACGCTAGAGAGCTAGATGAAGCAGCTCTTGCCAAATTTCAACAGCAACAAGATGCTCTAAGCTCGGCTCTCAGCAAACTTATGGTGGTTAGCGAACGCTACCCTGAGCTTAAAGCTAATGAGCAGTTCAAAACGCTACAAGATCAACTTGAGGGGACGGAAAATCGTATTGCTATTGCGCGCCAAGACTTCAATAAAATTGCACAAGAGTACAATACTGAGATACGACAATTTCCTAAGAACATAGTTGCATCTATTATGGGCTTCAAACGTCGCCCTTATTTTGCAGCTAAGGAAGGTAGCGATGTAGCACCTCAGGTTGATTTCTCTAAATAAGTAGATAGTAAATGTGGCATAGATTATTGCACACCTCTCTACTCATCATCAGCTTGCTCGGATTAAGTCCTTTGAGGCTTTTCGGTCAAGCTGATCGTGTATACAGGCCTGAGGATGTTCCCAACGTACAATTATCGGACAGCACCCAATTTCTAAGTGACCCGAATAACTACATTGATAAAGAAAGTAGTCAGACAATCAATGTTTACTTACATGATTTGAGGGTAAAACGAGGTGTTGAGTTTGCCGTCGTTGTCTTGCCATCAATAGGCAATAGCTCTATTGAAGATTTTTCCAACAAACTCTTTCGATTATGGGGACTAGGCGATAAGAAAAGCAACAACGGATTACTCTTTATCTTAGTCGTTGAAGACCGCAAAAGTCGCTGGGAAGTTGGCTATGGACTTGAAGGCTACCTTACGGATGCCAGTACCGGTAGTATCTGGAGAAATCAGATGAGAGGGCTAGTTGCTCAAGGGCATTACGGAGAAGCTATTCTCTCAGGCATCGCATCTGTTGACGCAAGACTCAATGAGCAAGGTTACCTAAAAACGGCACAAACTAAGAATAAGCGCAATGATGTTGATTTCTGGGGATTTATGTTAGGTGCTTATTTCATCCTAGCGTTTCTCGGCTTCGGATACATCATACTAGACATGCGCATATCCGCTCTTAGTGGCTTAAAGAGTCCTACAGACGCACGCAAACAGATAGGTATAATAGATAGCAAGTATAGAA
>ERZ773061.1174-NODE-1174-length-9946-cov-2.789708_pt1 | contig 9946 bp, 9 predicted proteins | sample MGYA00580627_ERZ773061 | MGnify/ENA primary metagenome ERZ773061 (study PRJEB29015, sample SAMEA2738119) | human oral metagenome | biome: human oral; feature: human-associated habitat; material: saliva | place: China | collected 2223 ...
TCTCTGTCCTGAGTTCCGGAATTTCTCGGTGCGCCTGTACCTCCTCTATTTTCTGCTTTCCGAAACGGAACAGCACAATTCCGAGCACGAGCAGAATGAGCCCCGCTACCAATCGAACGCATAGCTTCAGTATTTTTTTCAGTATATTCGGCATGATACCATTCCTCCTTAGAACGATAAGTCCTTTTTCAATTCAATCCGATTCATGCTTTGCCTCTCTTCTGTCGTTGCTTTGTCGTTCGCGCCGCGGGCTTCTCAAAAGTCCGCCGCGGCCGCAGCTCTTCCGCTTGTTTTGTTTGTTCGCAATAGTGAACTATCTGAATAATACACTATCTATCTATGTATTGCAAGCGTTTTTTGCCGTCGCGGCGCTCCCGCGCTCTTCGCGCCCCTCGGAGAAACGGATTTCCTTCATAAGATGTGCGCGGAGAACCGAGCTTCGCACACAAAAAAAAGAGAGAGCGCTCTCGCGCTCTCTCCTGTTCCATCTCAGTTGTATCGCTTGCCGCAGCTTATTTAGCCCTCGTGTGGGATAAGCTTACTGAACAGCCGTTACGTTGACTGCCTGCGGTCCTCTGTTGCCGTCTGCAACTTCGAAGGTGACCTTCTGGCCGTCCTCAAGGGTCTTGTAGCCCTCAGAGTTGATGCCGGAGAAGTGAACGAAAATCTCGCTCTTATCAGCATCGTCCGTGATGAAACCATAACCCTTCGTTGCGTTGAACCACTTAACTGTTCCGTTGTGCATTTTCTGCCTCCATGAAATAAAAAATAATCCGTAATCCCCCGGGGCAACAAAACGCGCGACACTCGACCATGGATGGAACTGCATGATCTCTGCCGTCGCGCGTATCCTTGTCCACTCAAATCACAATGTAACTATAGCAAACATTATGATGCGTGTCAATGCACTTTTCGGCTTTTTCTGTATTATTTTCACATTTTTCCGGCGGCTGTTTGTTAAAAATTGTACAATTTCACGGACAATAGTCTGTCAAATCGCCGCCGCACAGCAGCAGCTCAACCGCAAGCTGGTCGCTTAAGCGCCCGGATTTGTAGGCGGTTTCCAAGCTCGCCGCACGCCGTTCTGCCGCAACGAGGCCGCCGAGGGACAGCTGCCGTCCCATTTGCAGGAGTTTCCGCACCAGCCACTGGGGCTGTGCGCTGAGCTCCGCAATCTCCTTTTCCCGCTTGCCTTCCGCCGCAAAGGCTTTGACAAGACGCAATTGGCGGTATTGCCGGCTCAACATCGAGAGGATGCGCCCCGGCGACTCCTTGAGCGACAAGAGGTCACCGTACAGCGCAAGCGCCTGCGCGGTCTTCCGTTCACAGCTCGCCGCGATCATATCGAAGATACGGTTTTCCACCGAGACCGAAGCAATCGCCGCGACATCCTCCCGCGTGACCACCTCGCGTTCGCCGAGATAGGCAATCAGCTTCTCGAGTTCTCCGCTGAGTGCTTCCATGTCACCGCCGACTTGCGATAAAAAGCGCTCCAGGACCGACTCTTGAATTTTTTTGCCGCTCCGAAGCAGATAGCGCGCCGCCCAGAGCTTTAAATCCCGCTCGGAGGGATGTGCGCACTCAACCACCGCCCCGTGCTTTTGCAGCGCCTTATAAAGCCTGCCGCGCTTATCCACCGCGCGCTCGGAAAAGACCAGCAGCGTGCTCTCCGGCAAAGCGGGAATGTAATCCGCGAGCTTATCCGCGCTTCTTTGAAAGAGTCCGCTCTCCTCGACAAAGACGAGGCGCCGCTCCGCAAAGAAGGGCAAGGTATCCGCCGCGGCAATGATGTTATCTTCGCTCGCCGCCTCTTCCTGAAGCAGGCTCGCATTCATGCTGTCTGTCCCGAACCGAGAAAAAAAGCGGGCCTTATAATTCCTGCGGAGATAGCTTTCCTCTCCGCAAAGAAGATAGGCCCGCGAGAGCGCACCGCTTTTCAGTGCGCTCTCAAGTTCTGCTGTACTCACTTTTTCTTATGGAAGGAACCGTAGCTGTGTCCCGCCTGCATCGTAACACCGCGTGCCGCCGCCATTTCACTCACGGTGACCAGCTGATAGCCGCGCTTTGTGAGCTCCGGAATTAAGCGCTCCGCAGCCGCCGCGCTCTGCGCATAGATGCTGTGCATGAGGATGATGTCGCCGTCCTTTACCTGACTCAGAACGACATTGACCGTGTTATCCGCATTCTTTGTCTTCCAGTCCAGGGTATCGATGTCCCAGAGGGTTGCCGAATAGCCCATTGCCGCAAGCGTGGGACGCGCCTGACCGCCGAGAGAACCGTAGGGCGGGCGTACCAGCGTTGCTGTCTGGCCGGTTGCCTCCTTGATGGCGCGATTGGTCTTCTCAATGGACTCTCTCACCGCTGCGCCGCTGAGCTTTGCGAGGTTCTCGTGCGCCCAGCTGTGATTGCCGAGCTCCATGCCGTCCTGTGCCATGCGCTGCACGGTCTTCTGATAGCGCGGAACCAAGTTTCCGACCATGAAGAAGGTCGCACGGCCGCCGTTTGCCTCAAGTGCCGAGAGAATCTGTGCATCGTACTTGCTCGGTCCGTCGTCAAAGGTCAGAGCAATCATCGGGCGGTTCGGGTCAACCTGCCGCACCGTTGCCGGTGCCACTTCCGCGGGCGTCTCGCCCTTCTTGACCACCGCAATGCGAACGCCGTCAATGTGGGTCCCCACGCCGACCTTGCCCGCGTCCTGACCGTTCGTAACCCAGTCGAGCCACTGGCCGTTCACCTGTGCCTTGGTGTATACATCGTAGGAAGACGCAAGTTCTCCGTTCAGCCAGACGCGCACCCCCTCAAGCGGAGCCGTTCCGCCCTCCACGCCTGCAACCGCACCGTTTTCCTTGACGCCGGTCCAACCGCTGCCGCTCACATTGACCTGGTACTTAATGGTCCCCGACATTCCGGACGGCTGCTCTCTGAGTGCCGCGCGAAATGCCGTCGGGTAGGTCCCTGTGCGGCTCAGGTAGTGGTTGTCTTCGGTCCAACCGGTCCACCCCTGTCCCTTGTACTCCATCTCATAGGCGAGGACTACCTTGCCCTCTTCCGCGTGAACCGGTGCGGTGAGATCTCCCGAAACATTGCTCATACCAAGCGCCATTGCAAACGAAAGTGCAACCGCAGCAATGCGCCGAAAAATAGACTGTCTTATCATAGCTTTCTCTTCTGCCTCCTCTTCTTAAATATTTCCCCCGTTTTGCCTGAGAAGCACAAAATGCCACGCAGCGAAACGCAAGTCTTCGCGCATGGTAAGCTCCATTATAACACGTTTTCCTTCCATAACCACCCCCAAAGCGGAAAAGTTTCGACGGAATGCGCTCTTGCCCGCCTCCCCGGTAAATGTTAGAATGAGAAAAAATACAGACCAGTTATATTGAAAGGAGTCCTATGGCCAACGAGGAGCAGAGAAATCCGAATCCGGGTGAAGAAAAGAAACCGGGCAATGTGGTTCTCTTCTATATTATCCCCTTTCTCCTCATCAATCTCCTGATCTTTTTCTTGGTGACCCTGCGTCCCAAGTTTAAGCTTCATATTGAGGAGTCTTCCGATTTTCGCACGGCGGAAATCCAAGTGGAGATGCACCCGCGCCTGCCGCTCGCCGCATTTGAGGTCAAGCTGGATGATACACCGCTGAATCTTGAGAACCTCGGCGGTGGCCACTATAAGGCTTCGGTCGATAAAAACGGAACTCTGGAAGTCACGGTTCGTTACATCAACGGCATGCACCGCACCCAGTACGAGCACATAGGCTCTGTGGATGACCAGCCGCCGTTGATTTCGGGCGATGAACTCGACGGCAATATGTTAACCGTAAGCTTTGACGATCCGCAGTCCGGCATTAACTACGACTCCATCTATGCCATGGATGCCGATGAGGAGCGTGTTCTTCCGAGCAGCATCGATGAGAGCGAGAACAAAGCCGTATTTCAGGTTTTGACCTCGCGCCTGGAAGTCCATGTATCCGATCAGCTGGGCCACGAGGCGGTTGCGAACTTCACCGAGCTCGATGCGATGGGGAACGGCGGCGACAACAGCCACGAGTACCACACCTACGGCACGGATGATAAGACCAAGGAAACCACTGCCGAGGAAGAGAGTTCCGCAGAAAAGAACAGCGGTAAAAGCAGTAAAACGCAGAAAAAGACGAGCAGCGCGTCAACAACCGCTGCCGCAAGTTCTAAGGCAAAAGAGACTTCCGCAGCCGCTAAGACCACGGCAGCTAGTTCCAAGGCAAAGGAGACTTCCGCGGCCGCTAAGACCACGGCTGCCAGTTCCAAGGCTAAGGAGACTTCCGCGGCAAGTAAGACCACGGCAGCCAGTTCCAAGGCTAAGGAGACTTCCGCGGCCGCTAAGACCACGGCCGCAAGCTCTAAGGCTAAGGAGACTTCCGCGGCAAAGACGAGCAGTAAGGCGAACGCAGTGAATAACAGCGGTGCACCCGCGCCCGGCGAGACCATTTCCGGCGGCAAGGGCGGTCCCGCGGCGAGCGAGAACAAAAAAAGCGGATCTACCGCAGCCATTCAGACGGTAGAACCTCTGAATCCTTGAATATACACAGGCTTTTCGACAAACAAAAAGCTCGAATCCGAACGGATTCGAGCTTTTTTGATTTCCGCTTTGCAAGCACGGGAAAGCAAACTTCAGAAAATTCCCTGCCACAGATTGCCGAGCGCGCTCAGCAAGAGGTTATTCCGATAAAGGAAATACACCCAGGGACTTGCCTCTACCTGCCCCAGTATGCCGCTGCCGATCGGCGTATACTGAAAGAGATTCAGGATGAGGAAGCCGAGCCAGAGGAAAAAGAGTCCCTCCGCCAAGCCCAGTGCGGCTCCCGCAATTTGATTCATGCCGTGAATCACGGGGAGTGCGGTAAACAAATTCAAAAAACGGAATACACAGTGGAGCAACATGCGAAACAGAAGGAAAAGCAAGGTGAAGCCGAGGTAATTCAGGAGCGTTCGCCCCAAAAAATCCGCGGCATACTGCTGAAACTCTGTCGCGCCGACTGCCTGCCAGGCTTCTGTCGTGTTATTTTTGCGGAGTCCCTGTTTAAAATTATCCGGTATGGGCAGATTTTCAATGACGCGGTCCTGTCCCGCGCTGTCTGCGGTCTGGCGATCCGTCACTGTATCCAAGCCTATTTTTTCGGTAATGTACCGCTCGGCAGCCGCCTGCATCCCCGTGTTTTTTGCCAAAAAGCTCGCCGTACTCGGGAGCGCAACCCGCGCAAACAGCGTCGTGAGAATCAGGGCAAGGGCGCTCACCGTGAGACGCAGAAAGCCTCTCCGGTGACCGTCCAGTGTCATTCCGAGCAAAAACAGAGCGATTAAGAGCGTGAACCAATTCCGGTCGAGCCAGGCTGTGACTTGTACCGCCATCAGCCTAAGAAATCCTCTTCTTTCAGGATTAAGAGACCGTCCTTATTATAGCGCTTCGAGAAGAGTCCGCTGAGCCTTCTTCCGAGCGGCGGTCTCTCCGCGTGATCTGCCGCCTCTTCGATCAAAATTTCCGCATTCTTTCGCGTGAGGCTCACACCGTCTTCCTGTAACAATTCAATTCTCTCATAGAGCGCATTCATGCTCTTTCCGGTCATGACGCAGTCTATGTTCCGCGCATATGCGGCGGCGTAATTCGCGAAGGCATCCTTCGTCAGGAGTTCATTCTCCTTGGCCCGCCGTCTCTCGGCATCGAGTTTCGCCCTGTCCTCCGCACGCGGCACCGCTCGCTGCGCGGGGCGCTGTGCCTCCGCTTCCGCGCGCGCCGCCGGGACTGTCTCCGGTTCGCGGACAATGATTTCTTCCGCCACGCGGTTCAAAAGTTCTTCCGCGCGCCGTGCCTCTTCTTCCTTTCGCCGCGCTTCCTCTTCTCTTTCGGCCGCAGCTTTCGCTTCCGCCGCAGCGGCAGCGGCCTCCGCAGCCTTCCGCGCATTCTCGGCGGCTTCGCGCTCGGCGAGGCGTCTCGCCTCTTCTTCCGCGCGTCTTGCCTCTTCCTCCGCGCGTTTCGCCTCCTCTTCTTTGCGGCGCGCCTCCTTCGCTTCGAGCGCGGTCTTAACCGCCTCTTCCCGTAGGCGTGCCTCCGCCTCACGGAACTTTGCCTCCGCGGCAAAGTAGGCTTTTACATCCTCCCGCTTATCCGCGGTGTGGAAAACCGTCTCGACCTCCGGATGCGAAGCCCGAAGTCTGGTGAGCTGCAGCGGATTGTCAATGAGAAGGACGGTGCGCATGCCGCCGTCGGCCGCGATGAGCTGAATCAGCTCGCTGAGGCTCACATCGCTTAAATCTCCTGCTTCTTCAATGATGAGGTCGCGTCCCGCGGTCTTCTCCGCCGAGTTTCGGACACCGTAGACATTGAGTCGCTCTGCCTTTACCTTGGCCGCCGGACGCTTAAAGCCGGTTACGGCCTGCGCCTCCTTGAGGCGCTCCACCGCGGACTGTAAGCCCTCCTCGGGCGTTCTGCCTTCAATCAAGGCATTGAAGGAGCCCGGTGTACGCAGCAACTTCGGCTGTCTCGGCACTTCCCGTCTTGCCTCCGCGCTCTCTTCGACAAGCTCACCCTCTTCCGCAGACTGTTTTTCCGCAGCGTCCGTTTCCGCAGGCTGCTTCTCTGCAGCGACGGCTTCTGCCTGAGACTGCTTTTCCGCAGCGGCCGTTTCCGCAGGCTGCTTTTCCGCGGTGACCGCTTCTTCCCGAGGCTGCTTTTCCGCAGCGGCAACTGTTTCCGCGGGCTTCGTTTGGCTCGCTTTTTCTTCCGTCGCCGCAGCGCTCACGGCTTCCGGGCTTTCCTTTGCCGTCTCTTCGATCTCGGGCTTTTTTTCCGCCTCGATTACACTCTTTTTAATCTGTTCGGCTTCTTTGTCCTGCTCAATCCGACGGAGTGCCGCTTCTTCGCGCGCGAGCTGCTCTCTTCTCTCCTGGGCCGGGAGTTTCGGCAACACCTTGGTCTCGTCGAGTTTTGCCTCGCGTTGCCGAATGGCCTCTTCGGTCTCGGCCGCGCGCGCTTCAGCGCGCAGTTTTGCCGCCTCGCTCTCTTCCTCATAGCGCAGGCGATCCACCATGAGCTGTTCCGTTCCCGGGAACTCGGAGGTCTCGTTGCGCTCTCCGCTGGAGACCACATAGTCCCGCGAGAGGCGGGCGCTTTCTTCACGGTAGCGCTGCTCCACGCTGCGCGCATCCTCCTCCGCGGACGGGAGCGCACTCTCCCGAAGCTCTGCCACTGTCTCGCGCAACGGCTCTTGTACGGTCTCGGTGCTTACCGGCGTCGCTGCGGCTTTGGCTCTTACACCGTTCCGCTTCTCCTCTTCCAAACGACGAAGGTGCGCATCGATCTCCGCGTCGATATCATTCTGTGCGGGTGCTTCCTGCGGCTTGGCCGCTTCGGTCCAGGAGGGGATTCCCGTCGAAGCCGCCGGAACGTCGGGACATTGCGATAGCGCTCTTCGCTCGGCGCAGCCTGCTGAAGCGGCGCCTGATCATAACTCTCTTCCGGCTGCGCAAATGCCGCAGGCTGTGTAAACTCTGCAGGCTGCGCAAACGCTGTCGGCTGCGGCTGCGTCATCGGTGCCGCGTACTGTTCCGCAAGCGCGGGCGCCGGCTCCATTCCGTACGGCTCTGCCGCGGTCTGATACGGTATCTGCGTACCGTACTCTGTCGCCATCATGGGTTGCTGCGCATAGGGTGTCGTGAGCGGTGCCGGTTCGCGCACCGCATTCTGGCGCGGCGCGGTGGGCTGATAGTAAATTTCGCCCTGCAGAATGCTCTGCTGATATTCGTTGAGCGGCTCCCCTTCTCCCTCGGCCTTTAGGCGCAGGGCCTTTTGCACCCACTCGCCGGTACCGAAAAGTATGGTAATGCGGTCGCAAAGGTCCAGGCAGGCTTCCCGCATGCCGGCTCTGTGGTAGAGTTCCGCGAGTTCGTACATCCACTCATCGGAGAGTTCCTCGCTCACATACTCCTCAAGCGGCGGCATGAGCTGATGCGGCTGTGCCCCCTTTGCCTTGAGTATCAGATAGCGGAGCAGCTTTTGGCGCGTATCCTGGGGCGCAAGTCTCTGAAACTCCTCAAAGCACTCCTCCGCCTCATCTATGCTGTTTACCTTCAGAGCAAGCTGCGTCAGCTTAAAGAGCAGCCCCCTTCCCATCGGGGTACGTTCGACCGCCAGAAGCAGAATATCCTTTGCCTCCGCGTACTTCCCGACCTTTTCATAAATCTCGGAGACCTGCGTCAGGAGACTTACATTTGACACGCGCCTCCAGTCAATTTTATCGGCGATCTTCACCGCCGTCTGATAGTCGCCAAGCCCCGCCTGCTTTCGCATCTGCTCTACTTTTACGTTCAGTTCGTGCTTGTCCATCCGCTTCCTTTCCGTCTCTCTAGAGCTCCGTTCTTCCTTCCAAGGCACGCAAGAGCGTAACCTCATCGATATATTCCAAATCGCCGCCCACCGGCACGCCGCTCGCAATTCTGGAGACCTTAATGCCGGTCGGTTTGACCAGCTTTGCAATGTACATCGCTGTGGTCTCCCCCTCCAGACTCGGATTGGTCGCGATGATGACCTCTTCCACATCGCCCTCCAGACGGCGCATCAGCTCTTTCAGCTTGATGTCCGAGGGCCCGATGCCTAGCATCGGGGAAATGGCACCGTGCAACACATGGTAGACGCCTTCGTATTTTCCTGTTTTCTCATAGGCGGCGAGATCTCTCGTGTTCTCGACCACCATAATCTGTCTGTGATTTCGCTTGGTACTCTTACAGATGGGGCACAGATCCTCATCGGTCAGCGTAAAACATTCCTTGCAATAGCGCACATTCTGCCGTGCGCTGCGGATGGCGTCGGTCAGAGACTCGACGCGCTCCGGCGGCATGTTGATAATATGAAACGCAAGGCGCTGCGCGGACTTTCTTCCGACGCCCGGCAGCGCGGACAGCTCTTCCATGAGCCTTGTGATTTGTTTGCCGTAGTAGTCCATTGAAAGCCTTATTTTTAGAAGGAGAGGCCGCCGGTCAGCTTGCCCATCATCTGCTGGTTTTCGGTCTCCGCCATGCGAAGCGCCTCATTGACCGCAGCCTTGATGAGATCCTCCAGCATCTCGACATCGTCCGGATCCACCGCATCCTTGTCCAGCGTAATCTTGCTGACCTCTCTGCCGCCGACCACCGTGACGCGCACCGCGCCGCCGCCGGCCGTCGCCTCGAATTCCTTGCTCTCGAAGGCCTTAGCCTGCTCCTCCATCTGCTTCTGCATCTTCTGGAGCTGCTTCATCATGTTATTTGCGTTGCCGGGCATACCGTTAAATCTTGCCATCTCTCTTCTCCTCTTCTCTCTGGTTTTGCGCCGCAGCGCTTAGCTTTCCCGCTCAATCGGGAAGTGAATTTGTTCCCGTAACTCTTCATCCGTAATGCGATAGCTCCGCGCCGCCGTTCCGCCCCGCACATACTTGGTGCCGAGCGAAAACGTCCGCCCGTAACGTGCGGTCAGGCAGTCCTCCAAGGCCTTGAGCCCGCCGCTCTGAAAGCTCTTTTCGGTAATTTCATCCGGACAGCAGAGGGTCAGCCTTCCGCCCTCCTCCGCCACAAGTTCGCAGCGATGTAACATGGGTCCGTAAATGCCGCCGAGACTCTCTGCGATGCTGCCGAGCTCTCCACGGATTTTCATAAAGTCCTCGTAGGCTGCGCGCGGCAGGGCAACTTCCTGAACAACTGTCTCCGCCGCCTCCGGAACCTCGGTCTGCCGCTCGGCTTCCGCCGTCGCCGCGACCGTCTGCACCACACCTCGTTTTCCGAGTTCCTGAATCCGCTTCTCCAGGCGCGCAATGCGGCTGAGAAGCGCATCGCCGTCCGTATCCATCTCCGGCTCCGAGAGCCGAATCAGCGAGAGTTCCGTGAGCGTTCGCTTGTCCGAGGCATAGCGGAGTTGCTGGGCCAGTTCCGATTGCACGCGAATCGCG
>ERZ773061.1178-NODE-1178-length-9914-cov-25.357136_pt1 | contig 9914 bp, 6 predicted proteins | sample MGYA00580627_ERZ773061 | MGnify/ENA primary metagenome ERZ773061 (study PRJEB29015, sample SAMEA2738119) | human oral metagenome | biome: human oral; feature: human-associated habitat; material: saliva | place: China | collected 2223 ...
TGTTGCCGGTGCAGACAGTCATGATTCGGTACATGGTTCTAGTGTATCGGTGGGGTAGAGGGTGGTTGGGCGCGGTGGGTGCTTGGGAGGGCTTTGTGGGCGGTTCGATGATGGGCGGAGGCGCTCGCTGGGGGGGGGGTACTCGCGGAGGCGCACTTACTGCGGGCGTGCAAAGGCCCCGCCGATAAGGGACCAGCGGGGCCTTTTAGAGGTGAGTGCTACTTGGCTTATTTTTCTTGCATCTAGTCAGATTCATCTAGAGGCTTTGCGGGCTCACTCCTGCAATCAGATTTCCGTATTCTCTTATCCCACGAATTAGGGTCGAAGAGATAAGACCCTGCTGGTATTTCTCGAGTTACAGACTGTCCATTTTTAAGGATGATTGTAGCTTTCCCAGGCTGGTATGTGTAGGATCCTAAATTATAAAAATCAAACTTATGAGTATGGGTGTAATTGAAATTTACATTTTCAAATACTGAGTCTGCTTTGGGTTGCTTATTGTTATATGGTTGAAAAATCTGTTGCGTGTAGTACCCAGCTTTTCTTGAGTATTCTTCCATAATTGGAGTTATAATGAGGTCGGTATATATATTTGTATAGAAGCAGGCAATCCCGAAGATGTATGAATTAGAGAAATCCGGGGCAATTTTGAATGTTGCTTCCCGAAAGCTAACTTCTGAATCTTCCGCTCCTAAAATTGTTCCTGAAAAATTTGTCTTATTGCATTTAGAGTGGAACTTTGCATAATTAAAAATGACATTCCCTCTAAATTCTGCCAGTAGAAAATTTGCTTTCTCTTTAAACTCTGTGTATTCAAATAAAGCGGTTTTGTAAAATTGTGTTAGAGTGAAGTCTGTATCTTGATAAAAGTGTGAACGAGAGAAAACGGCAGTGTCTTCAAAATGAACGCGCTTGAAAATGGCACCTTTGTGAAAATGCGATTCAAATGTGAAGCGTTGTTCTATTTTTTCATCTTCCTTAAACCTTGCCCATTCAAAATTAACCGGCCCATGGAAAACCGTATTTACAAAATCTGGGTCACAATAAAACCTTGCAGACTCGAATTCTGTCAATCCGTAAAAGTTTGAATTCTTGAAGGAAATTTCACTCAGGAAGTCTGAGTTATTAAAATTTGCATTTGCTAATTTTATGTTGGACAAAGGGTAATTAATTTTGGAGTTTTCGAAGTTGTATTCAATGTAAGTCCACGGATTTTTACTCGGCAAGCAAAGGATTTCAATTTCACGATTATTTTTTGTGAATTTAAGGGTGTCTTTATCTATTCGCGAGCTAATCTCGGAGAAAATTTTTTGGCGAACGAGGGCGTCATTAAAACTACTGTCGGGATTATCGCGAATGTATCTACAAAGGTGGTCTACTATGTTAGATACTTCTTTAAGTATTTTCTCTGTTGTGTTTTCAAGTAACTCATTCTTTACGTACTTGCCGGCGTTATCCATTAGAATTGCAACTGCCAAAATGCGGGTATTAACATCGTCGCTTTGAAGGTCTAAGATTGATTTCCTAATTTCATCTTGAATAGATTTAGCGTATTCACGTTGTTGTTTGCTTTTTTCGAAGTTTTCCATCATAAGGTGATGTCTTTTATTTTCCGCCCCCGTGAAAGCATTGCGGACGAACTGAAACGCACCGATGACAGGTTTTATAATTGCTGTAAGGTCCAATTTTTTAGCCCTTTCGTAATCTGGATGGTGGTGAAATTTTTGATATAAATTGAGATCTCTTCTGTTTTGATTCCTCCTATATTGTCGTAACAAACTGATTGTCTATTTAATTATAGTATAAATTTGACTTGGTTGGTTGCCTGTATTTTTGTATAGATTTCAGTGTATGGAGTATGCGAGAACTCAGGGTACGGTGTTTGTGATACCTATAGGGTGGATAATATTTCTGGCAGTGATGGGTTGTCGGGGTTGAAAAGTGCGCACCCAGCGGGGATTATGTATGTTTTATTTTTGTATTTAATCTCTTGGAGCGGAATTATTTTACTGGAATTATTGACGCGAAAATTGTAGCTACTAGGGGGTGTATTGTATGAAAATTTTGCTCTATGAAAATTTTCTTGAGTTGATAGTGAGAAAACGGGAAGATACTCAAGGTGGGTATTTTTAAATGATAGCCCTCCGGAAAATTTTGCCCCCACGAATGAAATGGTGTTCAGGGAAGGACGTTTTATGTAGAATCCACTACTTTCAAAAGAAGCGTCGTTGAGGAATGTTGTGTTATTGCAATAGAGAGGAGACATGAAAGTTGTATCTCTAAAGTGTGCGCAGCCTTCAAAGGTTGATTCATTGAATGAAACCTTACTTTTCTTTGTTGCCCCGTAGAAATCTGCTGAATCAAAAATTGCTGTTTCTTTGAAAGTTGATTTTTCAAAGTCTGCACTATCGATGAAAATTGATCCCAGGAATGTAATTGATTTGGAAAAATAAGAATTTGAAAAATCGACAGGATAAAAGAATAGTGCTGAGGAGAAATTGAACGCAAAGATGGACCAGGGGCCTTCCTGGATTGCATCATTGTTGTTTGAAATTCCCATACTTCTGAGACGTGATTGGATTTCTTTTAATATGGACTGGCGAATATCTCGTTCTTCGCGCACTGCTGCATTATCTTCGGAGTAAATATCTTTGTAATTTGGGAAACTACTGAGAGAATCAATATATTCTTGTACTTCGCCGATTGGGAAGGGTGAACGGATATACGCACAGAGGTTATTAATAATTACCTGTCCCTCTTCCTTCTGTTTGTCTTTGGGGAGGCTCTCGTCTGCAAGCCACTCATCAACCAAGCCTACGAGGGTATAGATACCGCCCAGACGAACAGCAGCTTTCTCATTAGCCAGCTGTTCTACAGCTGTGGTGTAACGACTACGCCGTTCTGCATACACCTGGCGGGTATGATCACGATTGTTTTTGTCCTTCTCATGGGTATTTTTGCGATGGGTCTCCGAAAGCGTGAGCATAGTGAGGGCTCCTGCTAAGACTGCGAGGATACCCTGACGGACGGAAACAACGGTGTTGCCATCATTGGTGAGCCCGGGGATTATTGGGGGAACGAAAAAAGCGCAGGGAACTCCAATTGTAGCGAGCAAGCAGAGGGTTATATAAAACCAGTTTTTCCCGCCCCACGCTATAACTTTTTTCCACCATGAGGAATTACGTGATGCGTCTTCTCGGTTCTCGAGCATTTTTGTCATAGTTTCTAATTCTCCTGTCTTCGTTGAAAGGAATGGTCACTCTTCAGCATAGTGCAAAACTGTCTGACCTGCGCTTCTATTGACCATATACGAAGGCCCCGCCACACATTCAACGTGGCGGAGCCTCTGGACATTACTGCGCGGGCTCACTCATGCGCGTGTATTCCTTCTGCCGTTCATCCCAGGACGCCGGATCGAAGAGCACCGTTCCAAGGGGGATTGTAAACGACTTGCCGAGAAGCGTAGCCGTTCCGCACTTGATAGGTTTGCTATCCGGAGTGACCGAGAAATCATAGTCTCGCGGGTCTGCTCCTGCGGAGAATTGGGCTCTCCAATCTTCTCCTAAATCTGTGGTATCTGTAGCGAATGCTGGCTCAGAATCTGTGAAGGTCGCCGTTCTGAAGTCCGTATTTCCGGCGAATATCGCCCCAGTGAAGAAGATGTTGCTAGTGAACGTCGTCCAGAAGAAACTTACGTCGCTGCTGAAGGTCGCCCCGCCGAAGTCTGCATCATTAGTGAAGATTGTGACACTGGTGAAAGTCGCCAAACTGAAGTCCGTGATACTGGAAAAGGTCGCCTCGCTGAAGTGTGCGTCGCTGGTGAAAGTCGCCGTTCTGAAGTCCGCGATACTGGAAAAGGTCGCCTCGCTGAAGTCTGTAGCTTTAATGAAGATTGAGCCGTTAAAGTCCGCGTCAGTGTAGAAATTTGTGCCAGAGAATTCACCTTTCTCAATGGTGAGGTTACTTAGGGGATAGAAGATAGGTGCTCGGTTGAAATTAAAATCAAAGTCACTCCAGATTCCTGGAACAGTTTTGATTACCTTGCCGTTCTCTTTGATGAGGTCGCTACTGCGCTTGCTCATTTCAACAAAGACAGCGCGGCGCACATCCTGCTCTTCGTGAAGTGCCGCCTGGTCTTTGTAGAAGTCTCCTTCATAGTTTTCAGGCTCCGAATCGCTCTCAATCATCTCTGCTTTTAACGCCAGGGGGAATGGTGAACGGATGTAGGAGCAAAGGTTATTGATAATAACCTGCCCTTCTTTTTGCTGTTCTTCTGAATCGAGGGTGTCGTCAGTAAGCCACTCATCTACGAGACCCACGAGGGTATAGATACCGCCCAGGCGGATGGTTGCTTTCTCATCAGCTAGCTGCTCGATAGCCTTGGTATAACGGCTGCGACGTTCTGCATAGACCTGACGGGTATGATCGTTCTCGTTTTTCTCTTTTTCTTGGTTGTTCTTTCGATGGCTCTCGCCAAGAGTGATAACACCTAGAACGCCACCGGTGGTGTAGAGAATAAGTTGCCTGAGAACCCGGCCATCATCGTCCTTTCCAAAACCAGAGTCGAGCGCGATGGGTAGGAGAAAAGCTAATGCTCCGCCAAAGATGGCGATTGCCCCAATCCAGCTGTAGAACAGGGGCACCTTCGTCTTTAGCTTGGTGAAATGTACGGCGAGTAAGAACGCGACGGTCAATGCGGTGCATAGGCTGAGTAGCTGCCAGGCTTCCGTTGACTCTAAGAACATGTATCTGGTTCTCCTGTCCTCTCTGATAGGAACGTTCACCTTCCAGCATAGGGTAAAGATGATTGCCATGAGCTGCGCCCGGTCATCAACGAGGGCCTCGCCTGCATGAGATGCACAGACGATGCTTCTGCTATCCGCAGCAGACGAGATGGGTATGAAATCCTCAAAATAGGCGATATTGTTCCCTGCGGCGGATACAATAGTGGCGTAATTAGTGTTGTCGTGTTGTTATGTCTTAAGAATTGCGCTACATTATTAGGTATACGGTCATATGTGCAGGGCATGTCCTTAATCATAATGACCATAAAATAAAAGTGGAGCCACTAGCAATGTTGCAGCATCGCCAGTAGCCCCACTCTCAAGAGCCTAGAAGAGGCACGAAGATACGAACTTAAGCATCTCTACCAGGCTGGCGAACAGGGTAGCTACATAGCTACTCCGTTCAACAAGTGCCCAAAAGTGGTCCTTGTCCATATGATTCACCTCCTCTCTATTTAGTCAGAGGGCGAGGGACAACGCGGAATTGCGTTGTCACTGCTGATTTTAGCAGATGACACGCATTTCGCGGATTTTTGCTACCCAATTTATGTTTTATTTATCGCAGACATAGCGTAATGCCGCTGGAAAGCGATAAACGAATCCGGGTAGATAAGATTCGAAAAACCCCGCTGAGCCTGTAAGCTCTAGCGGGGTTTTTCGCGCCATTTTTTATTATTCGATGCAGCTGCTCGGCGGCGTCCACCGCACGTGCAGAGGCCCCGCCACACATTCAACGTGGCGGAGCTTTCGCATAATTACTGTGCAGGCTCACTAACGCGGGTGTAGTCCTGCTTCTCTTCGTCCCAGGAATCCGGGTCGTACAGCACAGCACCGACAGGGAGAACGAACGTTCTATTAAGAAGCTCCGCCTCGCCGCAACTGAAACCGTGCGGGCTCTCTGGGCGCGCCTCAAACAGGTAATCCTGCGGATCCGCCTGCGCCGAGAACCGTGCCCTCTGCAGCCGCCTCTCCAAAGCCTCAAAGGACGGCTTAACATACGCGAAGCTAGTCTGCCTGAAATCCGCGCCATGACCGAACGTCGCATCCGCGAAGTAGGCGCCCTCAAAGCTCGCCCCGTTGAAGCTTACCGCCCGCGCGAACGTCGCCTTGTAGAAGCCGACATGCGCCGTGAACGTCGCCCTACTAAAGTCGGCATCCTGCGCGAAGGTCGCGTTACCGAAGTTCGCTCCCTGCGGGAAGTCCATCTCATAGCGCGTTCTCGGAAGCGCAATAAAAGACGCCCGGCTGAACGTGGCGTCGCCGTCGAACCGCGCCCCACCAAAATCCTCGTACTGCGTGAAGGACGCCCCGCTAAAGTCCGCCGCGCCCGTAAAGCGCACGTTGCTGAACATTGCGGACTGCTTGGTGGCTATACCGGCAAAGCGCGCGGCCCCGCCGAACATCGACTTGGAGAACACTGCCGGGCGGTTGAAGACCGACGCGGCGAAGTGCGCTTCATCGTGGAACGTGGAGGCGGTGAATACTGCCTTGCCGTCAAAGGTGACCGCCGCGAAGCTGGCTACGCCTGCGGTGTTCAATCGCGAGAAGTCGGCATCGGACTTGAAAGCGGACACCGCGAAGTCAGCCGCAGCCGAAAAGACCGCGTCTGAGAAGTCAGCCTCGCCGGTGAAGGTTACGGTCGCGAAGCTTGCCGCGTCCGCAAAATGCGCCCCGCTGAACTCTGCCGCGCCCGCGAAATGTGCGGCACTGAAGCCCACCCAGCCGGTGAAGTTCGCGCCGTGGAAGGAAGCGTCAGCGGTGAACTGTGCCGCGGAGAAGCTGGTATCACCGCGGAAGGTTGTGGAGGCGAAATCTGCTGAGCCGTAGAAGGTTGCGGAGGCGAAATCGGCGTTCTGAAAGTGCAGTTGCCGTAGCGGGTAGAAGATGGGTGCACCGCCAAAGTCGAAGCGCAGGTTAGCCCACATGGGCGATATCGGCGGCACCGCGTGCTGGTTCTCCCCGTTGTCTGCCTTGTGGCTCTCGGCGGCGGCGAGGCGGCGGCTGAACTCCATGAAGACTGTGCGGCGCACTAGCTGCTCTTCGCGTAGTGCCTCCTGATCGCGCGTAAAGTCGCCTTCGTACCTTTCGGGCGCTTCGTCTGCTTCGAGAATCTGCCGGTTCTGTGCGAGGGGGTAGGGCGTACGGATGCACCCGGTCAGCGCGTCGATAATGGCCTGGGCTTCTTTGCGGCGTACCTGCTCGGGGAGGGATGTGTCGGTGAGCCATACGTCTGCGAGGTTTGCGAGCGTGTACGCCCCGCTGAGGCGTACGGCGGGCTGGTGCCCGTCGATGAATTGTTCGAGGGCGTGCGTGTAGCGTTCGTGCCGCCCTGACTGCTGGTTGCGTGCCGGGGTGTTTTTGCGTTGCCGCAGCGCAGTTAAGAGTTTGTTGAGGTTCATGGCGGTGTGCCCTTCCTGCTCCGGTGCTGGCTTATAACCAGCATAGGGGAGCGCACCGCCCTTGCGCGCTCGCACTGGGCAAAAGAAGAAGCCCCGCCTGCACTTCTCGTGCAGGCGGGGCCTTCTTTAGCGGTGAGCCTTATTTAGAGGAGGGTTTTCCTTGTTCTCCTCTAGAATCTTCTATTCACTTCGCAGGTTCGCTTAGCCCGCTGTAATTCCCATCCTTATTTTTGGGGGACATCGGGTCGAAGAGTACCGTTCCAAGGGGAATTTCGAACGTCTCACCGAGCAGTGTAGCTTCTCCTGGAGGAATGCGGAAACTATCTTCACTGACCATGAAGTTATGTGCTTCCTGATTTTTGGCCAGAGCAGCAAATCGTGCCCTGAACGTCCAATCTAAGACTTTAGAAATTTCCACAAACTTTGGTGAACTTGCGCTAAAGGTCGCCGCACTGAAGTTCGCGGTTTGGGTGAAGGTCGCCCTAATGAAGTCTGCGGTTTGGGTGAAGGTCGCCCCGCTGAAGTTCGCGGTTTGGGTGAAGGTCGCCCAGCTGAAGTCCGCGGTTTGGGTGAAGGTCGCCCCGATGAAGCGCGCGGTTTGGGTGAAGGTCGCCCAGCTGAAGTCCGCGTTTTGGGTGAAGGCCGCTTCGTAGAAGTCCGCGGTTTGGGTGAAGGTCGCCTCGCTGAAGTCCGCGTTTTGGGTGAATTTTGCCCCGCTAAAGTCCGCTTTTTGGGTGAATTTTGCCCCGCTAAAGTCCGCTTTTTGGGTGAAGGTCGCCTTGCTGAAATCCGCGTTTTGGGTGAAGGTCGCCTCGCTGAAATCTGCGTTACTGTAGAACTTGGCAGAAGAAAAATTACCTTTCTCAATCGTGATGGCGTTGAGGGGATAGAAAACGGGTGCTCGGCTAAAATCGAAATCAAAATCACTCCACATTCCTGAAATCGTTTCGATTATTTCCTCCTGCTCATTCATGGTGAAGGTGCTACTGCGCTTGCTCATCTCAACGAAGATAGTGCGGCGTACGTCCTGTTCTTCGTGGAACTTTGCATAGTCTGCGGTGATGTCTTCAGGTTTTTCGTATTCACCAGAATCTTCGAAACGCTTAAGTAGGACCTGGAGTCGTGAAGACTCTTCTTCGCTGAGCATCTCGGATTCTGTTTTCTGGAGATCTTCTAGTTCTTGGTGGGCTTCGTATTCTTCAATTTTTGCCGCCAGCGGGAAGGGCGAACGAATGTAGGAGCAGAGGTTATTGATAATAACTTGCCCTTCCTTGCGTCGGTCTTCCTTTTCTTTGATGTTACTATCTGCAAGCCACTCATCGACAAGGCCGACAAGGGTATATACTCCACCAAGGCGAACGGCCGCATTCTCGTTAGCCAGCTGTTCCACAGCCTTGGTGTAGCGGCTGCGGCGTTCAGCATGGACCTGACGGGTGTGGTCTCTCTTGTCCTTCTTTTCTTGCGAAGTAAGCTGAAGTTCAAGGTTGTCATGCTGGGCTTTCAGCTGTGATTCAAGGTTGTCTTTTTGAGATTGTAGTTGTGAGTTGAGGGTCTCTTTCTGAGCTTTGAGCTGTGAGTTGAGGTTCTTTTTCTGAGCTTCGAGCTGTGAGTTGAGGTTCTTTTTCTGAGCTTCGAGCTGTGAGTTGAGGTTTTCTTTTTGCGCTTCCAGCTCAGTCTTGAGATTTTCTTTCTGGGCATTTAGTTGCTCGGTAAATTGATCATTTTGTTTTTCAAATTTAGATCGTTCTAAATCATTTTTACGTCGCGTCTCGCTAAGAGTAATAACGCCTAGAACACCACCTGTTGTGTAAAGAAGGAGCTGACGGAGAACTCGACCATCATCGTTGGGTCCAAAACCCAAATCGAGTGCGATAGGTAGGAGAAAAGCTAATGCCCCTCCCCAAATAGCAGCGGCCCAAATCATGGATTGAAAAAGAGAGGTCTCCTTCTTTGCCGGGCTAAGGTATTCGGCGGATAAAATCAAAATCACAAAGAAAGTGCATATAGCGAGTAATATCCAGGCTCCGGTGGCGTCGATATGCATGTATCAGTTCTCCTGTCTACTTTGAGAGGATATGGTCGTAACCAGCATACGGCAGGCGGGTAGCCTCAAGCTATCGGTGAAGGTTAGAGAATTGTGCATCGGACAAGCGGAGATACCTCTATAGAGCGAGCGATGGCGCTTGCAAACAGACCCTCCATATATAAGAGGAGCGATTCTTGGACGTCTCACGCCGGCTCTAGCAACGCTGCCAGGGGTCGAGTTTTCAGACCCAAAAATCGCCCCGCGCACTCTATATAAGGTACGCTCGGTCCACCTTCCGCCCCCTCTCGCACCCCACTTTTTCGGGTTTTTCACCTCTTTTTTAAAATTTTTTTAAAATTTTTTCGCCCGGTTAGCCCGCCCATGTCCGCCGTGCACTGAATCGCCGCGACGCGCCCTCGCACCACTCAAAAACCGCGGAATTTCGCGGCAAAACCGCCCATCAGCGCATCGCCATCGCCCCAAAATCGCCCGCAAAATGCCGCCTCGGAGCCTCAAAAAACCTGCCCCTCACGCCCTTCCGCATAAAAAAGTTGAGTAAAGTTCGCTCAAGTCTATTGACAGCCCCTCCGAGAGGGTGCATACTTGAGTACATGAGGCTCAAGGGAGCCGCGCAGACCACTCCACACGGAGCGGCACGCGCAGCACCGACCGCCTCCAAAACTTTCAAACTAACCCGCCTCGCAT
>ERZ773061.1179-NODE-1179-length-9907-cov-2.324401_pt1 | contig 9907 bp, 9 predicted proteins | sample MGYA00580627_ERZ773061 | MGnify/ENA primary metagenome ERZ773061 (study PRJEB29015, sample SAMEA2738119) | human oral metagenome | biome: human oral; feature: human-associated habitat; material: saliva | place: China | collected 2223 ...
AAGGTTGTCCCTGGTGATACGTTGCTTTTCAAGGTGCGTATGACAGCCCCTATTCGTCATGGTATTGCATCAATGCATGGCTTTGTATTTGTGGGCGAAACAGCTGTTATGGAAGCATCGTTTACGGCTCAACTTGTTGAAAATAAATAATCATTGAATAGCTATGGCAAATAAGATAAGTCCTTTGGCTTACGTCGATCCCGAGGCTAAAATTGGAGAGAATTGCGAAATAGGACCTTTCTGCTTTATTGATAAGAATGTCGTTATTGGCGATAATAATCGTTTGATGAATAGCGTTACATTGCTCTACGGCACGCGGATGGGAAGTGGAAACGTGGTCTTTCCTGGTGCAGTACTCGGTGCTGTTCCCCAAGACTTAAAGTTTCGCGGAGAAGAAACTACTGCCGAAATTGGTGACAATAATACAATTCGTGAAAATGTTACCATCAATCGCGGAACAGCTGCGAAGGGCAAGACAGTGGTAGGCAGTAATAATCTGCTGATGGAGGGAATGCACGTGGCTCATGATGTCTTTGTAGGCAGCGGTTGTATTATCGGAAACTCTACAAAACTTGCAGGTGAGGTTGTCATTGATGACTTTGCCATTTTGTCTGCAAATGTTCTCGTGCATCAGTTCTGTCGCATTGGTAGCTATGTGATGGTGGGGGGTGGCTCTCGTACGAGTCAGGATATACCTCCATTCACTATGGCCGCTAGAGAACCTATAAAATATTGCGGTCTGAATCTTGTGGGACTTCGTCGCAGAGGATTTTCTTCAGAAGTTATCGAAAAGGTGCATAAGGCTTATAAGATTATTTACGATAGTGACAAATTGATGAAAGAACGCCTTGAAGAAGTGCGTGAAACCCTCGGTGGCTGCAAAGAAGTAGATTATATTGTGGATTTTTGCAGCAGTTCACAGCGGGGTATTATTGCTGACTAAAAACTGTTCTTTCAATAGTGCTAATAAGGTATGATTTTAAAAATAAAATTTATCTCAGACGAGGTTGAAGGTTTCTTGCGTGAGTTTGAAATTGACAGCGATGCAACGTTCCTCGATTTGAATAAAGCGATACTTGCTTCCTGTAATTATCCAGACGATCAAATGACATCCTTCTATCTGTGTGATGAAGAATGGGAACGCGGTCAGCAAGTGACGCGTGAGGACATGGGCGCATCTAGTGCTGATGAGGATGTTTATGTCATGGAGAATACGCGCCTTAGTGAGTTCTTGGAAGAAGAAGGACAACGACTCGTGTTCGTGTTCGATCCCTTTTCAGACCGAATGCTCTATGCTACGGTTTGCGAAGAGATTCCAGGAAAGAATTTGAGTGCGCCCAAAGTCGTACGTTCTAAAGGAACTGCTCCGCAGCAAATAGCGGAATTGGATTTCTCTATGCCAGCTCCTAAAACTGCTACTGCTGGAGCTGGAGAAGTAGAAGATGATGTACTCTTTGGTGCAGAAGGACCACAATTTAATGATGATGAACTCGATTTGGAGGGATTCGAAATAAGCGACGGACAGCCCTATTGAAAACTCTCTTAGTCATTTTGGGGCCTACGGGCGTAGGAAAGACCGAATTGTCTTTGCAAATTGCAGAGCAGTTCGGTTCCTGCATTATTAGTGCCGATAGTCGCCAGTTTTATCGCGATATTCCCATAGGTACAGCTGCTCCCACTCCTGACCAGCTAGCTCGTGTGAAACACTATTTTGTTGGTACACTTGGTTTGGAGGATTACTATAGTGCTGCACAATACGAGACTGATACACTTCAATTGCTTGCTCAGCTTTTTGAACAGCAGGAGGTTGTCGTGATGAGCGGTGGCTCAATGATGTATATAGATGCCGTTTGCAATGGCATTGATGACATTCCAACAGTGACGGATGAAACGCGTCAACTGATGCGTTCTCGTTACGAAGCGGAGGGCTTGGAATCCTTGGTTTCCGAGTTGCGCTTGCTTGATCCTGCTTATTACGAATGCGTGGATAGGAAAAATACTGCACGTGTGTTGCATGCCCTAGAGATTTGTTACCAAACTGGACATACTTTTACCTCATTCCGTACGGGGAAGAAGAAACCGCGTCCCTTCAACATTATAAAGGTTGGGCTGAATCGCCCACGTCCAGAATTGTTTGATAGAATAAATCACCGCGTCTCTGCAATGATGGACGAGGGACTTTTGGATGAAGTACAGCGTGTACTACCCTTTCGCAATTGTAACTCATTGAATACAGTGGGATATAAGGAACTGTTCAATTATTTGGATGGAGACTGGGACCTGGATTTTGCTCTCGACCGAATGCGTAAGAATACACGCGTTTATGCCAAAAAGCAGCTCACATGGTTCAAGCGTGATGAAAGTGTTTGTTGGTTCCATCCAGAAGAACACTCGATTTGTGATCGAGTACATGATATAGTGGCTGAGTATAAAAATGCCTAAATCTTTGCCGGTACGGCTTTGTTACCGTATTTTTGCACATTAATAAAGTATTGAGATATGTCAGAAAATAAAAAGTCTTTATTGAATACTCTCCTTCGTCCTTTTCGTTGGTGTAGCCGCAAGTTGAAAGGTTTTTGGAGCTGGTATAAAAGCTTATACAAAGACCAGCCATGGTGGAAGAAAACCATTGTAGTCCTTTCTTCTTTTATCGCCTTTCTCATCTTTTATGTTTTCGCGGTCACTTTCAATCTTTTCTGGCTTTTTGGCAAGTCACCTTCGCTGAGTGAGATTATGCACCCTAAAACAGCAATGGCTTCCGAAATCTACAGTTCTGATGGAAAAGTAATCGGCAAGTTCTTTAGTGAAAATCGTATGCCTGTAGAGTATAAAGATATCAATCCTGTATTTTTCAAGGCTTTGATTTCTACAGAGGATGAACGTTTTTATGAGCACCACGGCATAGATTTTCAAGGGATGCTGGCTGCTGCCAAAGATGCTACGCGAGGTAATGCCCGCGGTGCTTCAACAATCACGCAGCAGTTGGTGAAGAATATGTTTAAAGTACGCTCAGAATATGGTACAGGTCTGCTTGGTAAAATTCCAGGTGTTCGTATCCTCATTATGAAGAGTAAGGAGATGATCATTGCAACAGAGATTGAGATGACCAACTCTAAGCAAGACATCCTTCGAATGTATGCAAATACTGTAGATTTTGGCTCAAATGCTTTTGGTATAAAAACTGCTGCTAAGACCTACTTTAATACAACTCCTGCTAAACTGAAGACTGAAGAAGCTGCAGTATTAGTGGGAATGTTGAAAGCAACTACTGCTTATAATCCTCGTACAAATCCTGAGCGAAGTAAGTCACGCCGAAATGTTGTGTTGGAGAATATGTATACTCACAACTTCTTATCGCGTCAAGAAGCTGACTCACTGAAAAAACTTCCATTAAAATTGGACTTCAGTGTAGAGAGTGCTCTTGATGGACAAGCTCTCTATTTCCGCGATGCCGTAGCAGATTATATTAAAGCAAAGTGTCCTGATGTGGATCCCTACACAGATGGTCTAAAAATCTATACTACGCTGGATACGCGTATGCAGAAATATGCGGAAGAAGCTGTTAAGCAGCAAATGAAAACTGTACAAAACAACTTCGACAACCATTGGCGTGGGCAGGATCCTTGGCGTGATGAACATGGCAATATTATTCCAAATTTTATCGAGGATCGTTTGAAAAAAGAAAATGTCTACAAACAGTTGGCTGCTCGTTATCCCAGCAATCCAGATTCGGTAAACTATTATCTTAATAAGCCACATAAAGTAAAACTCTTTACTTATAATGGTTCTGAGGAACGAATCATGTCAACAGTAGATTCTTTGAAATATATGGTCCGTTTTATGCACGCAGGTTTTATGGCTATGGAGCCGCAAACGGGATATGTACGTGCTTGGGTAGGCGATATAGATTACAAGACTTGGCAGTATGATAAGGTTGTATCTATGCGCCAACCTGGTTCTACTTTTAAGCTCTTTGTTTATGCTACGGCAATGAAGCAAGGGCTTACGCCTGTTGACACTCGCCGAGATGAGATGATTGAGATGACTGTCTACGATAAAATTAAGAAGGAAAATACCGTGTGGCGTCCTACAAATGCTAATGGTCGTTTCTCAGGTGTTGATATGCCCTTACGCACGGCTTTTGCCCGGAGTGTCAATTCAGTAGCTGTACGTTTAGGACAAGATGTGGGTATTCCCCAGGTAATTCGCACCGCCCAAGATTTAGGTGTAAAATCTCCTCTGGATGATACTCCTGCGTTGGCTTTGGGTGCAAGCGATGTAAAGTTGGAAGAAATTGTTGGGGCATATAGTGCTGTTGCTAATTATGGTGCCTATATAGAACCCACTTTGGTTACAAAAATAGTGAATCAAGATGGTGATGTAGTCTATGAAGCAGAACCGAACCCTGTACAGGCTCTTCCGTGGAAAGCAGCTTTCTATATGCAAAAAATGTTGGAGGCCGGCATGATGGATTCTGGCGGAACTTCGCAATCTTTCCAAAGCTACTTAGGTAGTGCTTTATGGAGCAAACAGATAGATGCAGGCGGCAAGACGGGTACTTCTAACAATCACTCTGATGCTTGGTTTGTGGGAGTTACGCCAGGCCTTGTTTGTGGAGCTTGGGTTGGAGCGGAAGATCGTTGCATACACTTTCGGACTGGAGCTTTGGGGCAAGGCAGCCGAACTGCCCTTCCTATTGTAGGTCTCTTTATGCAAAAAGTCTTGGCAGATACAGAGTTAGGTCAGAAGTATAGACAGCGTTATGCACCAACACCCGAAACTGTAGATCCTGCTACCTATGGCGGTGATTTTAATTTCTCAGCTCCTTCTAATAATCATGCTGATTCTCTTTCTTCTCATCATGAATCAGATAGCTTAAATTCTTCTGCCGATGATTTGATGGGAGGAGAGGGTGATATGAGAGAAGAACCTTCTGTTACTTCGCGAACAGATGAAGTACAAAGTAGTTCATCGCATACGACCGTCTCTTCGCAGAAAAATGGGATACAGAAAGCGAAGAAAGACAAAGAATCTAATGAAGATCTTTTCAACTAAAAAATAGTTCCAATTAGCGGCAGGTCTACATTTTGTAGGCCTGTCGTTTCTTATGGTAATAGCTGTTCATAAAAGTAATAACTCTGTAGAAAAGAATTATCTACGATGCCTATAAACAGTCAAAATTTTATATACCATTTATTTCACTAAATACAATAAGGATATTGGCGAAATGAATAAGGATGTCAGCTGGCATCCTTATTGTATTTTCAAACGCAATAAGGATATTTTCGATTCTCTTTATTGCATAGCTGTCTTTGTCCAGTAAAAATTTTGGATAGGCCTAATCAAAGCTTATCGGCACGTTATGTGAAAGCATGGTTTGCGGTACTCGTATTTTATGTAGCAGGTTCCCAATTTGCGTTGATCGTTAAGAACTTCGGCTAAGATACTCTTTAAGCGCGTTCCCCATTCTGTGGGACGTTGCGTTCCTTCAGGATCGTTCACGCGTTCAAATTTGTTGTAGCCAATATCGAAAGTAGTTCCATATTGGTGGCAACTTTGTTCGGATGCATTCGAATTGAATCGCCGCAATCTTTCTACATCTTCTCGTGTTCTTGTGACGGAGGTGATAACAATCTTATGGAATCCTACGCCTTTACTTGCGCAAGAATCTATAAAGGAGCGCGCAATTTCATTGAGTAATGTAGCTGCACGGGGAACAAGATAGGGAATAGATTGATGTAGGCGTTCAACTTTGTAGAAAGGATTGTCGCCAATATAAACCAGCTTATCTGAGTGTTTTATTGCCTCCGCTCGGTTAGCAATTACACTTTTCAATCCTAATCGTTGGGCTGTAGCTAACTGCACATCGTTCATGTCTGGAAAAGCATCTGCAAAGGTTGGTACACTGACTACGCGATTCTTCACAGGTTGTCCATCTTTTGTCATCAGTTTTATATGTGCACGTGGGCGGAGGAAAATAGAGTCTACTTTGGCACTTTGCACTAAAATAGAATCCGTTTTTCCTTTTCTGTAAGAATAGAGGACGGAATCTACCGTATGAAGGCTGTATGAAAGAGTAAGATTCGGATTTGTGCATTTCACAATGAGGAGTATGAAGACAATCGTGAAGAATGAACCCAGAAAGTGAAGTCGAGTGAATCGCATATGTTTTATTTGCTAATAGCTTTTGATATTGTCGATAACAAAAGTACTAAAAAACGTGGGATTATGCTTTGCTTTCATTATTTTTGCAGGAAAATAACATATACTCCTATATGGCATCTTGTCGTGGAGTCTTTATTTATTCACTACCAGTTTGATAGAGAAACATTACGTTATCGAAGAGGCAGATCCTGTAGTATTTTATGGTGCAGGAAATGCTAATTTACGCTTGATAAGGGCACTTAATCCTAAGCTTCGTATAATAGGACGTGACAATATCCTAAAAGTGATGGGAGATGAAGTAGAAATGGTTGCCTTTGAAGAAACTTTTCAAGCGCTTATTGAACATTGTGTTAAGTTCAATACCCTCACAGAAGAAAACATCATAGATATAACTCGTGGTGAGACGACAAAGAATGAGATAGCAGAGGATGTTATAGTCTACAGTACAGGCGGACGTCCCATTACTGCTCGTTCTGAAAATCAACGCAAGCTTGTTGAAAATTTCAGCAAGAATGATTTGCTATTCGCTATTGGGCCAGCTGGTTCAGGAAAGACATATACGGCCATAGCCTTAGCTGTGCGTGCACTTAAGAATAAGTCTATTCGTAAAATCATTTTGAGTCGTCCTGCTGTGGAAGCTGGCGAGAAGTTAGGTTTCTTACCTGGCGATATGAAGGAAAAGATAGATCCATATCTCCAACCGCTTTATGATGCACTGCAAGAGATGATTCCCGCAGCAAAGTTGCAAGAGTATATGGATACGAATGTTATTCAAATTGCCCCTCTAGCCTTTATGCGTGGCCGAACCCTGAATGACGCCATCGTGATTCTTGATGAAGCGCAGAATACGACTACTGCTCAAATAAAGATGTTTCTCACCCGTATGGGCAAAGATACTAAGATGATCGTTACCGGCGATTTAACGCAGATAGATTTACCGCTGAGTCAGAAAAGTGGTCTGAAGGAAGCACAGCGCATCCTCAAAGGAATCCCTGGTATTGCATTTGTAGAGCTGACAAAGAAAGATATTGTGCGTCACAAGCTTGTTACGCGTATCGTCGAAGCCTACGAGTCCGATGAAAAAGAACAGAAAATAAAACGTGAAGCAAAGTCTCAATCTGCTTCATCTTTACCCCCAAAAAGCTAACAAGGCAATTCTGCTGTTGGCTTTGCTGCCGACAACAGGAAAGCCAACAAAAAAATTATAAACAAAATGAGTGCTTTAACAAAAACTGATTTTCATTTCCCAGGTCAACAGGGAGTTTACCACGGAAAGGTTCGTGACGTTTATAATATTAACGACGAACAATTGGTAATGATTGCAACGGATCGCATCTCTGCTTTCGATGTCATACTTCCCAAAGGTATTCCTTTTAAGGGTCAAGTTCTCAATCAGATTGCGGCAAAGTTCTTAGATGCCACTAAGGATATTTGTCCCAATTGGAAGTTGGCCACTCCCGATCCTATGGTTACGGCTGGCGTTCTTTGTAAAGGCTTCCCCGTTGAAATGATTGTTCGTGGTTATCTCTGTGGTAGTGCTTGGCGTACCTATAAGAGTGGCGTACGCGAGATTTGTGGCGTTCGTCTGCCTGATGGTATGAAAGAAAACCAAAAATTCCCAGAGCCTATCATTACGCCTACTACCAAGGCTGAGATAGGTGAGCACGATGCGGATATTTCTAAAGAAGAGATTCTGGCTCGTGGTCTGGCAACACCAGAAGAATATGCTATCTTGGAGAAATATACTATGGCTTTGTTTAAGCGTGGTAGTGAGATTGCGGCAAAGCGCGGTTTGATTCTGGTAGATACGAAATATGAGTTCGGACTTCATGATGGAGAAATTTATTTGATGGATGAAATCCATACTCCCGACTCTTCTCGCTATTTCTATAGTGAAGGCTATGAAGAGCGTTTTGAAGCAGGCCAACCTCAGAAGCAGCTCTCTAAGGAATTTGTTCGCGAATGGTTGATGGAAAATGGTTTCCAGGGTAAGGAAGGACAACAAGTTCCCGAAATGACTGATGAAATTGTTCGTAGTATTAGTGAACGCTATATAGAGCTCTACGAACACATTACAGGTGAGAAGTTCGAAGGTGACGAGAGCGAAGGTCTTGCAGAACGCATTGAGCAGAATGTTGCAGCCTACTTGAAGTAAGTCCCTTTCTTCAATCATATTCATAAGCTTACGAGGTGCGAGGCATGGAGTTTGTTCTCATACACCCATTACTCGCATCTCGTAATCTTTTCTAATTTTTTATTGTCTCTATTCTAAAACGCATTCTAAAGAAGATGTATAACCAAGAGAAGATAAAACCCTACGGCGAAGAAGGCCGAAAAGGTGAGCAAGTTGAGAAAATGTTCGATAATATAGCTCCTACTTATGACCTCCTTAATCACTCCTTATCATTAGGTCTTGATCGCTATTGGCGCAATACAGCTATCGACACTCTTTTGCCTTATGCTCCCAAACAGATTCTTGACGTGGCAACAGGAACTGGAGATTTTGCTTTGCTGGCTACTCGTAGACTGAAACCAGACCATCTTCTGGGTGTAGATCTTAGTGAAGGAATGTTGGAAGTGGGACGTCGCAAAATTGCAGAAGCAGGCCTTTCTGACGTTATAAAGTTTCAAAAGGAAGACTGTATGAACCTGTCTTTGCCCGACAATGCTTTCGATGCTGTAACGGTGGCTTATGGTGTCCGAAACTTTGAGGATCTCGACCGTGGACTTTGTGAGATGCGCCGTGTTCTTAGAGAAGGTGGTCGCCTTGTTATCATCGAACTCACTACGCCTCATTCTTTCCTGATGAAGCAAGTGTTCGGATTGTATTCTCATGTACTCATGCCGTTGGTTGGGCGGTTCATATCGAAGGACACTAAGGCATATAACTATCTCCCCGCTTCGATGGAGGCATTCCCGCAAGGCGAGGAAATGCAGAAGATTCTGCAAAAAGCAGGTTTTAAGGACGTTCAATTTAAGCGCTTCACCTTTGGTTTGAGCACTCTCTATACTGCAACGAAATGACGGAGCACTACGGCTTGATTGGTTATCCTTTGGGACATTCCTTTTCTGCTCGTTTCTTTTCAGAGAAATTTGAGAAAGAAGGCATTGCAGCTGTTTATACGAACTATGAAATTGTCAAGGCTGAGGATTTGTTAGACATCGTTCAAGATCCGCAGTTGCGAGGTTTGAACGTCACTATCCCTCACAAGCAAGCCGTCCTGCCAATGCTCGACAGAATCTCGGAAGAGGCCAAAGCCATTGGAGCAGTCAATGTCATTCGTGTAAGCCATGATGCCGATGGTACTCATCTGTACGGCTACAATAGTGATGTCGTGGGTTTTAGTCGATCAATTACTCCGCTGCTCAATCCTTCTCACAAACGGGCACTGATTCTTGGAACAGGCGGAGCTTCTAAAGCTGTTGTGTATGGGCTTCAGCAACTCGGCATTTCCTCTACTTTCGTTAGCAGGAGTAAGAAACCTGGGCAGCTGACTTATGAAGAACTTTCTCCAGCTATTATGGCCGAACATACCGTTATTGTTAATTGCTCTCCCGTTGGGATGTTTCCGCACATAGATGAGGCGCCTGCTATTCCTTACGCATCACTTACTCCTCAACACCTTCTTTACGATTTGGTTTATAATCCCGAACAAACACAGTTTATGACTCGCGGATCAGCCCGTGAGACTGTGGTGAAGAATGGCCTTGAGATGCTCCACATTCAAGCCCTTGTGGCATG
>ERZ773061.1186-NODE-1186-length-9865-cov-2.626606_pt1 | contig 9865 bp, 9 predicted proteins | sample MGYA00580627_ERZ773061 | MGnify/ENA primary metagenome ERZ773061 (study PRJEB29015, sample SAMEA2738119) | human oral metagenome | biome: human oral; feature: human-associated habitat; material: saliva | place: China | collected 2223 ...
GGCCGAACCGATACCGGCTTCGTTCGAGTAGAGACCTCTCTTGATACCGTAGACCAGGCAGGAACCCGCAATGCCGCCGAAGATTGCGCGGAAGTTAAACGCATCGGTGAAGATACGACCAAAGACCGCCGGAATTCTGCCCGCATGCATGACGAGGACCACCAGCGTGACCACCACATAGGCAACGCCCATGAACGGAACCACGAGACCCGCGGTCTTCTCAATGCGCTTGCCGCCGCCCATCACGCAGATGCCGACCAGAATTGCGAGCACGGCGCCGATTGCCATGGCCGCAAGCTTCGGGTTTGCCTGATACCAGCCGTAAGCCTGGAAGGTGGACTGGGTGTTGTAGGAGCAGAGCATATTAAAGCCGCTCGAATAGGTGAGAAGCAGGAAGATCACGAAAATCGTCGCAAAACCCTTGCTCTTTAACGCATCCTCAATGTAATAAGCCGGGCCGCCGTAGCTCGAGCCGTCCGCGCTCTTTTTCTTATAAACCTGCGCGAGTGTGCACTCCGTAAAGGAGGATGCGCAACCGAGCAGCGCCATAATCGTCATCCAGAATGCAGCGCCCGGGCCGCCGAGACAAATTGCCGATGAGACACCGATGATGTTACCGGTACCCACACAGCTTGCCGTACTGATCATCAGCGCCTGAAACGGCGACGTGCCGCTATTATCCGTCGGCTTTGCCTTCATGACCCGAATTGCTTCCGAAAGCATGCGCACCTGTACAAAGCCCATGCGTACCGAGAAGTAGAGTCCTGCGGCACCCATTACGATCAACAAGACCGGATAGTACAGAAAGCTGTCTATTGCGTCCAAAACCTGCATAACCATGTTGCGAATCCCCCCATTCTTTTATTTGCATCGCTAATTGCTTATGCATTTTCACCAATTTAGTTTATCATAGGCGTGCGTCAAGAAAAAATTGCCGAGACCGATACCTGTTATCGACATTGGGAATATCTGTCTAATTGCATTCTGTTTTCGTCCTCTTTGTTGTATAATGTTATCGAGAAAAACAATAGGAGGCTGGCGTGGACGCAAATAACATCAAATACATTGTCGCCATTGCAAAATACGGATCCATCAACCATGCCGCAAAGGCAATGTTCATCTCTCAGCCGCAGCTGAGCCATATTTTAAAGATCACCGAGGAGGAATGCGGCCTCACGCTGTTTCAGCGCACCAGCCGCGGCACCAAGCTGACCCCGGAAGGGGAGGACTACCTGCACCACTGCAACATCATCCTCGCGGAGATGGCAAAGCTGAACCGCTATGTGACGCAGGCGGCCTCGGCGCAGTCGCGTCTCCGCGTCAGCATGACCCGCTTTTCGCACACTTCCGAGTGTTTCAACGAAATTTGCCGCCGCCACCAGGACGATACCACGATTCACTATCACCTGTTTGAAAACTCCGCCTCCAATGTGCTGGAGGATATCGTGGACGGCAAGTCAAATATAGGCGTACTCCACTACTCAACCACGAACGAGAGCATGTCCCAGCGGAGCTTTGCGGATAAAAAGCTGAACTTTATCCCCCTTGCCACCTTCCGCCCCTATGTCTGCCTTGCCGCAGACCATCCGGTGCTGAAAGGCAAGACAAAATCCGCTATCGAAATCGGGGAACTCAAGGACTACGGCTTTGTGCGCTATGCCGGGCAGTACGAGGACTTTATCTACCACATTGCGAGCGACAGCGGCCTCATTGACCTGAACGAATCGCAGAAAATCATCTATGTCTGCGACCGCCAGGAGCAAATGCGCCTCATTCAGAGCACAAACTTTTATACCATAGGCATTTCCGAATTCTCGGGGCAGAGTGAACTCTACCAAGTCATCTCGGTTCCGCTCTTACAGAGCACAGAGCACCTCACCTTCGGCATCGTGACACGGAAGGATACCGTGCTCTCACCGCTCGAAGAGGAATTTAAAGAGGAAGTCATAAGTCGCTATCGCACACTCTCCGATTCCGAGCTCTGATATCAGAACATATTTTGTCCGCGCTCGGTTCTTTTAGCTGCAGCTTATAATGATTTGCCTTGTTGACAGACAAGTTTCCTTGTTCTTATCCACGTTTGCATGTTATACTTTCCGAAACACAGACGAACGATTGACATAGCACTTTTAATATGAAAGAAAAAGGAAACAGCGCGGTTACTCTGCCGCGGGAAAGGACTGTCTCATGCGAATTCACGAATCCGCCGAAGATTACCTCGAAAAAATCTTAATGCTCCGAGAGGAGAACGGACATGTGCGTTCCGTTGAAATTGCGAACGCCATGGGTTATTCAAAGCCGAGCATCAGCATTGCGATGAAACACCTCCGAGAGAGCGGCTTGGTCCGCATGGATGCCGAAAACTACATCTATCTGACCGAAGAGGGCGAGGCCATTGCAAGCCGTGTTTACGACCGGCATCAGACCCTCACCAAGCTCTTTGTGAAACTCGGGGTTCCCTCCGACATTGCCGAGCACGATGCCTGCAAGGTAGAGCACGACTTAAGCCCCGAATCCTACGCGGCGCTCCGCGCACACGTCAAAACCCTGTAACTACCAAAATCAGTCCGGCTTCGGCCGGACTTTTTGCTTGTTTCCAAAAACGATAGCAAGATATGCGAAAACCGATAGCCTTCTCGGCGAAAAGGTTTGCTTTTTTCTCGGTTTCGTTTTAGCATACGCATTGACTATCAAAAAAAAGTAAGAAAATGAGGTTTTGTGTATGAGTACTCTGATTCCGGCGTGGCTGTGCATCCCCTTCGCGGGCCTTTTGCTCAGCATAGCAGTTGTCCCGCTTGTCGCGGGCGAATGGTGGGAGAAGCATCGCGTCCATGCGGTCATTTTCTGGTCCCTCCTCTTCGTCGTGCCGTTTACGGTGCTGTACGGCCCCTTGAAAGCATCCGAGACCGTGCTTGAAACCGTATTTAACGACTACCTCTCCTTCATCGTGATGCTCTTTGGCCTCTTTTGCGTGGCCGGCAACATCACCTTCACCGGAGATCTTGCGGGTTCCCCCTTCGTGAACACGCTGTTCCTGCTGATCGGCACCCTGCTCTCCAGCATCATCGGTACCACGGGTTCCTCCATGTTAATGCTACGTCCGATGATCAAGATTAACGCCTGGAGACGCCAGAAGCGCCACATCATGATCTTCTTTATTTTCCTGATTTCGAACATGGGCGGCTGCTTAACACCGCTCGGCGATCCGCCGCTCCTCATGGGATTTATGCGCGGGGTGCCCTTCCTCTGGAGTCTGCACCTCTTCCCGATTCTCATCTTCAACTTGGTAATTCTGCTCACTGTCTTCTGGCAGCTTGACAAGCACTACTACCTGAAGGATGTGAGACGCGGCTACCGCCCGGATATCTCGAAGCCCGGCACGGAGCTTTCGCTCCGCGGCGCGCACAACATCATCTTCCTCTTGATGATCATTGTCGCCGTTGTGCTCGGCGGAACCCTGCCCTCGAACCCCATGTTCCAGACCGCAGAGGGAACCGTGCGCGGCCTTCACATCATCGGCGAGGTCACACTGGGCTTCCCGACCATCATTGAGATTGCGCTGATACTTGCGGCTGCCTTCCTCTCCTTCAAGACGACGCCGGACGAAATACGCCGCGCAAACCACTTTACCTGGGGTGCCATCCAGGAAGTTGCCGAGCTCTTTATCGGCATCTTCATCACGATGCAGCCCGCGCTCATGATTTTAAAGGAAATGGGACCGAAGCTCGGTCTCACCGAGCCCTTCCAGATGTTCTGGGCAACCGGTCTGCTCTCGAGTTTCCTCGACAACACACCGACCTATCTGGTCTTCCTCACCACGGCGGGCACGCTCGGCATGACAACCGGACTCACGACCACCGTCGGCACGATACCCCAGATTTTCCTGGAGGCAATCTCCTGCGGCGCTGTCTTCATGGGGGCAAACAGCTACATCGGCAACGCGCCGAACTTCATGGTCAAATCGATTTCGGACGAAAACGGTATTCACATGCCCTCGTTCTTCGGCTACATCGGCTGGGCACTCGTGTTCCTGGTACCCGTCTTCTTGATTGACACCCTAATCTTTTTCTTATTCTAAGGAGGTAGCGCATGGAACAACTGGATGCTCGCTGCCGCGCATTGGCAGAAAAAATTTACGCACTGGATGAAACCATCTATCAAGAACTCGGTTCCTCGCTCGGCCGCACCCTGATCGGAAGCCGTGAGAAAGTGCTCTCGGTCTTGGAGCGTGAGCTCTCGCTCCGCCCGCAGGGACAGCTGATTCTCTCCGACATGGCCTTGATCGGCAACATGGCGCGCACGCTGCCCGAAGGCCCCGCCAGAAAACAGCTGCTCACCGAGTACAATGACATTATTGTGGAGCTCAAGGCACTGGAGGAGGAAATCGCAAAGGGCGATATCTCCGACCAGACCCGCGTCTTCTTAAACCCCTTCGTGACCGGTGCAAAGCCCTTCTCGAAGGATGACCACCTTGTGATTTGTATCGGCCGCTCCTACGGCAGCGGCGGCACGGAGATCGGCTTCCAGCTCGCGGACGATCTGCACATCAACTACTACGATGCGACCATCTTTAAGGACGTGCTGGAGCGCCTGCAGGCAAAGCGCGAGGCAAGTCCGAACCAGGACATCATCGAGACCCTCGATGAAATCCGCCACGCGCACGGTATGAATCTCTTTACCTCGAACTTTAACCGCTTCCACGGTCTGCCCACCGCAGACGCCATTTTCTTTAACCAGAGTCAGTACATTGAGGAACTCGCGCGGAAGGAAGACTTTGTCGTCATGGGGCGTTCCGCAGACGTGATTCTTAAAAATGCCGGCATTCCCCATATCTCCATCTTCATCACCGCTCCCTTTGAGAGCCGCGTGAAGCGCCTCATGGAGATGTACTCGCTGGACTTTAAGGAGGCCGCGCAGCGTGTGAGGCGCGAGGACAAGGCGCACAAGCACTTCTATCATCGCTACACCGGCTATCAGTGGGGTGCCGCCGTCCACTACGACCTCTGCATCAACTCTGCGAGCTACGGCATCCACGAGTCCGAAGAGCTCATTATCCGCGTGATCAAGGCGCGACTCCGCGAGGATTTGCAGGCCATTTGCGATCGCCACTTGGAGAGCGTCGCGAAGGCGGATGCGGAGCTGCTGGCACGGAGAGCCAATTCAGGCGAAGCGGAAAAGCCCGCCATTGAAAGCTGAGAAAAGTCCCGGGAGCAAATTTGCTCCCGGGACTTTTTCGTGTCTCGACCTAGCCCTCCGCTTCGGCCGTTTCTACTTCACCTTCCTGCAAAAGCTCCGAAGCCTCACTGCCCCGCTTGGCCTCGATGCGCCTTATCTCTTCCTCCATTAACTTGCCGAGGGTCTTGGTATCGAGCTCAAACTCCTCTGCAGCCGATGACTTATCCGCAAAGGCATCGAACACCGCCTGTTTTTCCGCGAGCAATTCCATAATGCGCTCATCGATGCTGTCCTCGCAGAGAAGGCGGTACACGAGTACGTTCCTCGCCTGCCCCATGCGGTAGGCTCTCGCGATTGCCTGACTCTCGAGCGAGGGCTTAAGCTGCGGCTCGCAGAGTATCACCACGCTCGCCGTCTGAATATTGAGTCCCGTGCCGCCCGCCACAATCTGTGCCGCGAGCACCTGTCCGGGCGCCGCAGCTTCAAAGGCATCCAGCACTTCCTGTCGCCTTGCGGGCGTCATAGCGCCGGTAATCGGCTCCATACAGCGCTCGCCGAGCAGGCCTTTCACCTTCTGTATGGTATCGAGATAGAAGGAGAAAATGAGTACCTTACGTCCCTCTGCGGCCGCCTCCTCTGTGATTTCCAAGAGGCGCTGCGCCTTTGAAGACTGCGACATATCCCCGACCGTCCAGGAAACCCGCCGCGCCGCGTGATAGTTTTCGCCGATCACATCCGCCTCGTACTGCGCCCGTTCCGCAGCCCCGAGCTGACACCAGCTCTCCTGCTCTTCGAGTTCCGGAAGCTCCGTGAGCACCTGCTCGCGCTTCCGCCTATAATAGACCGGTGCCACCAGTTCGCGAAAGCGGGGCGCCGTGGCAAGCATCTTCATGCCCCCGATTTCTGTCGCAAGTTCCGGCCGCAATACGCCGATGAGCTCCACCATCTCATCTACCCGGTTTTCAAGCGCCGTGCCCGTCATAAAGAGCAGGCGCTCCGCGCGGAGTGCTAAGTTTCGCACATGCACCGTGCGCCGCGCCCCGGGGTTCTTAATGTAATGCGCCTCGTCCACCGTGAGCAGAGAGAACGCAAAATCTTCGGGGAGCTCCCAGTGCTGTACGGTCTCATAGCTCGTGACCGCAACACCGCCTGCCTGAATCCAGTCTTCGAGTGCAGCCTGCTTCAAAGGGCCGTGCACCTTGATTGCCTTTAAGTCACTGAACTTTGTGATTTCCCGGCACCAGTTGACCAGGACACTCGCCGGGCAGACCACGGCAAAGTGTGTGGCCCCCGTATTGCGGAGCGTGACCATGGCAGCGATGGCCTGAACGGTTTTTCCGAGACCCATCTCGTCGCCGAGCAGCACCTTGCCCTGATGCAGGATGTACTTGACACCCCAGGCCTGATAGCGGCGCAGTTCACAGTGCATCCCGTCCGCAAAGAGAGGCTCTGCCTCCACCTCGCGCGCCAACTCTTCCGGCAGACCGTAAACCGCATCGCCGTTTCCGAGTAGACCGGGCACCAGCTTTTCGAGAAGATTGCTGTATACAATGGGCTGTTTTCCGAAGGAGTACCAAGCTGCTTCCGCGCCGGAAGCCTCCAGTTCCCGCCGCGCTTCACTGAGCCTTGTGAGCTCTGTCCCGTACGCCCCGTTTGCGAGTTCCTCGAGATATACATAAGCCTCGCTCGCGGCATCCTTCTCCGCCTTTCCCGTAAAGAGCCAGCGGAAAAAGCCCTTGCCGCGGGACAGCTCTTCCATCGCCTTTCCGATTCCCGCAGCGTAACGCGCCGACAGCGCCTGCGCGTCGCGGCTTAGCCCCTCCGCCGAGCGGTAGCGATACAGCGCCAGCACAATGTTACTCGTCTCTTCCGTGCGCTTATCCGCGCTCAGCCGAAGCTTAATGCCGGGTCTCAGCTGCCTCACCGTCTCGCCGACCGCATCCTTAATAAGCGCCGCGCCGTCCTCGCTGATGCCGTTTAAGGCGGCAAGCTGCCGCTCCGAAGCCAGCATCAAATCTTCGTAATTCGCATACCCGCTCTCCCGAAGCAAACGCACGCGGAGACCTCGCCGCGCCCGGTTCAGTTCCTCGACCGGGATATCCCTGAGCGTCTTCATGGTTTCCGTGACCACAAAGGCATCCGCAGCCGCCTCGACCACCGCACGACAATGCTCCGCCTTTTCGGAAAGTATGCCGCGCTCTGACTCCCACTGCTCGTGTTTTTGCAGTAACTCCCTCGCTTCCGCAAACGAAAATGTGCGTTTCATTCCTCTGTGGACACCCCTCTGTTTTGATTTTGCCGATGTGCCTCTTTCAGTTGTATCTTTACGCCGAGCCGGCTTATCTATTTTCTTCAGTTATAACTTAAACTCCCCCGGTTTTCAAAAAGATAAAGCTGTAACTGATATTTTCTTGCCAAAGCCGCTGAGAGATTCGCAGCTTCCGAAGAGACTGTTCCGCGTGAATTCGGTGTCCGGGAGAAACGTCTCGACCTTCTCCTCGCGGAAGAGTGGATATAACATTTGCGTTATCTTCTGTCTTGTCATCCGCAAATGTGCGTCCTATAATTATATTAGTTCTACTTAACACATTAGGCGTTGCTACGGAAGGACAAAACAATGGGCTTATTCAAACGCTTTATCGGGCAAACGAGAAAGCCGGAGGGCTTTTTCGGGAAGCTCATGTTAAATGCCATGAATCAGGGACACGCAGCCCTCTCCGACTGGGGACTCTCGCATATCGAAGGGCTGTCTCCGCTTGTCGTTGCGGAACTGGGCTGCGGCGGCGGGCGCAATGTGCGGGAACTGCTGCGCCGCTATCCCATGTCTAAGCTCTACGCGGTCGATTATTCCGCGCTCGCCGTTTGCCGCACCCGCGCCTATAATAAGCCCGACATCGTAAAAGGGCGCTGCCGTGTTCTCAAAGCTTCGGTGCAGTCTCTGCCCCTCGCGGCTTCTCGCTTTGATTTAGCAACCGCCTTCGAGACCGTGTATTTCTGGCCGGATCCCGCGGAGTGCTTTGCCGAAGTGTACCGCATCTTAAAATGCGGCGGCAGCTTCCTCATCTGCAACGAGTCAGACGGGACGGATGCCGAAGGCCTTCGCTACGAGCGCATCATAGACGGCATGCACTGCTACACCGCCGAAGAACTGGAAACCATGCTCCGGACCGCGGGCTTTTCGGAAGTACAGGTATTTCGCCACGAGAGCAAGCCCTGGCTCACAGTGCTCGCAAAAAAATAAGGGGACTTCAAAACGAAGCCGCAAGAAAGGAAGGTCATCAAGATGAAAGCCGATTATAAAAACTGGATGCCGCGGGGTCTTATTTACGGCAACGCGGGAGTCAGCTCTGTTTTCCTTGCCGTGGGACTCCTCTGCCGCAAAAAGAAAGAAAGCCGCGCCCTGCGCCTGCTTTCTTCACTCAGCTTTGTCGGCGCGGGTGTGGGCCTCCTAAGTTCCGCCTACCTGCTTATGCTCTACCGCATCTTTTCCTACAACGGAAAACGCAAACTTGCGAAGCACATCATAGACGGAGTCGCCTCTCGGATAAAACTTCCCACAGGCGGCAAGGGACTGGACGTAGGCTGCGGCAGCGGCGCGCTCACCATAGCCGCCGCCAAGCGAAATCCGGAGGCAAGCTTTGTCGGCGTGGACCGCTGGGGACAGGAATACGCTTCCTTTAGTCAAAAACTATGCGAAGATAACGCCCGCGCCGAAGGCGTCAAAAACGTACACTTTCTCCGCGCCGATGCGCGGGAGCTCCCCTTCCCGAACGAGAGCTTTGACCTTGTGACCAGCAATTATGTCTACCATAACATTCCGGGCGACCGTCAGGCTCTGCTCCGCGAGAGCCTCCGTGTCCTGAAAAAAGGCGGCCGCTTCGTGATTCACGACATCTTTTATCCCTCTGCCTACGGCGACATGCAGGCCTTTTTAAAGAGCCTACAGGACGAGGGGTATGCGGAAGTACGTCTGATTCCCACCGCGGACGGTCTCTTTGTCAAAAAATGCGAGGCCAGATGGATGATGATTGCCGACTCCGCACTGCTCATGGGAATCAAATAAGCTTGACGCCATTCCCCGTCTGCCCTATGCTGTCTCAAAACAGCAGGAGGTAAAGTAGTATGCCGGGTATATCTTCCGGAATCCGCGGTGACGGAAACCTACTGAATCTGCGGAAAATCCCCGTTGCCAACATTCGCCCCGAACTTACTATGTTTCTCATTCCGGGCGAAAACATCACCCAGGCCTTCCAGACCATACGCGATCAGGTAGTCTTCACCAACAAGCGGCTGATTGTCGCAAACGTGCAGGGCCTCACGGGCAAGAAGGTATCTTATACCTCCTATCCCTACTCGAAGATTCAGTATTTCAGCGTGGAGACCGCAGGCCTCCTGGACATCGACAGCGAACTGCTCCTCGCCTTTTCGAACGGCGCACACCTGCAGCTCGACTTTACTTCGAACGTGGACATCAAGCGAATATGCGCGAACATCTCGCAGATGGTACTGTGATCTCTTCGAAATCGCTTTACATTGAGAAGCAAACGCTATGCAATGTATTTGAGGGGGTGATACGATGGCACAGGTAAATGTAAGGGTTGATGATTCAGTAAATGAGAAACGAATTCCGTTCGAAGTTGCCGTTGATCCATTTTATGATTCGGAACACATGGCTATATTGGAACGTCGC
>ERZ773061.1187-NODE-1187-length-9857-cov-16.911243_pt1 | contig 9857 bp, 9 predicted proteins | sample MGYA00580627_ERZ773061 | MGnify/ENA primary metagenome ERZ773061 (study PRJEB29015, sample SAMEA2738119) | human oral metagenome | biome: human oral; feature: human-associated habitat; material: saliva | place: China | collected 2223 ...
ACTCGGCACGGCGGCGACCTTGATTGTGTTCCACCTGATGACGTTCATCGCCAAACGCACTAGGGCGGCGGGCGACCCGCTGGAACCCTTCACTGACAGGGACCACGACGAGCTGGGACACTAACTGCTGGGCTTGCCCACAATCCCTTGAGTTCCGGGAGCGTTTTCTTCATTCGGGAGCGGTTAAAGTGCTCCCGAATGAAGAAAACGCTCCCGCTTTTGTCCCATCAAGAAATATCAGTAGTTTGCCCTCCGGTTAGCAGCGTCCTCATGAGCATGAGCAACAACGAGCTTGAAGTTCTCTTCGGAGTCCTTCATGTACTCAACTGCGGGGCGATTATCGTAGAATTTCGACGGACGAGCAAGCCAAAAAGCTACACCCCACTCGGTAAGACCGCTATCTAACAATATTTTAATAACCTGCCGAACCTGCGGATCCACTGCCCCGTCTTTGAACTGAAAAACCGGATATCCGTTACGCCCCGCCTTGTTTTTGAGGCGCAGGATATTGTTCTTGCGCACCCTATCGTTGAGGGCCTGCAGACTGATGCCGCCAAGGTATTCGCGGGTGCTGCGGCTGTCTTTCACCTTGCCAATATATTTCCCAGACCCCCGCGCACCCTTGCGCACTTCAACCGTATGCGAGAGCGCGTTCGAGAGCTCCTGCATAGACTCGGCAGTGGGAGTGATTTCACCCCGATCGATCTGTTCACGGATGCGCCGCTCAGTATCGTGCAGAACACCTGTGATGAACTCTTCGGTCGCTAAACTCTTAGGCATGATGCACTCCTTCCCTTGTACACACCACCCTATCAGCTTTATATGGCTTTATAAAGCTGATAGGTGCAAGAATTCTTGCACTCGGTGATGTTAGAGTGGGAAAGATGAAGACGAAATCGAACTACCTCATGACCCTACTCATTATTATGTGCGGATTGGATCTTCTCGACTGGAACATAAATATCCCTGAATACGTAACAGTTCCGACAGTTCTCATCATCTTCATTCTTGTCTTTGCAAAAATTGTATACGACTTCTGTGTTACTAAAAAAATAGCTCTTAACCGTGCGTACCCTATAGATTTTCAGACTTCAAGTTCTTATCAAGAATTTGGTAACTTGCGCTTAGAGCCACCCCTTGAATCATAATAAGCATAATGAAAAACAACTTAACTGTCTAGAAGTAAGCGTGATTGCCTAGTTAGAATAATTAAATTAATACAGAACTTTACCCTGCACTCATTAGCCACACTCCCATCAACCGTCTGAAAATATTTTGAGTACAATCATCTACTCTGATACCAAGCAGTAATGAGACTGCCACTTCAAATTTTTCGCTTTAGATTATATAATGTATCCTTTAATGATTAAATAGTTAAGAATGTATTGGCGGAGGTAAAATATTACCCCCGCCAATACTCGATTGCTTAAGCTTTAACATGGAACCGCAAAATTACGGTATACGATTAGCACGGATCCGTAGCATACGCGAAAGTTATAGCACCAATGGCAGGATCTGCAAATAGCCTGGTTTCTCCAGGAGTAACACATATATCCCGTTCAGCATATGTATGTTGAACCTTAACACCCATATTGCCATCACCACAGTGGTTATAAGTTCCGGCTTCAGCATATTCATCCGGAAACCACCACGTTTCATCGGCGGTCCATCCACACGGGGACGCCGCATGAGCCGGAGAAGCAGAAACAAAACCTGATATTGCAAAAAAATGTAGAAGTGATCAGAGCCGCAGCAAATATTTTGGACTTACTCTTCATGAGAAATAAAGCCTCCTAACATGAGCCTATTGCGTATGCATTAGAAATTTTCTTATGCATACTCGTGAACCCAAGACGTGTGTCACCCGGCTGAAGACAAAGCTCTTCCCCTCCTTGTGCTGTATCCACGTGGACTTTAACATTGGAGCCGTCATTAGTACAGTGCCCATAGTGTGCAATTTCTCGCTTGCCTCCGAATGGATCTACATCGAAAAAGCCAAAAATTGACAAATGCGCCCACGAGTCATGCTCTTCCCACTCAGTAAAGTACCCACAAGGATGAGAATGTGCTGGTGGCGAAAGCACCACAAGTACACCGCCAGCTAGGGCAGGTGCAAGAACAGAAGCTATAAGCCTTTTACCCTCCAAAATGAATGTTATAATAAAAATATGAAGACAAAAACAGACTACCTAATGGCGTTCCTTATTGTTATCTTTGGATTGGATATATTGGATAGGCATACAGATATACCCCAATACATACTAGTTCCAATAATCCTTTTCATCATTGTAGTTGTGTTTGTGCAGATCGTTTATTATTCCTTTTTCAAAAGGAAAAACTCGGATGATGAGTATAAAAAATAACTCTGATTCTCGATATAGGCATATTTTTGACCCGTGTCAAATATCTGGCAAAAAATAAAAGTAAATTTTATCTACACAAATACTTAACTTTAATTTAAATATTAAGCATGTCAGCTTTATATAAATTTATTTCACGATCTATAGAGGCATTTCATAATGCTATGCTTATACTCCAAGGGTTCATGCATTATCTATACTTTAAAAATATATTTATATTTTATCGCTAAATAACTCTCTGAAATACACCGCTTATCATAAACTTCTAATCCCTCAGTTCCCGCACTGCTTGTGTTGCACGCTCAAAACGTGGGCGCATCACAGAGGCGCTGGGCGCATCCACCCCATAGCCGCGAGCGCGTTCCGGGGCACGTTCCAGCAGAGGAGCTACGGTTCGCAGCCAGCCGTGCGCATCCTGCTCAGATACTCCAAAAAGAGAAAGCGAATCTTTAGAGACAAGCGCAGAAGGTTCATATGAGGGATCGCCGAAGAGAGCCAGCTGATGGGTATCACCGTCAGGGGTTGGATTCATATCGAAACACGGGGCTATTCCCCATTCACGCCCAAACCGCAAAAACCCGTGGTTACGCAAATGGTCGTCGGTATTCCCCACAAGCACCCCAAGCATAGCGCGCTTCCACAGCTGCTCGGTATCTGCGCCTTCTTCTCGGGCATATTCCACCACATCGACCCAGTCCCCGCCATCGCCGTCGGACGCTTCCAGTGCCGTCATCGCAGAAATATAGGGGATGCGCTGCCGACTGTCCTGCAGGCGGTCAAAACGACGCGCCACATAGATATGCCGATCTTCACCATTAATATCGGTAATTTTCAGCAGGCGCGCTTGCGGCACGATAATACCCAGATCAGCGCCCAGGCGGTTGAGAGTGTACTCCCACCCCATGAGATCCCACTCATCACCCACAGGCTTAGGAAACTTTGCGAGCCACAACTCGCCATTGATCAGCACATTTGCCTTTGGGCAGGCGCCGCCTAGCGAGCCGGTAGCACGGAAAAGACGCCGCGCCTGAATATCATCTACGGCAGACGGATCAAGCTCTATAGCATCCGCTGTCGTCAGCAGTTCGGGCAAATCCAGCTCATGGGGTATACCCGTACCATCGGAGCTTAACGGGGTATCGTCTATCCAATATCGTAAAGACCCCTGCCGCCCGGCATCATCTACCCCCAGAAGATAGTCGAACTCACTGAGCGAGGTGCGTTTTCGTGCACGCTGCAAGAGTTTACGTCCCCACCTGTCAGGGGCAGAATCGCTCAGCCCGCCCAACCCATCAAGGGGCTGTGCGCCAGCAACAAGAGGGAGCGATGGGGCAAGAGCGTAGGCGGCAGGATTCGCTAGATATGCTGCATCGTAGTGAAATACTCCGGTTCCACGGTTGATGAAAAGACGACCAGCGATTACCTCACGGTCGCCTGCCACTGTCGTAACCTGCACTGTTTCACTCATAGTTACCAGCCCATTTCGCTTTTAGGGATGCGCACCGACTTGGGTAGTTTTTCGCTGGCACGCAGGCGGCCGACATCCGTGAGGTAAGGGTCGGTGGCGGTGACGACCGCATCCAGCATGCCGAGCACCCGCAACACACGGAAAAGCACGTCGGTACGCACCGATTCGCCCTGCTCAATGCGCCGCAGGGTCACGGTCGTAATGTCTGCACGTTCCGCAACCATCTGGGCGGTCAGACCCATCAGTTTACGTTGGATGCGCAGCTGCTCGCCTATCGTCCGCGCGGCCCGGCGCACCTTGGTGGGAATATACGCCATAATCTCCATACCCTCATATAGAAATAACTACTTCTAGTATAGGCGATAATAGAAATAATTATTTCTATATAGATGACCGTTTCATGCCCAGTACGTACTTTCGACGGCTCCCTCATCCAAAAAAATACGCCTCTCATCCAAAACTTTTTAGATGAGAGGCAAAAATTTAGATGAGGATTTGAATGAGGCCGCATGGCATGCAGTCGCGAGGCTACATCGCTCGGTACTGTGCCTCACCGCGCCCCCGAAGCATCGACTCGATCACCTGCGCTACGCCGTCTTCCCCGAAGGGCGGGCAGGTGCGCCCCACCTTCTTAATCAGCGCAGGCTCGCCGGATGCCATCGCATACCCGCGGCCCGCCCAGCACAGCATTTCGGCATCGTTAGGCATATCGCCAAAAGCCATCACCTCATGCGCCTCAATACCGTGTCTTGCGGCAAATTGGGCGAGAGTGCGCCCCTTATTCACGGTCTTCGAGCCCATCTCGATCAGCGGCTCGCCCACAACCCCACGCGTGACCGACACCAGCTCACCCACGGTCTGCGCCACACGCACATGCAGAATATCGGGGTCCATACCGGGCACCCGAACCAGGTATTTAATGATCGGAGTATCGCCAAGCGCCACGAATGCCTCCGCCATAGAGGATTCAACCACGCGAGCGCCCTCAAGCACGTCTCCCCCGTCGTGCGGACCCTGAATGTAGACGGTATCCACGGTTTCGAGAGTGTAGGTGACCTCGGGGAATATCGGTTCAAGCCGAGTGTGGGCACGCTCAATCACAGCGGGTTCGGCGCCGTTCACCGTCTCTACTTCGTTGGCGCCCAGGTGATACACCACGGCGCCATTCGAGCAAATGGCGTAGGAGTCAAAATCGGTTTGTTCCCGCAGCGGGGTAAGCCAACGGCTCGGGCGCCCGGTCACGAACACGATGTCGATGCCCGCCGCACGCGCCGCCTCTAGGGCGTGCAGGGTGCGTGGGCGAAAACGAAAATCAGGCCCGATGAGCGTGCCGTCCAGATCGCTGGCGATGAGCTTAATCATGCGAAAATAAGCGCCTACTCCGCCGGTTCTGCGTAGGTGACGGTCAGGAAGGCGCGCGCGATGCCGTGGAAGAAGAGGTTGAAGTTCACGACGGCAGGTGAGGTGTTCTCGTCTACCTCAAGTTCGGGTACGTCCACGGCAGTCACGCAGAATATATAACGGTGCGGCCCGTGCCCCGCTGGAGGTGCAGCACCCACGAATCCGGGGGTTCCGGCGTCGTTGCGATGCGCTATCGCCCCGGCGGGAAGCGCCGCGCCACCCTGGCTGCCAACGATAGCGCCCGCGTTGGTCTCAAGCGCGGTAACCGATGCGGGGATGTTTGACACGGTCCAGTGCCAGAACCCGCTGGGGGTGGGCGCATCCGGGTCGTAGCAAGTGACAACGAAGGATTTGGTCTCTTCGGAGAATCCCGACCAGCTCAGCTGCGGAGACTGATCCTGCCCGCCAGGCACGCCGAAGAGCGCCGAGAGCATGGCGGTGGGCGCGGCGGCGCCGTTTTCAAGGTCGGTGGAGGTCAGGTTGAAGAGCGGCAGGTCGGGCAGCCCGGCGTAGGGTTCACGCGGCAGGGGTGCGGTGCCGAGGTTGTTAGTCACAGTAGTCCTCCTCGTTTAGTCGGGTAGCTGACTTAGCCGTTGAGCACGGCGTTAAGTTCTTCGCGGGTGGGCGGGTTCGCTCCGGAACGCGAGACGGTAATTCCCGCCGCCGTTGCGGAGAATCGTAGCAGATTTTGAATATCTTCGCGGGTGAGCGCGGCAAGTTTGCTGCGTGCTTGGGCACCGCTGATGCCTCTGTCGAGGAGTGCGGCGATCAGCGCCGCCATGAGCGAATCGCCCGCGCCTACGGTATCTGCAACCTCCACGCGATAGGCCGGTTCTTCAATCCCGTTGGGGTATGCACGGGTGTAAGCGATCGGCCCGCCTTCACCGCGGGTTATCACCATCAGCTCTACACCGAGGTCGAGCCAGGCATGCGCGGTTTCTGCAAGGGAACGGTCAGGATATAGCCATGTCAGATCTTCGTCACTTGCCTTCACCACCGACGCGAGCGCAGCAAATTTTTCTGCCCAGCTCTGGGCGAGGGCACGGTCGCTAATAATGGTGGGGCGGCAGTTTGGATCGTAGCTGATAAGAGCGCTTTCGCGTGCCGCCGTGAGTGCTTGAGCAACCACGTGGGCGCCCGGTTCGAGCATCGCCCCGATAGAGCCAGTGTGCAGCGCTTCGCAGCTGGGGGCTAAGGCCAGAATATCGTCGGCGTAGCTATCGAGGCTCCAGTCGATATCGAATTCGTAGCGTGCCGCGCCGTCTTCCCCGATATACGCCTGCGCGGTTGAGGTTCGTGCGGCGCGCGGTTCGAAGGGCACCTGCACTTTGGATGCGCTCAGGTGCGCGGCGATGCTGGCGCCGTGTTCGTCGGTTCCGTAGTGGCCGATAAACCGGGTCTTGTGCCCTAGCCGCGCGGCGCCGACGGCGACGTTGAGGGGAGATCCGCCGGGGTATGCGTGCATGGGGGCGTCGTTGCTGTGGACGACATCTACGAGTGCTTCACCGATGACAGTTAACATGTCTCAATTCTACTCAAGGTTGCCTCGCGGTGGAGTGTGTTTCTGTGTGTTATTCCCGTTGTTTTCGCTTCTTGTGTGAGGGCTTGTGTGGGCTTTATTGGCCTCGGGCGTAGCGCATCGTGCAAAGCGTGCTAGATTTCACAGATTCGGCGGCGTGAGGGAATAAAACCGTTCGCCGCAGCGGTTAGACTTAAAGCAGAGTCGGTTGCGTGCGGCCCGATGAATCGGGCATGCGCATCGGCACGAACAACAAATTCCGACGAAGACGTCCATTGAGGAAGAAGGTCAAGAGTGACGACTCCCGAAAACACTCACGAGCAGTGGATTGCCCGCGAAACCCAGGCCGAGGAGATGATTCCCCTCATCGGTAAGCTAAACCGCGAGAACGGTGTAGTTCTTAATATTCACGGTCGCAGCCTAGTTAATAAGTCCGTTATTCAGCTGTTGCGCCTGCATGATGGTGCTGCGAAGGTTGATGGAACCCCGCTGAACCCCGAGCATACGCTAGAGCTGGTTCAGGCACTTTTTGACCTTAACCTTGGTCCCTGCTCGATCAACATTGCGGCTCTGCATCGCCAGCATGTTGATGCGGGCTCCCCCGACTTCTCCATGTGGCTGCCCGAGCAGGTTGGCGCATCGGTTGGCAAGAAGGGCGAGACCGTCAAGCAGCAGGATGTGGTGCTCTACGGTTTCGGGCGCATTGGCCGTCTACTGGCGCGTATTCTGCTGGAGCGTTCCTCATCGCTGGGGGCAAACCTGCGCCTGCGTGCGGTGGTGGTGCGTAAGAACACCGAGAACGATCTTGAGAAGCGTGCTTCTTTGCTGGCACGCGATTCGGTGCACGGCCCGTTCAAGGGCACGATTAAGGTAGATGCCGAGAACGACACCATTATTGCTAACGGTCTTCCGGTGCGTTTCATCTACTCGTCAGATCCGACCACTGTGGATTACACCGAGTACGGTATTGAGGATGCGCTTCTGGTCGATAACACCGGCCGCTGGCGCGATGTTCCGGGGCTGACCCAGCACCTTGAACGCCCCGGTATTTCCCGCGTTCTACTGACCGCTCCCGGTAAGGGCGATATGAAGAATATTGTCTTCGGCGTGAACAATAGCATCATTACCGACGACGATAAGATTCTTTCGGCGGCATCCTGCACGACCAACGCGATTACCCCCGCACTGAAGGTTCTTGATGACGTGTACGGTGTGGAACGCGGTCACGTAGAGACCGTGCACGCTTTCACGAATGATCAGAACCTGATCGATAACTTCCACAAGGGTGATCGCCGCGGCCGTTCGGCGGTGCTGAACATGGTGATTACCGAAACCGGCGCGGCACGTGCTGTTTCTAAGGCACTCCCCCAGTTGGAGGGCAAGCTGACCGGTAACGCTATTCGCGTTCCCACCCCGGACGTTTCGATGGCTATTCTGAACGTGAAGCTGGCTAAGCCCGCCGGGTCTAAGGATGAACTGAACGAGGTCTTCCGCCAGGTTGCCCTCAATGGTGAGCTTCGCCGCCAGATCGGTTACTCCGATTCGCATGAGGCCGTCTCCACCGACTTTGTGGGTTCCCGTAACGCGGGTGTCGTGGATGCGCTTGCCACCGTCGTCAGCGACGACTCAGCCATCCTGTACGTCTGGTACGACAACGAGTTCGGTTACTCCTGCCAGGTGGTACGCGTGCTGGAACGCATGGCTGGCGAAGAGGCACCGTCATACCCCACAAAATAGGGTTTGAGTAGTATATATAGCCGAATAGCTATATAACTTGATAAGAATATACGGGTGGTTCCCTGAAAATATATCAGGGAACCACCCGTATATTTTATGTACTGCCCTGCGAACAGAGCCACCTTTAAACCCCTGGTTTCACCACTTCGCGCGCATCGTAATTATGCCTTATTCTCCGTTAATACTTTCCGCAAACTGGCGATAGCATTTAGAGCAGCAGGGAATCCTGCATAGACCGCTATCTGAATCATCAGTTCCACAAGTTCGTCTTGAGTGCCGCCTACATTCAAGAAGCCGTTGATATGAACATGCAGCTGAGGCACGCACGTTCCTAAAGCGCTGCACGCAGATACAGAGACCAGTTCGCGTTCCCACAGGCTCAGCCCGGGCCGAGAATAAACATCGCCAAATGAGTACTCGACAATGTAACGACCTAAATCTGGTGCAATATCTTGAAGCGATTCAACCACAGCTTCCCCGCCAGCTCCATCTACACGCTCAAGATACGAAGAGCCTACCTCGAAACGCTTGTCAGGCTCGGTGCTATGCGTATCTAAGTTCACGTTAATACCGCGTTCGGCGAAAACCTTACGGGCAACAGAGACGGCATTTAATGCAGCAGGAAAACCAGCGTATATGGTCACATGGATAAAAGTCTCGATAATCTGCTCAGGAGAACAACCCACATTGAGGGCACCATTAATGTGAAATTCCAGCTGCGGAGCTGCATTTCCAAGTGCGGCCAGAGCAGATATGGTGATGAGCTGGCGGGCCTGATCGGATAAACCTTCCCGATCAAAAACATCCGCATACCCAAACTCCACGACAAACCGTTCTAAGTCAGGCGAAAAAGAAGCTAAGCTATCAAGAATAGATCCGTGAGGGTTCTGCTCTACCCGAGCAAGTACCTCTTTCCCCCGCAGATAACGTTCATTGTTTTCAGCAGCCATAATCTTAACTACCTTCCTGGTGATGACATGATGCGATGGAGAAATCTGCATCCGATTCTATGCGGTCAGCTTTCACGTGATGCCGTCTGCTCAGGCATGCTTATGAAGGCATGCAGATTTAAACCCTTACGCCCGACCGAAGACCTCGTTGAGGTGGGCAGTATAGTCAGCGAGATACTGTTCGACCTGCGGATTTTTAATCACATCATTGCAAATAAAGGTGGGTAATTGGGTAGTTCCCAAGAACTCATTAGCTTTATGAAAGTGCATGTAGAGGGCATCTACCCCGACTCCCTCGAAGAAGTCGCCCTCCCGGATAAAAGCTTCGCGAGGCGCGTTCCATGTCAGCGACAGCATATGCCGCCGCCCCTGAAGAAGACCGCCCGTGCCGTATCCTTCAGTGGGGCTGACCCTGTGGCGAC